>Ga0209579_10002667_pt1 | contig 13398 bp, 9 predicted proteins | sample Coa_R1_2_FD_187152 | JGI IMG/M metagenome (GOLD analysis project Ga0209579, IMG submission 187152) | Surface soil microbial communities from Centralia Pennsylvania, which are recovering from an underground coalmine fire - Coalmine... | ecosystem: Environmental > Terrestrial > Soil > Unclassified... | reverse complement strand
GACTCCCCGCCGTCGAAGCCGCTCAACTCCCTCCGCTTCGCGCCGTAAATGCCGAAGAAATATTCTGCCTGCAAAAATCGCCTCTGGTTCTGCCCGTCGAAGGCGCTCCTTTGGTGTTCGCCACCGATATCGCGCACGATTTTGTTCTTCACATCGAAAGCAAATCCGGCGCCGGAATGGATCTCCCGGCGGCAGCGGACGCAGCTCGCGGCGGATTCTTGGTCGACACGCACGGACTTCACGCCGGCCAGTTGGATCCGCAGGCAAAAGGAACCCTTCGTGGAAAATGGGGCTTCGAAACTTTCGACGGGCCAAGTTTCCAGCTGCGTTCCGCGCATTCGGCGAAATGGATAATCCCTCCGGCCGACCAAAGCGCGCTGATCGTCGGCCGCGACGATTCAGTCCATTTGCAATCGGTGAATGCCGCGTGCGTCGAGAAGATAAGCGTCGCCTCGGCCGGCGGCGCAGATTTGAAAGCCACATGGAAGCCCGCAAAAGCGGACGAACTCGAACTGCAGATCCCGCTCAAAAATCAAACCGCCGGCCCCATGAAGCTGAAAGTGAAGCAATACGGATTGGAAGAGCCCGACGAGCTCACTCTCCACGCCTATTCAGAAGCCGCCGGCCTCGAACGGTTCACGATTAACGCAGGCGATCAGCAAGGCTTATTGAGAGGAACCCGCCTCGACGAAGTCGAGAGCTTTGAGTTGAACGGAATTCATTTCGTGCCCGCAAAATTGTCGCGCGCCAACCAGAAAGACGAGTTGCGCCTGGCAACGCTCAACAACGCACCAACTGCAGCATTGCAACCGGAAGAAAAACTCGTAGCTCACGTCGCGCTCAAAGATGGACGCATTCTCGACCTGCAAACCACAGTGGAAGCGCCGCGCCCAAGAGTCGCGCTGCTCAGCAAAAGCGTGCAGCGAGGCCCCGGAACTTCGGCGATACGCTTCGGCAACGAAGACGAGCTGTCGCAGGGCAGCCGCCTCTCATTCTTCATAAAGGCGGAAGCGCCGGAAACATTTTCGCACAATGAAAAAATCGAAGTCGCCACCGCCGATGAATCCTTTCACGTGCTACTAAGCGAGGCGGATGGCAACCTGGTCCTGCAAGATTCTCAAACCGTTCTAGCGTTCCTCGATCCAGCGAAAGCCTTCGGCCCGTCCGCATTCGGCCCCCTGCGCTTCCGTCCCGTAGACGCCGATGGCGCCAAAGGCGATTGGACCCCGCTCGTAAATCTCGTGCGCATCCCATCCGTAAAAGAAATCCGCTGCCCAGACAGTCCCGACAAACAGTGCAAACTAACCGGCTCAAATCTATTCCTGATCGACTCAGTAGCCTCCGACTCGCAATTCAACCACACAGTTCCCGTCCCCGCAGGTTTCGTCGACTCAACCCTAACCGTCCCCCGCCCCAACGGCACATTGCTGTACCTGAAGCTCCGCGACGACCCATCAGCGGTGAACATGATGGTCCTGCCCGTCCTGCCTGAGGAATAGGCCTCAGCCGGCCGTCAACTGACGCTAAAGATGAAAAGCAACCCTTGGAAGCAGAACGCGTCTGGCCGGTCGGAATCAGTTTAGTCTCTTCAAGTCTTTAGCCTTTTGATTGATTTTCTCAGATTCAGTCTCGCGCCCGACATCAGAAAGAAAAGACGCATACGCTTCGTATCGTTGGCAACTCTTCGGTCTGAGCCTCATACCCTTCAAGTGAGTATCTTCGGCTTCCTCAGTTTTTCCTTGTTTTAGGTAAGCTAACGCCAAGCCAAGGCGGGCGGCGTACGACTCTCTGATTCGGAGCACGTGTGATAGAGCCCTCTCCGCTTTCCTATATTGCTTCTTCTTGAGATAGACCATGCCCAATCCAAACTGGCACGTGTAATTCCGCTTCTCCGGAGCAATCTGCGTGGCTTTTGTCAGATATTTTTCCGCTTGGTTGAATCGTTCGAGTTTGAAGTTGCACCAACCTAGATTCCAAAGCAACTCCCAATGGCGATCGACGAGCGACGAATTTTCCTTCAGTAGTGAGATTGCGCCTCGCCACCGCTCTTTCTTCATTTCGGCTTGAATGGTTTTCAAGAGCCTCGGAACTTGAACCGCTTTCGGCATAGCTTCTCACCTTGCGATTGTTGTCACGAGCGTTGGGCCTAATCACTATTAACTCACTACACTTTGTTACGACAATTGTCTCGAAAGACGCCACTCAGTCGTAAATAAGTCGCGTAATAGGGAACTAGGCTTTGTTGACAGGCTGGCGGCACGGTTTGATCCGAGCGGATGTTGATAAATTCTCTCACCACCAGCATCTCAAGGAAGGAGTGGTCGGGGCGAATGGATTTGAACCATCGACCTCCTGGTCCCGAACCAGGCGCGCTAGCCAGGCTGCGCTACGCCCCGACCGATCGCCGCTCGAAGAAGGAAACGCCGCTCGAGCGCACACAAAAGAATAGCACAGCTCGATTCGGCCATTCACGTTTCATTGCGCATTACAGCTAATATTTCAGCTAGCGACGGCGCCTTCATCGCTCCACTTCCACACTTTCCCACTTCAGAAGCGTTTCGGTTTTAAGCAGCCCCTTTCAATTTTTCACGGCCGCGCTTTCGGGGCATCCGGAAGACGAATCAGCCGCGCCTCCGTGATTGAAGGAATCTCGCGAATTTTTTCCGCCACCGACTCGCTCACCGCGCCATCGAGCCGCACCATCGCCACAGCCTCCGCGCCATGGACAGGCGAGCGCCGGCCCAGCGCAAACGTTGCGATATTCACGCCAAGATTTCCCAGCGCCGTTCCGATCTGCCCGATGACGCCCGGCACATCACGATTGCGCGTCAGCAGTAGTGTCCCCTCAAGCGGCGCCTCGAGCCCAATGCCGTCAAGCGAAAGAATGCGCGGCGAACCGTCGGACACCACGGTTCCCTCCACGCTCAGCTCTCGATCCTTGCCGCCGCCGTCGGCCACCGCCACCTCCACGGTGTTCGGAAATCCGCGCTCGCGCCTCCGCGTCGTTTCCTCCACAATCAACCCGCGCTCCGCAGCCGCCGCCGACGCATTCACCAAATTCACCTTCTCAGCCAGTACGCAATTCAAAATCCCGCTCAGCACTGCGCTGCGCACCACGTGCGACCCCAGCTCCGCCGCCTCCCCCGCATACCGGATCCGAATCCGGCTGAAACTCGGCGACGGCGCCGCCTGCGCAATCAGCGCTCCCAGCCGCTCGCCCAAATCAATATAAGGACGCAGCCTCCGGTACTGCTCCGGCGAAAGCGCCGGCATGTTCACAGCGTTGCGAATCAGCCCGTCGGCCAGATAATCGCGCACCTGCTGCGCCACCGCCGTGCCCACTTCTTCCTGCGCTTCGGCCGTCGATCCCGCAATGTGCGGCGTCGCGATCAGATTCGCCAGCCCGATCAGCGGCGAATTCTTCGGCGGCTCCTCCGCAAATGTATCCACCGCCGCCGCCGCAAGCTGCCCCGATTTCAAAGCCTCCGCCAGCGCCGCCTCATCAATCAACTCCCCGCGCGCGCAGTTCACCAGCCGCGCCCCGCGCTTCATCTTCGCAAACGCCGCCGCGCCAAACATCTTCTCCGTCGCCGTGCTCAGCGACGTGTGCAGCGAAATTACGTCCGCTCGCTTCAGCAGCTCATCGAGCGTCACCAACTCCACTTCCACCTCGCGCGCCGCCGTCGGCGTCACGTAAGGATCGTGCGCCAGCACTTTCATCTCCAGCGCTCGCGCCCGCCGCGCCACTTCCGTGCCCACGCGCCCGAGTCCCACGAGCCCCAGCGTCTTCCCGCGCAGCTCCGTGCCCGCCGCGCCCGATTTTTCCCAGCGCCCCGCGTGAATCGAAGCATTCGACTGCGGCACGCTCCGCGCCATCGCCAGCATCAGCGCAAACGTATGCTCGGCGACACTCACCGCGTTCCCGCCCGGCGTGTTCATCACCAGAATGCCGCGATGCGTCGCTGCCTCCACGTCGATGTTATCGACGCCCACTCCCGCGCGGCCTACCACGCGGAGCTTCGGCGCGTGCTCCAGCAGCTCCGCCGTCACCTTCGTCGCGCTGCGCACCACAAGCCCATCGGCCGTCGCAAGCTCGCCTGCCAGCGCTCCCGCCGCCGGCGTCACCACGTCCCACCCCGCCTCGCGCAGCAACGCAAACCCGCGCTCGCTAATCTTGTCGGCCACAATAATCTTCATCTAGCGCCCAATCCTCTCGCCCGCATCTCTCATCCGCGCCTCTGGCATTCGCCGATTCGCATCAATATGCGCTGCATTTTTTGAGACGAAGAGCGTATCGGCCGAAGCGCCGAGTGTCAAACGGCGATCGTGCCGTCCCGCTTCCGCTGTACACCGCCCACCGCCAATCTTAAATGGGAGGGTTGATCGCCCGATTCACTGGCTGCCGCTGTCCTTGAACTCAATTCTTTTGCGCAAAGTCCGCACCTGTTTACCACATTTTTAAGTTCAGTTGCCTAGAAGCCCTTTCTTTTCACTACAATGCCTCTTGGCCTTTGTCGTGCTAAAAAACGTGACAGTGCGCTAACCCGGTCCCAATCTTCTACCCTTTAGGGGAGCTGGCTGCTTGGCATTCTTTTCGTCCAGAGGAAGCGACTGGCTGCATTTTCCTCTCTGTAGTGGTATCTTGCAGGATGCCCACCCTGTAAATGCCGGGGGTGGGTCTTCCGACTACCGACTCCAACACGGCGAATCCTGCGCCTGCTTGGGGCAACCAAACTTTACATCCTTGCGACAAACAATTGACGCAGCGATGTCAACTGCGGATTTCGCGTTGGGTATTTCTCCTTGCGGCCGGAATCCCGAGAATTCGAATTGCGATCGCGTCGTTGCTATCCCAGTCACTATTTATAATCTCATGGGGAGGTGGACTATGAAGTCAGCAGTAACTCTGTCACGGACACTCGCTGTAGCATTGTTCTGTCTTGTTGTTCTGTTGTTCGCAGGCGCGGCGTCAGCACAGCAAAGTCAACTGCAAGCTTACACAGCTGTATCTCCGGCCACCGATGCCGCCGGCAATCCTCTCACTGCAGCGCAGGCAGCCGCAAATTCGAATCTCGCCACGTTCAACTACACCGTCGTCTCCAGCCGCGACGGCAATACTTACTCGGGTTCCATGGTGGGACAGGATCCGTTTGGAGCCAGTTTCACCACCACCACCGTTGATACTCCCATCATCCCCGTGATTCTCATCACCAACACGATCGCGGTCGCCAGTCCCAACGGTAAGATTCTCACGACCAAGCCCGGCGTCACCGTCTTCGACCCGACCGCACCTGACACCGCATGCTTCACGAGTCCCAATGACGTTCCCGTCACGCTCATGGCTCAGTCCCCCATCTTCCAGCCCAACGCGTTTACCTTCGGACCCACCGCCGTCGGCGACACGCAATACCTTGACGCATTCCAGCGTGGCAACTTCTGGCAATCAGTAGGTGGCACCGGCTATCACACCCTCCTCAACGGCCATGTGCTGCCTGCGGTTACCGTGAATTTGCCAGGCAAGCAGGGACTTGCGGCGAGGTTCGGTGGAACCTGTGGGCCACTGGCGATCGTGGATTTCGACGTCATGCTCCGCCAGGTTTTCAATAAGTTGCTGGTGTCCGAAGGCGCCAATATCGATTCGTCAAAGTTTCCAATATTTTTGTTCTACAACACAGTGATGGCCACTAACTCGTCTGGCGGCTCCAACTGCTGCATTCTTGGTTTCCACAACGCCGTAACCCAGAACGCTGCGGTAGCTCCAGACAAGGCCGCGCGCGTCCAGACTTACGCGTTCATTGACTTCGAGGCTTCCGGCGCCTTCATTCCCTCCATTCACGACACTTCGATTGCAGCTCATGAAGTCGGCGAATGGATGGATGATCCCTTCGGCAACAACCCCACTCCCGCGTGGGGCCACACAGGACAGGTCGGCGCATGCCAGGGCAATCTAGAAGTGGGTGATCCGCTCACAGGCACAAACTTCCCGCCTGTTACTGGCGCGAACGGATTCACTTATCATTTGCAGGAGCTGGCGTTTTTCTCGTGGTTTTACGGGGCGCCTTCGATTGCAGTGAACGGCTGGTTTTCCGACAACAACACTTTCAAGACTGACGCTGGGCCCGTTTGCACTAAGCACTAATCTTTCACACCGGCTTCAGCAAGACCTCGCGCCGTCGCGTGCACCACGCGGCGGCGCGAGCCCGATTCCTTTATCGGCGCGGTGAACTGCGCTTCTTCGACTTCTCCGACGAAAGTGTGCCTTCAGCCGGATCATTGCCGCACGCAGCCGAGGAGATTTCCAAAGTCTGCACGCTCACCGAACTGAAGTCCGCTTTGTCCGCAATCACCAGCAACCCAATCATCTGCACATTGCTATTCGTGCCGCCAAGCTCGATGAAGTCTCCGGTAGCCGGGCCGCTCAGCTGGATCGTGCCGTAGCATGTTGCTGTGCCCGATGGCGTATTGAGCAGGACCGAGCCAGTCACGTTGAACTGCGCGTCTTCGGTCAGCACCAGCGTAGCGTTGTATTGCGTCACCGTCCCGTCGTCATTGCTGCCATTCACGATGCCAGTGTACGTTTTGTTCACCGGCGCGTAGAGTGACCCTGTAAATGTCCCGTGATCGCTCGAGCAGTTTGAAGTAAACGATCCCGTCATCGTCGTCCCGTTATCGCTCACGCTGCCCTTCAAGTCGTAAAAGATTCCGGTATCCACTTGCAGCCTGAAGTTGAACGAGCCATTCACGTTCGACCCCGTCGGCTGCACCGGCGCCCATCCGCTCGACGAGCAAGTGCTGTCGCTGAACGCTTCGTAGTTCTGATACCACGTGCCTCCGACGTAGCCCGCAAAGAACGGCGAATTCAGGTTGCCGTGCGCATCCTGCACAATATTCACCGCTCCGGTTGTGATCGTGGTGCCGCCGGTGAACGCAAACGCCCACTTGCCCTGCGCACTCGGCTGCGGCTTTCCCGCCTGTGCGATGCTCGCGAACAAAAACATAAAAGCTATTGCTGCAATAATCTTTTTCACGTAATTCTCCTGGGTCTTCCTAAAGTCTCGGTATGCTGCCGGCCTGCTAAAGAGCTGTTCGCATCGATCCAATTGCCGCCGCGCGTCGTCTCGGCCGGTGATCTCGGCGGGTCCGTGTCCTTGAAGCTGCGATGAACCACTCTCCATGCTTCTGTTATGCCGCAGGCGCACGAATACCGGAATGGAACACCCGGTGCTATTTCGCACCCGCTCGTCCCATCACCTTTTTAGGGCTTTAGTTTGGGCCAGCACTGGTACTAAAAGGCGAAGAAACCGGATACCTTGTTCCTCTATCTATAGCGTTTGCAATGAGTTGCAGGGACAGACTCAGCGGCAGCATTTCACCGTCCAGTAGCACAGGCATTCGTGCCCGCGCCCCAAGTCGCACGCGCCACGCTCCTCAATTCTTGGCAACCGTCGCGACCTCGTCCTTTCTCCGTAGCCTTTTCCCTTGTAGCGCCAGCAGCTTGCCGGCTCTTTTGACGTTGCTTTTGTTTTCGTACCGCTGGCCTCCGGCGCGCAGTTTGCGTCCCGCCCGAATTTCGCGGGGCCGGCGCCTTTGCCCCCCTTTTACCGCCTATTAGAATTTTTCAAGCTGCTGACAGGTCATGGGTCGCGGTACTAATCACGAAACGGTAGATGAATTCCGCCGCGCGTTGCGCATCCGTCTCGCGCGACGGGAGTTGCGAGGTTGCAAACCACACCCGCTCACCTCTTAAACATAAGCAGGCCAACAACTCCCGCGACAAGAATCAACAACGGCTCAGGAATTCTTTTGAACTGCAGAAGCGCAAAAGTAGCAACAGCGATCAATACTGTCGGCACATCGACCAATGAGCGTTTCCCCAGAATGAACGCCGCTCCCGCAATAGCCCCCACCGCCGCTGCCGTCACACCCCGTACGAAAGCTTTCACTTGCAGATTTTTTGCGAACCGCCGGTAATATGGAGCACCTGCGATCACAATCAAATATGGCGGCACAAACACAGCAATCGCAGCGACCGCAGCCCCCGCGACGCCCGCAACCAGATACCCGATGAAGCCCGCCGTGATCACCACCGGCCCCGGAGTAATCATTGCCACCGCAACGGCATCCACAAACTGCCGTTCCGTTAACCAGTGAAACTGCCCCACAACTCCGCCGTAAAGAAAGGGCACAATCGCGAGACCACTGCCGAAAACGAATGCTCCTGCCTTTAGAAAAAAAAGAAAAAGAGAACTAAGTAACGTCGCGTGAGATCCTCCGTGCTCTTCACTCAAACTACTTAGAAAATTCCCAACGTCTGGAATAGCCGTAATCGCAGTCACTCCCGGTGCCATCCGAATCCGCGGCCGCGCCTTGAGAATCATCGCGATCAATCCGCATAGAAGGAATAGCCAGACAATTTCGGATTCCTTCCAAGCTGTTGTGATCGCCATTGCCGAAAAAAGTGTCCAGAGCAACCGGTCATTTTTCAACGTGGAGCGAATCAGTTTGTAGGCGCTCCGAGCAATAATAGCGATCACCGCCGCGCCGATTCCGTAGAACACCCCTTGAATCCAGGCCAGCTGGCCGTAATGAACGTAAACCGCCGCCAGCGCCAGGACCATCAAGAAGGAAGGAAGGACGAACACGGCTCCCGTCAACGTGGCACCGAGAGTCCCCGCGCGCACCCATCCCAGATACATCGCCAGTTGCGCCGCCAGCGGACCAGGAGAAAGTTGCGAGAACGCGAGCCCTTCGCTGTAATCCTGGTTCGTTACCCACTTCCGCTCTTCAACCAGATCCTTCTGCATGTGGCCCGCGAGCGCAATCGGTCCGCCGAAACCGAGCGTGCCGAGGTAAAGAAAATACATCAGAAATTCCCGTAGGCTTGGTTGCGCGCCTTCATCGCCCACTTCATGTCTCACCGAGGGGGAGAGCGTTTCCATTTTCCGCGCCTTCGCCACCGCGCCTTAAAATCACTTAATACGAACTTTCGCGAGCGCCGCCTTGATTCCCTCGGCCACCGGCTGCGCCGGTCCCACCGCCCAGAAATGCATGAAGAAAAGCCGCGGCTCCTCCGTCAGCATGTGGCTGTGCAGTGCCGTTATCCGGATTCCGTGCGCTTCGAGCGCCGAAATTACCGGATTCACTTCCTCCGCAGTGAGCACGAAGTCGCCCGTAGTCGCCACGCCCCCTGCTTCTGCCGCCTGAAAATTGATGGCCTCCGCCACTCCCGCGGCGGGAACGATAATCATCCCGTCCATCGTCACCGTGTCCGCCCGCGGCACTCCGTACGACAGCACTCCGCCTTTCAACGTCCCCTTGCGACCGACTCTCTCCTCCACCGTTGTCACCCAAGCAGGCGACGCCGCTTCCTCAGCGGGCGCAACAGCCGGCTTCTCGAGCGGAGTTTTCGAAACCGCCAGTGCCCGGCGCAACGACGTAGCCAGCTCCGATGCCGCGCCGTGTCCCATGTAATGCATGTACATCACGTGCGGCGTCTCATCGAACAGATGGTTGTGTACCGCCGAAATTTCAAAGCCCGACGCGCGCAGTTTTTCCATAACCGGATTCACCTCATCTTCCAGCAGCACCAAATCTCCCATCACCATCGCATGCTCGTCAGACCCGGTGAATGCCGCCCACGACCCGAGCGCCAGCCCCGGCTTGATCGCCAGTCCGTGAACGGAAACGTGCAAATCGGTCCTCGGAAATCCCACTTTGTAAACGTCCCCGATCTTCTGCCCCGGCCGGCCCAGTGCCTGCTCGATTTTCGCCGCATCAAGCCCACTAGCCCCGCTAGAATCTTGCGCTGCCGCTGCAATCGGCAGAATAAAAACCGCCCCCACAATCAACAAACGTCGAATCGAATTCACGATACCCTCCCGATCGAAATTGAAGCCATCTCTTCACTTCTCCGAAACCGCGCTGTACAGCGCTGCAACCAGCTGCATGCCGCGTCGGAGAATCTCCTCGTCCGCCACCCGCTGCTTCGCCCAGCCATTCAGCACCGCATCAATGCCAAAACCTTCTTTGCGCCCGAACTTCCCGTCCAGCAAATCAGCGTCGTGGATAATCTCTGCGATCGCCGCCACCTTCCGATCGCGGATTCGAAATGTTTTTTGCAGCGTCTCAAACGTGCAGTCATCGCCACGGTGGCCAAAACCGCCATGAAACATGTCGAAGGGAATTCCCGCGGGGGGCACATCCTCTTCTACGGCAAAAATAAACCGCGCTGTCTTGTCAATGAAACGCCGGATCAACCACGCCGAAGCTGACCGGTCAATCCCCGGCCGCGGCCGCGTTACCCACAACCGGCCAACGTATTCTCGCGCGTTGATCTTTGCGGTTTTTTCCAGTGGCGGGGCAGGTGCTTCCGCCCGCCTCAGCAGTTCCTGCACTCGCTTCTGAAGTGGGTTTTCAAAAAAATCGATCTCCGCGATTTCATTGAATCGCGTTCGCAGCCGGCTCACTCGCCCAGGCGCCCTTCTCTGCGACGGAACCGATGCCAGCTTCTGCAGCTCGCGAATTATTTCCTGATATTCATCTCCTCGCGCCTCCGCAAACCGTTCAATCAATTGCGGCTTCGAAAGATTGTCAATCGACTCCACCATCACCACAGAGGCTTCGCCGGAATATTTCCGGATCGCCGTGGCCAGCCACTCAAACCGCTCTCGCGTAGTCGCATCGTTCGGCAGCAAGTACCCGCTGTTCCCCAGCGGTACCGCGCCATAGCGCTGCAGCTTCCGCCAAACCTCCACCCGCTGGCTCGCTCGCTTCTTGGGCAAGGTAAAAGTCAGCAGGAGCCAAGGCACGTGGTGTTGAGGTACGATCATTTCTGATTAACGTTATACTCATAACGACTCACTGTCAATCTTAGGAACTAGCGCTGGAGATTTAAGAATGGCCTCACAGTCTTTTATCCCACCTGTACCTTTACTGTACTTTCGTTCAACCTCGTTCTGTCCCAGCCGGGTGCTACTCTGTATCTGGCTAATGGCGCAAGGCGCCAAGCCGAGTAAGGAGGTCCGAGATAGGCGACTGAACGAAAGTCGGCCGGCGCCAGCCGGTTGACCACAAATCGAGCGATCTCCCGCCTCACCATACCCGCGCCTGCGTCCTGCGGCCGCGAATCCAAAAAAGGACAACCCACCATGACCTCAAAAACCACCACGAAAGCTGCCAGCCCAAGAACCAGCAGAAAGAACTGCCCGCAACCGCGAAAGAAGCATTCTGTGAAGAAGCCTGATCGCATCAACCGTCAACGCCGTCTCCAAAAGCAGTTGCAAATCCTCTTCGAACGCCACAGCCGCCGCTGCATCATCTGCCACCACCCCGAACGCGAAGCCATCGAAGAGCTGCGCCGCTGTGGTCGTCGAGCGAGACGGATGCGCAACGCGCCGCAAAGTTAATCTACGGTTCCGTGATTAAAAAGTACGGCAACCCGTGAGCGATCAGAAAAATTCTAATAGGCGGTAAAAGGGGGGGCAAAGGCGAGAGCAAAAGAGCCGGCAAGATGCCGGCGCTACAAGGGAAAAGGAGACGGCCGAAACGGCGGGCGGGAGTTTGCGGTCAGGCGCCGATTTGCTGGGCCAGGTCGACTATGCTTGAGGAGACTACGTCAAAATCGCCCGGCTGCGCTTTGTCGGGGGCGCCTACGGGGCCGTTGCCGTATTCGTTGGGGCGATGGATGAATGCTGTGCGGAGGCCGGCGCTACGGGCGGCTTGCAAATCGTAGATGTGGGCTGCGCACATCATTACTTGCTCGGGCTTCAGGTCGAGATAATCGTAAGCGGAGACGTAGACTTCGCGGTCGGGCTTGTAGTGGCGGACGAGTTCGGCGCCGAGGATGGCGTCCCACTGGAAGCCGCGCAATCTGGCGAGGCGGGCCATGAGGGCGATATTGCCGTTGGAAAGCGGCGCGATCAGGTACCTCTTTTTTATTCGCGCGAGGCCTTCGACGGAATCGGGCCAGGGATTGAGGCGGCGCCAGACGTGGGTCCAAGAAACTTTTTCTTCTTCGGTGAGGCCTTCGATTTTAAATTCAACCAGCAGCTCTTCTAGGATCATGCGGTGGAGATCGTCGAGGCGGGTCCAGGGGAGCTGGCCTTTGCGAACTTTGTCCATCGCGGGCTTGTAGCCGAGGCGCCAGCGATCGGCGAAGGCGACCCAGTCGAGGGGGAGGTTTTTGGCTTTGCCCCAGGCTGTGCCCTCGGCGATCAGGGAGCCGCGCCAGTCGACGACTGTGCCGAAGATGTCGAAGACGAGCGCTTTTACGGTGGCTAGGTCGGGAGTCATTTTCTGTGGTGCGCTGCGGAAGCTACGCTACTGGAAGGCGACGGAAAAGGCAAAGGCGCCGGCCAGAGGCCAGCGGTGCGGTAGGTGACAGAGGAGTAGAACGAAGAACGGTGCCGCGAGGGTAGCCGAGTATTGGTGGCGGCGCCGCGTGGGGCTTGGGGCACAGGCAGGAATGCCTGTGCTACTGGAAGGCGACGGAAAAGGCAAAGGCGCCGGCCAGAGGCCAGCGGTACGAACGGCGAGCGGCGAGGGCAAAAACACAAAGAGCCGGCTAGACGGCGGGGGCGGATGAAGGTTGTCGCACAAACTGCGGGGGCGGTGGTATAAACGCGGGACTATGACAATTTTAACTGGGCGGATTTGCGGGCTTGGGCTGGCTAGTGGGCTTGTGGTGGCTTGTTGGCTTGGGTTGGCTTGTGGGGTTGGGGCGCAACAGCAGGCGGTGACGGAGACGATTACGCCGGTGCTGCTTGAGGTGCGGGATGCGCCGGTGGCGTTTGCGGGGTCGGATGGGAAGACGCACTTGGTGTATGAGCTGCGGATGACGAATTTTTCGAGCGGGAATGCGACGATCGAGCAGGTGGAGGTAATTGGCGGTGCGGGGGCGGTGTTGAAGACGATGGACAAGGGCGAGATTGCCGGGCGGCTGCAGATGGCCGGGCAGCGGACACCGACAGACGTGCTGCCGGGGAGCGCGGAGGCGTCTTTATTCATTCACGCCACGCTGGCGGATGGCACTGCGGTGCCGGCGAAATTGACGCATCGTGTGCGAGTGCGCGCGGAAGCCGCGCCGCCGGGCAAGCAGGAATTTACGGAGGTGGGCGGCGAGACGGCGGTGGATCGCGAGGCGGTGGTGGTGATTGGGCCGCCGCTGCGCGGTGCACGTTATGTGTCGGCGGATTCGTGTTGCGATGCGAGCCGGCATACGCGGGCGGCGCTGCCTGTGAACGGGCGCGTGTGGATCGCGCAGCGTTATGCGGTGGACTGGGAGCAGCTTGACGAGGAAGGGCGCATTTATCACGGGCCGCAGGCGGATGTGAAGAGTTACACGATTTACCGGAAGGAAGCGCTGGCGGTGGCGGACGCGACGGTGGCGTCAACGATCGA
>Ga0209579_10002666_pt1 | contig 13399 bp, 9 predicted proteins | sample Coa_R1_2_FD_187152 | JGI IMG/M metagenome (GOLD analysis project Ga0209579, IMG submission 187152) | Surface soil microbial communities from Centralia Pennsylvania, which are recovering from an underground coalmine fire - Coalmine... | ecosystem: Environmental > Terrestrial > Soil > Unclassified... | reverse complement strand
ATGTACGGTCATGGGCGGGCTCTCCACGGTAGTTGCCGACGGGAAGGGCGCAGCCGGCGCGCGGGAGAGAGTGAGAAGCGCGCCGGCTGCGGGGCCGCTGGCGTCCGCCCGCGGTCATTGCGTCTCCGCCGGTTGGAGGCTTGCAGAAGGCGGAGACATCTCTTGGGGACTTGGTTGCCATTGGACCGGGTCTCTCTCCCTTCCCGCGAGATAGGGCCGCCGATCCTCCAGAAAAACAGGGATAGTTTTGACAATGTCATTCGGATAATCTGAACGACATGGACGCCTTGACGATCGACCAGTTCGCGGTGTTCGCGGCTGTGGTTGAAGAAGGAAGCTTCGCCGCCGCAGCCCGCCGCATGAATCGCGCGCAGTCGGCGATCACCTACGCCATCAAGAAGCTGGAAGATCAAAGCGGCGTCGAACTGTTCGATCGCTCTTCCTATCGGCCGGTGCTGACGGAAGCGGGTACTGCGCTTCTACCGCGCGCCCAGCGCATCCTTGCGGAGCTCGGGCAATACCGATTGCACGCTCGGCAAATAACGATGGGGCTCGAGCACGAACTCAAGCTCGCGGTGCATCCGTACGCATCGCCGCAGCTGCTCGCGGATCTGCTCTCCGATTTCGAGGCAAATTTTCCTTCGGTGCTCCTCCATGTGCGAGTGGAAGCCAAGGACACGGCCATGCATGCGCTCCGCGATCACGCAGTGGACTTGGCGCTGATGCCCGAGATTGCTTCTTCCGTGCCCGGTCTTGAGCGAAGCCTGTGCGGCGAGATCGAAATGGTGGTCGCGGCGGCGCCAGATCACCCGCTCGCGAAGTTGCGCGGCGGCAGGTTTCCCGCCTCGCTTTTGCGCGATCACCGCCAGGTCGTGACGTACACAACGATCGCGCCTGAGGATTTGAACGTCATGCGCGGTTTCGGCATGGACGTCGTCAATATCTGGCATGTGATGGATTTCGAATTGCAGCGGGCCCTGCTGGTTTCCGGTGCCGGCTGGGGAGTCTCGCCGCGCTCGCGCATAGATGACGATGTGGCGGCGGGCCGGCTGGTTGTGCTTAGCCCGCAAGGTTGGGGCAATGTCGAACAGGTGTGGCGAATTGCGGTCGTCATCGCGCGTGCGGCCGACAACCCGGTCGGCCCGGCGGCACGCTGGCTTTTCGACCGGTTTACAAAGCAAACTCTGGCTGAGACGTCATGATCGCCCGTCAGTACGCGCCCACCAACCCGGTCTTGCCGTCATGCGATTTCGACAGCAGCGGTCATCGGGATTCTTCCCTATCGAGCCTTATCAGACCTGAAGGGCCATGATTACGCTCTGCGCCGGATACTCGCCGCACGGGCCGCGGACCTGACCGGCCTCGTGGAAGTCGGCCACGCGGCAAGTGCGACTTCGACAATGTCGTGCAATTGCTTCGCGGTTGCGCCGGCAGAGGCCTGGACGCACATGCCGTTTGCCACCGTCGTCAGATAACTCGCAAGCGTCGCGGGATTGGCGTTCTTCGGGAGTCTGCCCGCCTTCTTGTCACGCTCGAAACGCTCGCGCAAAGCGCGTTCCTTCTCGGCGCGATGTTCGGCCAGCACTTGCGGAATGTCGGCGTCGGAACACGAGAGTCCGCTCTGCACCAAAAGACATCCCGGCGGACTGCGGCCTTCGGTGTCGGCGGAGAAATCCGCAACCCCTTCGAGGAACTGCCGCGCGACCGCGCGCGAATCGGGGGCTGCGAGCACGCGGTCCATCAACGCCTGCCGGCGCGCGTCATAGCGCTCGATGACCGCCCGAAAAAGGCCTTCCTTGCTGCCGAAGGCGGCATAGAGGCTCGGGGGATTGATGCCCATCGCCCCGGTGAGTTCGGAAAGCGACGCGCCTTCGTAACCCTTGCGCCAGAACACGGTCATGGCCCGGTCAAGCACGGTGTCTGTGCAAAAACTGCGGGGCCGACCTGTCTTCACTGCGCTTCCCTGATTATTGTAGCGCATGATACATAATGCCCTTGACGGGCGAGTTCCAGTCTCCATATCTGTAGCGTTCGATACAGAACAGGAGGCCAAACGATGTCGCGCATCGCAGACCTGACCAAGACCGAGCGTTTCGAAGCCGGCGCTCATCCCGTTGGAGCCTTAAAGACACTCAGGAACCGCGCGTTCCTGGCTGGGGCAGCATTTTTTCTCCTCGGCGGACTGGGCCTGATCGTCTGGGACGCGAATGCCCACACCAAACCCGTCGTTGCCGCTCCGGTTGCAGTCCAGGTAGGCGTTGCGGTCGTGCACGCGAAGCCCGTGCGCATCTGGTCCGAGTTTTCGGGCCGCATGACGGCGGTCGATTCCGCCCTGATCCGCCCGGAAGTGAACGGCCGCATCACCGAGATCCGTTTTCGGAACGGACAGCAGGTGAAGAAGGGTGACGTTCTCTTCGTCATCGACCCGCGCCCCTACGAAGCGGCCGTCGACAAGGCGAACGCTGATCTCGTTACCGCACGCTCGAACGCGCGCTTCGCCCATACCGATCTTGCCCGCGCCACGGCCCTCATTGCCGCCCAGGCGATCTCGCGCGCCTATTATGATCAGCGCGTCAATGCGGAGAGCGTCGCGGACGCATCCATCAAGGCGGCGGAAGCGGAACTCGCAACCGCCACGGTCGATCTCGACCACGCCTACGTCAAGGCGCCCATCGACGGGCGCGTAAGCCGCGCGGAGCTGACGGTCGGCAACGTCGTACAGAGCGGGGCGAACGCGCCGCTCCTGACATCGATCGTTTCCAGCGACGGCATCTATGCCGATTTCGACGTGGATGAGCAGACCTATCTGGAAACCGTGCGCGCCCATGCGACGACCGTCGCCGGGGAAAAGGACATCCCGGTCGCGCTGACGATCCCCGGCGACAGCGGCCATGTGTATGACGGCCGGATCGAAAGCTTCGACAACAGCATCAGCACCGGCACCGGTACGATCCGTGCGCGCGCCCGCTTCGCCAATGCGGACGGCGCGCTGGTGCCTGGCATGTTCGTTTCCGTACGGCTTGCGAGCGCGCGGAACGTCGATGCGATCCTCGTGCCCGAAGCGGCTCTGGGCAACGATCAGAGCAAGCGCTACGTATTCGTTGTGGATCGCGGCAACCACGCGGATTATCGCGCGGTCGCGCTGGGAGAAGACGTCGGCAGCGAACGCGTCGTCACGCAGGGCCTCAGCGACGGCGACCGCATCATCGTCAGCGGCCTGCAGAAGGTTCAGCCCGGCGCGCTGGTCGATCCTGTGCCCGACGCCCACGATCTGGCTTCCCGCTGACGGACTGATCTCCAAACCGCATTTGAGGGAGCGTCCTTCGGGACGGACGTCATGAGTTTGTCCAAATTCTTCATCGATCGCCCGATTTTTGCAGCCGTCATATCGGCCCTGATCTTCATTGCCGGGCTGATCGCCGTGACCCGGCTTCCCATCTCGGAATATCCCGAGGTGGTACCGCCGTCGATTGTGGTGAAGGCGCAATTCCCCGGCGCCAATCCGAACGTGATCGCCCAGACGGTGGCGACGCCGCTCGAAGAACAGATCAACGGCGTCGAGAACATGCTGTACATGTCGTCGCAGGCCGCGTCCGACGGCACCCTGACGCTCACCGTGACCTTCAAGATCGGCACCAATCCCGATCTCGCCCAGCAGCTCGTCCAGAATCGGGTGAACCAGGCGCTGCCGCGCCTGCCGCAGGTGACCCAGTCGCTGGGCGTCACGACGACGAAAAGCTCCCCCGATCTCACCATGGTCGTCCATTTGCTGTCGCCCGACGGACGCTACGACATGCTTTATCTGCGCAACTACGCGGTGCTGAACGTCAAGGACCGCCTCGCCAAGATCGAGGGCGTGGGCAGCGTACAGCTCTACGGCTCCGGCGATTATGCGATGCGCATCTGGCTCAATCCGGAAAAGATCGCCGAGCGCAACATGACCGCGGATGACGTCGTCAATGCCGTCCGCCAGCAGAATGCGCAAGTTGCGGCCGGCGTCATCAACGGACCGCCCTACAGCAAAACCGGCGAGTTGCAGCTTCCCATCAATGTGCAGGGCCGGCTCGCCACCCCGGAAGAATTCACCAACATCGTCATCAAGCGGGACAAGGGCGTGGTCACGCGACTCGGCGACGTGGCGCGCGTCGAGATCGGCGCCTCGGAATACGGTCTGCGCTCCCTGCTCGACAACAAGCAGGCGGTCGCCATCCCGATCTTCCAGTCACCGGGGTCGAACGCAATCCAGATCTCCAATCAGGTCCGCGCGACCATGGAGGAACTGAAACAGAACTTTCCGCAGGGCCTCGACTACAGCATCGTCTATGACCCGACGGTGTTCGTCAGGGATTCGATCCGGGCGGTGGTTCACACGCTTCTCGAGGCGGTCCTCCTCGTCGTGCTGGTGGTCATCCTGTTCCTGCAGACCTGGCGGGCGTCGATCATTCCGCTGCTCGCGGTGCCGATTTCCATCATCGGCACCTTCGCCTTCATGTACATGTTCGGCTTCTCGATCAATGCCCTGTCGTTGTTCGGGCTGGTGCTGGCCATCGGCATCGTGGTCGACGACGCGATCGTCGTGGTCGAAAACGCGGAGCGCAACATCGAGGCGGGGCTCGCGCCGCGCGAGGCGACGCTGAAGGCGATGTCGGAAGTGACCGGACCGATCATCGCCATCGCGCTGGTGCTGTGCGCCGTCTTCGTGCCGATTGCCTTCATCAGCGGCCTGACCGGGGAATTCTATCGGCAGTTCGCACTCACCATCGCCTTCTCGACCATCATCTCGGCGTTCAATTCGCTGACGCTGTCCCCCGCACTGTCGGCGGCGCTGCTGAAGGCCCATGGCGCGCCCAAAGACCGGCTCGCGCGGGCGATGGACACGATTCTCGGCCCTTTCTTCAAGCGCTTCAACGCCGTCTTCCACCGAAGCTCCGAAGGCTATGGGCGCGGCGTGGGCGGCATCATGGGGCGCAAATCCGCGGCGATAATCGTATATGCGGGGCTTCTCGCGCTCACCTGGGTCGGTTTCCGGATCGTGCCGCCGGGCTTCGTCCCCATGCAGGACAAGGCCTATCTCTTTGCCTATGCGCAGTTGCCGGAAGGCGCCATCCTCGACCGCACGGAGAAAGTCATTCGCCGGATGTCGGACATCGCGATGAAGGAGCCTGGCGTACAGAACGCGGTGGCGTTTCCGGGGCTTTCGATCAATGGCTTCATCAACAGCCCGTCGGCGGGCATTGTCTTTGTGCCGCTGAAGCCGTTCTCCGAACGCACATCGTCCGCACTCTCCGGCATGGCGATCGCGCAGAAGCTGCAGCAGAAGTACAGCGTGATCGGCGATGCCCAGATCGCAATCTTCCAGGCGCCACCCGTGCAGGGCCTGGGTGCGATCGGCGGATTTAAATTGCAGGTCGAAGACCGCACGGATCAGGGCGATGCCGCGCTCGACCGCGCCATGCAGACCATCCAGGAGAAGGCAAGGGCGAACCCCGCACTGCAGAGTGTGTTTTCGAGCTTCAACATCGGCGTGCCGCAACTCTATGCCGACATCAACCGTACCCAGGCGATGCAGCTCGGCGTCGACATGCAGGATGTCTTCGACACGATGCAGACCTATCTGGGCTCCATCTATGTCGATGACTTCAACCGCTTCGGCCGCACCTATGAGGTGATCGCGCAGGCCGACACGCCGTTCCGCTCGAGGCCGGACGACATCCTGCGCCTCAAGACGCACAACGCGGACGGGCAGATGGTGCCGTTCGGCGCCTTTGTACAGGTTAAGGAGACGACCGGACCGGACAGCGCCCTGCGTTACAACGGCTTTCGTTCCGCCGACCTCAACGGCGCGCCGGGAGCCGGCTATTCCTCGGGGCAGGCGCAGGCCGCGATCACAAAGCTGCTCAACGACAATCTGCCCAAGGGCATGAGCTTCGAGTGGACCGATCTCACCTATCAGCAGATTCTGGCCGGCAACACGGCGGTCCTCGTCTTCCCGCTCTGCGTGCTGCTTGTCTTTCTCGTGCTGTCGGCACAATACGAAAGCCTGTTCCTGCCGCTGGCCATAATCCTGATCGTGCCCATGTGCCTGTTCTCGGCGATCAGCGGCGTGTGGCTGACGGGCGGCGACAACAATATCTTTACCCAGATCGGCTTCTTCGTGCTGATCGGCCTCGCGTGCAAGAATGCGATCCTGATTGTGGAATTCGCGCGCGAGCTGGAAATCCGTGGCCGTACAACGGTTGCGGCCGCGATGGAGGCCGCCCGCCTTCGCCTGCGCCCGATCCTGATGACGAGCTTCGCCTTCATCATGGGCGTGGTGCCGCTCGTCCTCTCCTCCGGCGCCGGCGCGGAAATGCGCCACGCAATGGGAGTCGCCGTGTTTTTCGGCATGCTGGGCGTGACGTTCTTCGGTCTTTTCCTGACGCCCGTGTTCTATGTTTCGCTCCGGGCACTGGAGAAACGCATTACCCGAACCGAAGCGGTCCACCATCATGTTTGACGCTTCCTTCAACGAATCCGGTTCGATGACGATGCCCGCCAGGTTTGATCTGTTTCAACGCCTTCTGGCGGTTTCTGGCGCATTGCGAGCACAATGGGACAGAGAGCTGCGTGCGCAGCTTCCGGAACTGGGCGCAGCGCGCGCGGCCGTAATTCTGCAACTCGGACGCAGCGGCGGCGCTTCCCAAACACGCCTATCGCGTTTGCTCGGGCACAACCAGATGACGGTGTCGCGGCTGCTCGACAATCTCGAACGCCGAGGCTTGGTCCACCGTGAGGCGATGCCTACCGAGCGCCGCACCTGGGCGGCTCGACTAACGGATGACGGCAGACGCGTGTTGTTCGCCATTCACACCGCGCAACTCGCTTTCGTCAATCGAATCTGCTCGGAGGCGTGCTGTGACTGCAAGAACGAGGGCACGTTCAAAATGATGTTCGGACTCACACTCTTACGGATGAAAGAAGGGGCTCAAGCGGGCGGACGAACGAGACCACAAGTGGCGCTGGATTGAGACGGACCATCAACCAGCCGCTGGCGGCCGTGTACATCCACCAACCGATGTTCGACACCGGCGTCGCTGGCCATATCACCGCGAACGTCCTGTGGCGGAACGGAGAGCCTGACAGCTTCGTTCGTGGTGAGCTTGGTGGCATCTGCGCGCTGGTCTGCTGGCCTATCTCCATGTCTAAACCACCAACATCAATGCTGTCTGCGGCCTCCCTATCCGAGGTTCACAATACACTTGGCTTGTTCCGCGCAGGTGGAAATGCGGTGGGCGGCTGGAACACGGTGCACGCCGGACAAGGCGTTTGGCCACGTAGTGACAGCCGGAATAGCCAGGATGGATCGCCGATATGGACCGGTGGCGATTTTTCATGACCTGAAAAAAGCGGTTGGGAACCAAACGCTCTTTAGGGGGAACGTTTGGAAGTGTTTGGCATTGGTTAGTGATGCGCGCCTGGCACTGGGCTGCCGAGCCGCGCGCAACGGTCGCAATCCAAAAGGACATCGATCGTGCCAATTCGCGTGAACGGGCTGGAAGCACAGCTGCCGAACGACCCCCGCGTATCGCTTCTCGACTTCCTTCGCGAACACCTCTGCCTCCACGGCACAAAAAAAGGTTGCGACCAGGGCGCCTGCGGCGCGTGCACGGTGCTGGTCGACGGCGAGCGGATTCTGTCGTGTCTCGCGCTCGCGGTGCAATACGAAGGCCGTGCCGTCACGAGTATCGAAGGACTCGCCGCGAACGGCGCGCTGCATCCGCTGCAAGCGGCATTTATCGAGCACGACGGCTTTCAGTGCGGCTACTGCACGCCCGGGCAGATCTGTTCGGCTGTCGCGATGGTAGAAGAGGCAAAACGCGGCGTCCCGAGTCACGTCACTCAGGACTTGTCGGCGGATGCGATCCCGCTGACCCGTGACGAACTGCGCGAACGGATGAGCGGCAATTTATGTCGCTGCGGCGCGCATAACGGCATCGTCGACGCGATCGTCGCAACCCTTGCGGAGGCCACGTCGTGACACCGTTCACATACGTCCGTGCGGCCGATGCCGCGGACGCAATCCGCCTGGCAGGCGATCCGCACGCGCGGTATCTGGGCGGCGGCACGAACCTCGTCGATCTGATGCGCCAGACGATCGAGCGCCCTTCCCGGCTGGTAGACATCACCGGTTTGCCGAGTGCGATCGAAGAGCATAAGGACGGCGGTCTCTTCATCGGTGCCGCAGCAAGAAACACCGCAGTGGCCGCGCACCCGGCGATCAGAAGGCGCTATCCGATGCTCGCGCGTGCCATCGTCGCCGGCGCATCCGCGCAAATCCGCAATATGGCGACCGTCGGCGGCAACATTCTTCAGCGCACCCGCTGCGCCTATTTCTATGATCAGGCAGGCGCGCGCTGCAACAAGCGGGAAGCGGGCCAGGGTTGCGACGCAATCGATGGCTTCAATCGCACCCACGCGATCCTGGGGACGTCCTCGTTCTGCGTCGCCACCCATCCCTCCGACATGTGCGTCGCGCTGTCCGCGCTCGATGCCATCGTGCATCTCAAGAGCAGGAACTGCGAACGTACGCTTCCGCTTAACGAAACTCACCGCCTGCCGGGCGATCGCCCCGATATCGAGACGATGCTTGAGCCGGGAGAGCTGATCACAGCGGTTGCGGTGCCCGCACTCTCGTTCGCTACCCATTCGACTTACCGCAAGGTGCGCGATCGGGCGAGCTACGCTTTGGCGCTGATTTCCGTTGCAGCTGCTTTGGAGTTGGACGGGGGCACAGTGAAGGATGTGCGGCTTGCACTCGGCGGTGTTGCACATAGACCGTGGCGGGCCTGGAAGGCGGAAGCGACGCTTCGCGGACAGCCCGCGACAGAGGAGGCGTTCCGTGCCGCCGCCGAGGCAGAACTCGCTGATGCAAAGCCGCTTCGTGACAACGGATTCAAGATCGAGCTCGCGCGCCGCACCATTGCGGCCGTGTTGAACCAGCTCAAGGGTGCGGAAGCATGAGCGCCGGCAATTCAGCGATCGGCGCCGCCATGCCGCTGGGACCGGAGAACTGGCACGAGAGCGGCGCACCGGATCCGATCGCTCGCCATCAGCACGGTCTCGTCGGAGCGCAGGTGTCGCGCGTCGACGGACCGCTCAAGGTCAAAGGCGCAGCGCGCTTTGCCGCCGAAGCGACGCTGGAAGGAATGGTGTACGCCGCGCTGGCCTACAGCACAATTCCCAAAGGCCGTATCGCGACCCTTGAAACGAGCGCTGCAGAGAAGGCGCCGGGGGTCGTTCTGGTGATGACGCATCGCAACGCGCCCCGGATGAAAACCATCCCCTCTTTCCTCACCGCCGAGAAAGCCATGGCGGGTGACGATCTGCCGGTCATGCAGGACGACCGCGTCCACTGGAACGGCCAGCCGATCGCCGTCGTCCTCGCGGAAACCCAGGAACAGGCGGACTACGCGAGGTCGCTCATCCGTGTCAGCTACGACCCGGAACCGGCGGTCACGGCGTTCGAGCAGGCGAAGGCGGCGCGTCGTCCGGCGTCCTTCGTTGGCGAACCGCTGAAGAATGACATCAAGGATGCAGAAGCGGCGCTGTCGGCGGCGCCGTACAAGGTGGACAACATCTACCGGACGCCGCGCCACAATCACAACGCCATGGAACCGCACGCGGCGACGCTGGCGTGGAACGGCGACGAACTGATCGTGCATGATTGTACGCAAGGCGTTGCGCACACCGCCTGGTCGCTGGCCCAGGCGTTCGGAATCGACGAGAAGCAGGTTCGCATCACCGCGCCGTATGTCGGAGGCGGATTCGGCGGAAAGGGGTTGTGGCAGCATCAGGTTTTGGCAGCCGCCGCATCGCGGCTTGCCGGGCGCCCTGTAAGGGTTACGCTATCGCGCGAGGGTGTCTACCGCGTGGTGGGCGGACGCACCAACACCGAGCAGCGCGTTGCGATCGGCGCGCGCGCCGACGGCCGCTTCGAGGCCCTGATCCACACCGGCGTCGCTGCCCTGACGAAGCACAACAACATGTCGGAGATGTTCATTTTTCCTGCGCGCTGCGTCTATTCGGCGGCCAGCTTGAAACTGGCTGTCGAGGTTGCGCCCATGGACATGCTCGCCAACACGTTCATGCGCGCACCCGGCGAGTCCGTCGGCACGTTCGCGCTCGAATCCGCCGTCGACGAACTCGCCGACAAACTCGCGATTGACCCGATCGAGCTCCGGCTTCGCAATGAGCCCGAGAAGGATCCGATTTCCGGACTGCCGTTTTCCTCCCGCCACCTTGTCGAGGCTTATCGCGCCGGCGCCGAGCGGTTCGGGTGGAACAGGCGGAGCAGCAAGCCGGGCGCGCGCCGCGACGGCGAATGGCTGGTCGGAATGGGCGTCGCCACCGCGACGTATCCGTATTACCGCATGCCGGGCGGCGCGGCGCGGATCACGTTGACCAGGAACGGCAATGCAACGGTAGAAATCGCGGCGCATGAAATGGGCATGGGCACTGCGACCGTACACGCACAGGTCGCGGCCACGCGACTCGGCCTGCCGATCGGGCAGGTGAACGTCGTGTACGGTGATTCCGCTTTTCCCGGTGTCATTATTGCAGGCGGGTCGCAACAGACAGCCTCGGTTGGCGCGGCGATCATTGCGGTGCAGCGCGCTTTGGTCATCGAGCTCCTGAGACTGGCGGGCAATGCGTCACCGCTCGCCGGCCTCGGGCCCAATGATGTGGGCAGCCGCGACGGCGGTTTGTGCAAACTCGACGAACCGGATCGTTACGAGAGCTATGAATCCATACTTTCGCGTGCCCGCCGCGACGAAGTCTCCGTCGAAGCCGAGGCGTCACCTCCGGACGAACTCACGCATTGGTCGATGCATTCCTTTGGCGCGATGTTCTGCGAGGTGCGCGTGAACGCCGTCACCGCCGAAACAAGGGTGGCCCGCTTCCTCGGTTCATTCGATTGCGGGCGCATTCTCAATGCCAAGACCGCAGCGAGCCAGTTTCGCGGTGGCATCATCATGGGATTGGGTATGGCGCTCATGGAGGAGACGCAATTCGACGAGCGCAACGGTCGGATCATGAATCCGAGCCTGTCGGAGTACCACGTCCCTGTACATATGGATGTGCCCGAAATCGACATCATCTGGACCGACATTCCCGATCCCCGCGCGCCGACGGGTGCGCACGGTATTGGAGAAATCGGTATAACCGGCACAGGCGCAGCCGTCGCGAACGCCATCTACAACGCCACCGGCAAACGCGTGCGCGACCTTCCGATCACTCCCGACAAGCTGCTCTGACAGCGGACATTCATTTTTCGTTTGGATCAGGTTTTGTGACGGAGTGGACGCGGTCCCGACTCACATTGCATCCCCTTTTGGATGCCCTCCATCGAGTTTGTCTTTGCACCCAAATCCGAAGCGTTTAGACCTTTCAAGCCGGCGATGTCATTGTCGGTGAGCTTGTCGGGTTGGGGCGCGATCCGCAATCGGGCTTCAGCGTGTCTTGTAAATGGAGCAATTTTTGCATCAACTCGGGACCGGCCTGTTTCACTCTTGACCGGTAGGCGAAGAACGGGAGATCGCGGCAATGACCACAAGACAGCGAAGGACTTCCAGGGCTCGTATTGGAGCGGCGCGTGTCTGTCTGGCATTGATGGCCGTCGTCCTGGGCCTGGACGGGGAGCAGCCGGCGCATGCGCGCGGTTTGAAGGTGCTTTATAACTTCGCGGGATCGTCGGACGGGGGCGATCCTTACGCGAGTCTGATCCGAGACTCGGCGGGGAATCTCTACGGCACCGCCGATTACGGCGGCACCGCGTTTGCCGGCGCCGTTTTCAAAGTTGCACCCGACGGAATCGAAACAGTACTGTATAGCTTCAGTGGTGGCGCCGATGGCGCACAACCGTTTTGCGCACTGGTGCGCGACAAGGCCGGCAATCTCTACGGCACGACGACCATGGGCGGGAGCGCGAATGCCGGCGTGGTGTTTAAACTCGATCCCGGCGGCACCGAAACCGTGTTGCACAATTTCATCGGAGGAGCGGATGGGACTACGCCGACGGGAGGTTTGCTGGAGGACAAGGCCGGCAATTTCTATGGTACCGCCTCGCAAGGCGGAACATCAAACGCGGGCGTGCTGTTTGAAATAGCCGCAAACGGCAAATACAGCATTCTGCACACATTCACGGGGACGGCGAACGACGGGAAGTATCCCACCTATACGAGCCTTCTGATGGATTCCAGGGGTGCCCTCTATGGCGTCACCGAAGAGGGCGGAGCCGCCAATGGCGGCGTACTGTACAAGCTTGACAAGAAGGGAAAGCTGGCGATCCTGCACAGCTTCATGGGAGGAACGACCGACGGCTGCAACGTACTGGGAACTCCGTTCATCGACGGGAACGGAAACTTCTACGGCACGACATCGTCTTGTGGTACCTCGAGCCTGGGCACGGTCTGGACGGTGAGTGCCGACGGGAGTGAGACGGTGCTGCACAGTTTTGCCGGCGGAACGACCGATGGGGAGTATCCGCTGGCCGGCGTGATCGTGGATGCCGGCGGGAATGTCTTCGGGAACACGGAGACGGGCGGCGCGTCAAACTTCGGAACGGTGTACGAGATCAGTTCGAATCGAACGTTCACGCTCGTGCATAGCTTCGACGGGACCGACGGCAAATATCCGTATGGCAGCTTTGTCAGGACCGCCAAGGGCACGCTGTTCGGGACAACCCAGAATGGCGGCACGATCGGCTATGGAACAGTCTGGAAGTTGAGCGGGGCGTCGGCGCGACGAGAGTAGCCGCAGCGTCTGGTACGTTGCCGGAACCGGGTGATTTCGACGTAACGGGCGAACTTTGCGCGCGACCCGCATTCTGAGGACATCCGATCAGGGATGCCCGGCAGGTCGATCCGCAGGCACTGGTCGCTGAAGAGCCTGCGGGAGAAGCTGGTCAAAATCGGCGCGAAGATCGTTGCCCACGCGCGCGCTCCGTGACGTGCGCACCCGTGCGCTGCCGGGATCGTCTGCCGCCGCATGCGGGGGCTTCAACGGACTTCAGAAATGCGGTATTCAATGGTTCCAGTCCGGGGTCATCCGGGGAATGCGGGAAGGTGCGAGGCCGTAGCACGCGGTCTTTTTTACGAAGGGGAGTTATCGAAAATGAGAATGCATGTCCGCGGCGCGAAATGCGCCGCAGGGTTTTGTGCGGCCTTCCTGCTGTCGGCTTCGTCCGCCGCCTTGGCCGGAACGACCTATGCAGAAAAGACGCTGTGGACGTTCAACGGGACCGACGGGAACGAGGCGTTGTACGGGAACGTGGTGCTGGACATCGGCGGCGACGTTTATGGCACCACCGCCACAGGCGGCGCCGAGAACTCCGGAACCGTCTTCCGCGTCAGCAGCGACG
>Ga0209579_10002665_pt1 | contig 13403 bp, 9 predicted proteins | sample Coa_R1_2_FD_187152 | JGI IMG/M metagenome (GOLD analysis project Ga0209579, IMG submission 187152) | Surface soil microbial communities from Centralia Pennsylvania, which are recovering from an underground coalmine fire - Coalmine... | ecosystem: Environmental > Terrestrial > Soil > Unclassified... | reverse complement strand
CGTTTTTGGCTTCGGGCTCGACGCGACGCATAAGTTGGCTAAATATCACCATTGCACTCACAATCCCAGAATCGGCCAGTTGGCGAGTCGGCAATCCGGAAATTAGGGCCAAGGTCCTGGTAAACGCACTAACCGGACACGTGTCCGGTAAGCGACAAATCGGGAGTTGAGGTGTCGCCTTTCAGGGGCGCGACGAGGTAAAGCGTGGGCTCGTGAAAGGGTCGACCCCCGCGGAAGCGGAGCCGCTTTTCCCTGTTCGGCGCAATTCCAGTAGCTGGGAATGGCCGCTCTGTTGACACAGGTTTGCCTATACTCCGACAATGCGCCGCAAGTGGAGGGACGACCATGAAATCGTCGCGGCTAGTTTTGTCGGTGGTTGTAAATCCTTTCTGATTCTTCGCCGCGTGTGTTAGCCTCTCGGCCGTGGTTCCTATTCCAGATAGAACCAGACTTCCATTTGCTGTCTCGGACCAGCGAGTGGTCTTTCACAGAAGATTGAGTTTGTGTTTTCCTGCCAGTCTCGAAACTTATCAACGGGAGCATCGGGAGCTTGCGCTCCTTCGCCCAGTCGGGTTAACGGCAAGACCTGGCAGGCAACGCGCCGAAGAAATCCTCCTTGTTTTCCGCGCCACCTACGCAGCGGTGCGGGCACTCTCTTCCATTACCAGAAAATTCCGCCGCCCACGGTCCACCGCCATGAGGTAGACCACCAACTTCCTGGCTACCGCCAGCGTTGCGCGATTGGCGTTGCCTTTCCGCTTTTCCTTGTCATAGAGCATCGCTAAGTCCGAGCTGTTTCGCGGCGCCATCTTGGCCGCCTCGATCAACGTCGTCTGCAAATGTTTGTTGCGCTGCTTGGACAACGGCGTGCGCTGCACGGTGCTGCCGGAACTCTTCTCTGCGCCGCACAGCCCGCAGTAGCTGATGGCTTTTTTGATCGAGGAGAATCGCTGCACGTCCCCTACTTCGAGCGTCCAGGTCAGCGCCGTAATCGGCCCCACGGCAGGAATGGTCATCAACCGCTCCAGGCGATCCATCAGCAACGAATCATGTTCCAGTGAGCGCACCATGGCACTCTCTGCTGTCTGTAGGCGCACCGCCGTCTCTCGGCATAGTCGCAGCAGCGAACCTAGCCCTTCATCAATGTCCGGGTTGGTCGCCAGCAGTTCGCGAAAATAGCCGGCCTTGTGCAGCCGCTGCTTGTTGTAGCTCACCCAGGCTTCCATCAGTAGCGAGCTGATCTTGATTTTCATCTGCACCATCTGGCGCACCAGCAGGTTGCGGTAGCGCAGCGTGCGCCTCCGTTCACGAATCGCCGTCGGAGCCATGTAGCACTCCGGCAGAAAATCGCAACGCAAGCAGTCGCAAATCTTGCTGGCATCGATACGATCGTTCTTTTTCTTCGCGGCGGCAATGGCCCGCAACATCAAGGGGTGTGCCACTTTCAGTGCAGCTGCGTGTGGCTTGAGTTGATCATAGATCCAGCCCGTGAACATCGTGGCTTCCATCGCCGCCGTCCACGGTTTCGGCAGCGTTTTCATCCAGACGTCCAGCTCCAGACGCGTGGCTGTGAGCGATCCTTCGGAGCACACCTTGCCAGCACCGTCCTTCACGCAATAACTGATCTTCCGCTTGTGAACATCCAGCCCGATGTAATACATACGTTCCATGGGGAGCCTCCTTGGTGTTTCTGAATCAGCGTGCAGCTGAGTTCAGCTTTTCTACACCAAGCGCTCCTCCTTTGACCTATACATTCAAACTTACGGGCCCCGTGGCTGGACGGAAATGCTCTGTCGGGCCGGAACGCGAACACAGCAGAGGCTCGTGAAAACCGCAGCATTGGACTTTTCATCAATTAGAGGCACTTCCCTCCGCTTGCGAGGTCTTTAGAATTTCATCGAGCGCTGTTCTCGTGAATTCCTTGCCCGCCAAAAAGACTTCTTGAATCGTGGTTGTGTTGTGAATGTCTTTGAGGGGATCGGCATCCAGCAAAACCAAGTCCGCAATTTTCCCCTTCGCTACGGAACCGTATCGATCAGCAGCGTTCATGAACATCGCAGGGTTTAATGTTGCAGCTTGCAGAGCTGCCAAAGGTGGCAATCCTGAATCGACCAACAGCCCGAGCTCATCGTGCAAGCTAAATCCAGGGAAACAGAAGGCGTTTCCAACGTCGGTACCGGCAAGCATAGGTAGTCCAGCGCGAAATAGCTTGCCCGTCAGTTTCTTCTCTGCGCTGAATACATCTCTCCTCACCCCGAACTCTGACGCCGACCACTCTTTCATGCGAGCATCAAGTTTCCCGCTCAGCCAATCCCGAAATTCTCCAGAGAAGTATCGGATGCGGTTGTCGCTGATAAATTGTGGATCGTTTAACAGGCCTATAGAGCGCCAGGCGTGGAGCGTGGGCACAGGCCAGGTTCCGTTCTTTGTTAGCTCCCCGAAAAGAGCGTTGCATCGCGAATCGCTATAACTCTGCAAAGCGTTGAGAATCACTGCATCGAATTCTATTCCGACAGTTGAGGCGGCTAGAATCTTGGGCCGCAGCTCGCTCTCGCGGCTTGAACAAGCAAGCTCTATCCCGACCAAATGCTCGAAAGTTCTTTGCTTCGCCGCCGCCGCTTCAAACGCGGTAATGCTGCTCGGAACGTGCCCGCCTACCGGAATATTCTGCCGCCTGGCCTCATCAACGATGGCGAAATATGCTTCGCGGGAAAGCAAGCTGTAGACCTTGATGAAGTCGGCGCCTTTTTGTTTTTGCTCGTCTACGGCCCTGCGCGCCTCATCTGCAGTTGCCACTGCAATGGAGTCCGGCCAGACCGGAGGCTTGCCATCGAATATCGGGCTCCCGAGGTAGATGTGTGGCGCGATGAGATGCTTTGCCGTCAGCTCCGCTCGAAATTTGTTGGCGTCCGAAGGCCCAAACATTTCCCGGACTCCAGTCACGCCGTTTGCGATGTAAAGCGGAAGCGTGCTATCGAATCGCGTTCCATGCACGTGCATGTCCCACAGGCCCGGAATCAGATACTTGCCCGCCGCATCGACAACCTTAGCCCCAGCTGGCGGATTTACGCACTTGCTGTCTTTGACTTCGGAAATGCGTTCGCCCGAAATCACAACGGTTTGGTCGCGAGATTCGCGGCCCGATTGCGTGTCAATTACAGTCACATGGGTGATGTAGGTCGATCCGGGGTCGCTCTCTCGTGCAGCGGGTTTCGACATCAGCTGTTGTGCGACGACAAGGGAGCAATGTAACCCGACGATGAGGACAAGGACGCAACGGAAGACGTTCATATACCCTCCCGTGGCAGGAATTGTACAAGCTTTAGCTTTGCCGCATCCACTTGAGCTACCTAACTCCGCAACGATTGCCGCTACACCAATAGATGCGGGAAACAAACGGGACCGCTTCGAGACTGGCCAATCCCAATCGGAACCCCGAAGGGGGCGAAATTTGCCAGCGATTGCTGTATCAATGCACGTAAGGGCTATCAACACCAAAACCAGCACACCGTAAACGAGTGAATCTGGCATGACCAATCGTAATTAGTTGGATTGGATGATTCAACGGCAGGCCAAAGCGAGAGGTCTCCGCTACGAGGGCCTGGTAAACGGTGTAACCAGACACGTGTCCGATTAGTGCGTTTACCAGGAGTTGAGGATTACTTCCGGTTTGCCCGTGATACGGGAGCATCCTGATTCATGGGATTGGTATCCGGTAAAGATTCCGCTGAACCGTGCCGCGATAGAAAGCATATACGTCCGCGGAGGGACCAGGCACTACACCCATTGCATCGACCCGGTGCGCTGCGGGCACGCGGGCTATTTCCTCATTGGAATGAAATCCTCCTTTGGGGATTCGTGGGAGGGACTCTCCCGCTGACAGAGGAACAAGATAGGATCCGGCAAGAAGTGCCGATCGTCCGTCCAGAGACCAGCTCAAGAAGGTAAAGCCGCCGCCGATTCGGACGGGAGATCCCCCATCCAACGGGAATGCCTGCATTGCCGGTGGTCCGTTGTCAGGCCGCGGAGCCCAGCCCACGATCCACTTGCCATCTGGTGACACACCCCACAGAACGTAAACCGGTTCCGCGAAAGCCCTTCGCAATCCCGTGCCGTCCGGATGAACGCGGTACACGAATTCGCCTTGGCGAAAAAGGATGTCGCCATCCGGGCCAAATCTGGGTTGCGCGCCCTCCACGTTCGGGATCTGCACGGGCGGCGACCCGTGATCAAACGTCGCCAACCAGAGCCGCGACTTTCCCTCGCTGTCCGTGGTCCATGTCACAACTTGCCGGCCATCGGTGGAGATGTCGTAGTCGAGCACCTCAAGGCCGCGCACCACTGGCTCCGAGCGGCCGGTTTCCAGGTCCGCTATTCGTAGTTCTCCTGGATTTCTATAAAATGCGAATTTATTTGTAGCCTCTTTTGCGATTAGGTAGCACAACTTTTTACCGTCCGGTGTGAACTTCGGATTAGTGCCGTTGCCTTCCAGGGAAATCTCGCGTTCGCCCTTACGGTCGTGAATCCAAAGGGAGCTGTTCTGGACCGCCACGGCGGTCACGAGGGACCGGCCGTCCGGCGCCATGGCTATGCCCTCCTCCTCGGTGGGTCCGGAAGTGAACTGCTCCGGCTGGCCATCGGGAAACCGCTGCCGCCAGATGTGATGTACTCCGCCAGCTTTGGCGGTGAAATACATCCATTTGCCATCGCGCGACCACGCCGCGCACGTGCAGCCGCCCCCCAGCGGGCCTACCTGTCGGCCAAGTGTGCTACCGTCCACCGGAACCAGGCGGCATGGAAGCCAGAGGTGGTCCAGGTCCATTTCCACCAACAGTACCCATTTTCCGTCGGGCGATAGGTAGGAGCGGTGTGCCATAGCAGGCCTGTCCGTTGGGAGATAAACGTCACGCGCGCCCAGCCGGTTCTCATTAGCAGCGACGATTCCCATGTGAATCCCCTCTGCCTTAATTTCCGCGAACAGCACCTGCCGCGGGCCGGTCCAGACCAGGCCAGAGGCGTTTCGTAGCAGGCGTTGCGGTTCACCGCCGAGGGTAGGTACCACCCAAGTGTCCCAGGCAAACTGCTCCGGGTCCATGGTGCTATAGGCGACGCGTGAACCATCCGGTGAAAACGTCGGATCTGTCTTGAATAAGTTGTCGTGTGCCAGTTGAACCGGCTCGCCGTCAGGAAGAATTTTGATGTAAACCTGGCCGAACCCATAGCCGCGGATAAATGCCAGCATGTGGCCGTCCGGAGAAAGCGCTGGCTCCGATACTGAATCGGGAAACTTCGTCAACTGCACCCACTGCGAGCGGTCGGGCGGGTGTGTTGAGCTGCGCCACAGCAGGGCACCTCCAATCGTAACAGTCGCAAAAACAGTTGCGGCGAGCGCCGCTAGCCTGCGCCTCGACCGCCTGGCTTTCGAAGGAACTACAGCAACCTGCTCCGGCGAAAGGCGATCCGTGGACAGCTCGCTCGCAAACCCGCGCTGCTCGCTCTGCGCCTTTTCCGCGCTTGGCAATTGGCGCACGGCACCAACGAAGCGATAACCGCGTTTGGGAACCGTTTCGATAAACGAGGGATCCTCGCCCAAGGCCTTCCGCAGGACGAAGATGTTGTTGGATAGGTTGCCCTCCTCGACGAAGGAGTCCGGCCAGAGCATCCTGATCAGCTCATCCTTCTCCAGTAGGTGTCCGCTATTTCGGACCAGAAGCACGAGCGTGTCGAACGCTTTCGGGGTGAGTCCCACAACCTCGTTGCCGCGCAATAGCTTGCGCTCGGCCGGTTCCAGGCGGAAAGGACCGAACTCGTAAAGCTCTCGCCTCTCCCACTTTATCGAGCCAACTGGCCGACCAATTTCGTCGCTCATGGCCCTCTCCCAGAACCCTGCGAGAATTCTTAGAGAATTTTCTGAGCCCGCCGAGAGGACTTCGGGGACTGCCTACGGGCTAGTATGCGGAGAAACAACCGGAACGCCCGATTAGCAGGAATTCTAACACTGGCTTTCGGCCGCTTCAAAATCTATTAAAAGAGGTGATCCAATCATGATGAAACTCTTGGTGGCTTGCATTCTAGCAGTAATGACGTTTGCGGCGGCACCCCAAGCCCTGCAGGCAACCGGCGCACGGTGCCCGCTCCAGAACGCGACGTTGCATGGGACCTACCTGGTAGCAGGGTCGGGTACGATTGTGGGGCTGGGACCTGTTTCCGCGGTTGGAGAGGTCACCTTCGACGGACAGGGTAACAGCACTGCGACCTATACAGTAAGCGTGAACGGCACGATCCATAAAGGTGTCACGGTAACCGGCACCTATACCGTGAACCTCGACTGCACCGCAACGCACGCCGAATCCGACGGCTCCCATTACAATTACGTGGTCACTCCGGATGGGAACAAAGTTTGGTGGATTGAGACCGATGCCGGCGTGGTTCTCAGCGGGACCGAAGTCCGGTTGCAGCCGGTGGACTCCGAGGAGGCGGCTAGAATGGGCTCAAGTGATAAGGATGGCCTGCAAGTTCCGCTGGACGGTGCCGCGAGTTCTGAGTCGCTAGCCGTTGTCCTTCTCGCTCTGAAAAAGCAACAAGAGACTGGTCCTTGTCATGGTATGGCGATGCCATCTTGACGAGCATCCGAACGGAGACAACTTGACCCCAATCCATGATTGGAGCTTGGCTTAATTGCGTGAGGCGAGTTTGGCAGCCCCCGCGGCCGGTTTCCGATTCGCCCACAGCAACGAGAAGCACCTAGTCCTTGGAGAGCTTGGATCACGCCGCGACCACTAGCAGCCGGTGTCTTCAACCTCAAGTTTTCCTATAACTCCCAATCCTAAATGACGTAATCGGGAGTTCATCGTTTATCGGTGCGCAACGAATTCGGCGATTGTGGCCGGTTGGTCGGCAAACAGGAAGTAATTCGGTAACTTCCGTATAGCCCGTGATCCATGCACAATCTCCGTGATGCGCTAATCGGTTGTGAAGGAGGTCACTTCGACGGTTAGCTAGATACCCGGCCAAGTGATAGGCGTGACTTACGTTTGCGGTGGTCGGGAAGGTTCTCTGGGTGGAGCTACCCCTCACGCGTGAGTTCAAAACGCCGTAATCTCCGGCCTTGCGCCTAAGCGGATGGGGAAGCAAACAGCTGCGCGAACCCGCTGGCGAGAGAATCCTACGAACTTCAGGAAATAAACCCGCATTGACGAAGCTGTTGGAAAATGTTGACACCTTGTGCCTGCGTGCATAACATCACGCCCCAACTCGGTTTCGGTCCTTCGGTAATCCCTGTATTCCGAGGAGCGTTCTTATGAAGAGATTCTTGGTAATCGTCGTGCTGCTGCTGGGCGTATCCTGCCTTGTCTCTGGACAGTCGCAAACATCCCCGCCGCCGAAACCAGGGCCAGAGGTCCTGCGGCTTGGTTCCTTCATCGGCACATGGAAAACTGAAACTGAGACGGTCACTTGGGAGTGGTTCACAGGTGGATTCAGTTTGATCGGCCACGTGGAAAATTCAGGCCCCGAAGGGAAGTCTAGCGAGCTCCGGATTATTACCTACGATCCCGACGCAAAGGACTACACCCAGTACAGAGTCACAAGCACGGCCCCGGGGGGCACATTGGGCCATATGACAGTCAAAGGAAACACGTGGCTGACACATTGGGACGGTGAGGAGGACGGAAAGCCGGCCAAATACCGTTTCAGTATCGTCGAGGTCACGCCAGCCTTGGCTACCGCAAAGCTCGAAGTTTCAGTGGCCGGTGCGCCGTGGACCGTCACCTTTGAGACGAAATCCGTGAAGATTAAGTAGGAGATTCTTTCGGGACGGCGACGGGCGAATCTCTTCGTAGCCTTGCGTTCGTACCGCCGAATCCGGCGGCGTTTACAGCGACGGCGCCCAGCCAATTTCGCCCACCCGTAGTAATACCAAACATCGATGGTTGGCCGCGAGTCACTTGGACAACTCGAACAATGTGACCTCCGGTCGCGCCCCGAGCCGGATGGGAAAGCCCGTCGTGCCGATGCCGCGATTCACGTACAACTGCGCGCCGTTCTTTTCATACCATCCACTGGTGTAATCATATATGAGATGGCTGAGGTTGAGGCCTCGATGGACAAAATCGAGCGACAACTGGCCGCCATGCGTATGCCCGGCCAGCATCAAATCGATGCCAAGCTCGGCAACCCGATCGAACATGTCCGGGAAATCTCCATGGCTCAAAAGAATGTTGACCGTTTCAGGCGTCATCAGCTCTTTAATCTGTCGCAGCTTCCGGTGGAGGTCACCTTGATAGTCCGTCTCAGTCTGGCCATTTGGATCGTCTATGCCGATCAGATTCAGCGTCTCGCCGCTCAATACAATGCGCGCACGTGCCTGGCGCAGGATTTGGATGCCCTGCGCCGTGAATAACCGCGTGATCGACTCCTCTGTCCCGCTCTCCTCTTCGTGGTTGCCCAGGCAGCCAAAAACGCCGAAGGACGCACGCAGCCCCGCCAGCGTGCGAACCACCTCTCCTTGCTGCCCCGTGTCCCAGGCGATGTAGTCTCCGGTTAGTGCAATCAAGTCGGGCTTTAAGTCATTGGTAATAACCACACAACGGTGAATGTAGTCTGCAGTGGTAAAGGGGCTGATGTGAACGTCAGAAAGCTGGGCGATGCGAAAACCCTCAAAGGCTTTGGGCAGGCGTGCCAGGCGGATACGCTGGCGCACGACTTCCACATTCTGCCGACCGTAGAGAAGTCCGTAGCCGGCAGCCACAAACGGCGTGGCACTGACTAGCACGGCGGTCCGCTGCAAGAACTGGCGGCGACTGGGCGCAGACGGAGCAGTCTCCGAATCACCGCTGACACGCTGTTGTGCACCCTTACGTATCTTGCGGTACGTCCAGGCAGCTGCGCGCACCACGCGATCAAGCAAACCGAAAACGATCACTAATAGAAAGGCCAACATCGATCCCACAAACCACCACCAGAATACCGCTTCCGTCACGATGACCGGCAACCGGTAGAACCCGATGCGGAAAGTGTGTCCTTGCGCGATCGTGGTCGGGAAGCTGTACGCGATTATGAATAGGTACACGAGGTCAGCGATGACCACGAGCCGAACACGGGGCTGATCGGGGAAGAACCATTTGCCGAGATCAACAATGCGTCCGATCCAGAACACCTGGCTAGCAATAAAGATCAGGAGCAGGGCGAAGAGGTTTAGCTCGAAAGAGACGAACTCATCGGAACTTGCGACCAGGAACGCTACACGAATAAGGATAACCAGCAAAATGATCGCGCGCCAATGAACGACGACGCGCTGATAAATCGTGGGGAAACTGACCATCTTCGCGCTACCCGTGCCGAGAAGAGTACCACTAACCGGGAAATTGCATCCTCGAAGCCTGCTGGGCACCCATTGGATGGTTCGTCGGCAACTCTTACCTTACCGGGATTAGGGAAGGGTAGCCCGTCATTCGCTCAGAATCACGGTTTTCACTCAGGGACTGTCGGCAAGCCAGAAGTAATCCGGTAACTTCAGGGTGGCCCGTGACTCGCGGGCAACTGCATAGCTCAAGGATTTCCGTTACTTGAACCGTAAGTTCATTACGTGCGCTCACAACTCGACAAGGCGATCCGAGGCGACAAAATCAGGAGTCTCTCCCGCGACGCGCCATGCTGCTCTGTACAACCTGAGCAGAGGAAATAATTTGTTATTATTCCCGCTATATTCCGCGTTCGTTTGGACCGTGGTGCTGGGAATTGCTTATGAGCATGGCTTCAGTATCGGTGCAGCTGAATCGGCAGAAGACCCGTCCGGAATCTCCGAAGGCCAGCTTTAGCCTGTTCTTCTGCATTCTCCTGTTGCTTGTCGGCGGGGCAATCGTGCGCTCGGCGCTCGCGACCCGACGAGATAGTTTCACCCTCGATGAGTCATACCACATCGCAGCCGGTACCTCGTACGTGCAACAGAGAGACTTTCGTCTGAATCCGGAGCATCCTCCGCTCGTCAAGCTGTGGATTGGCAGTTTACTGGCAAGCACTGGATTCCGCTACGCCCCGCTACGCGTGTTCAGTGACAAAGTGGACGAGCGCGGCTTCACAGCGGAAGAGGTTTTTCTGCGCAATGATCCAGACTCGCTTCAGCGGCGTTCGCGCATCGCCATGTGGTTCCTGAACGGATTGCTCCTTGTGGGGTTTGCGCTCGCTTTACGCCGCGCTTTTTGCGGGGCCGTTGCGCTAGGAACGGTTTTGTTTCTTGCGCTTGATCCAACTGTCGCAGCCCACCTGCCGTTGGTCATGACTGATCTGCCGGTCGCGCTGCTCGCTGCAACGGCTGTGGTGTTGGCCACTCTCGCGTTTCGCTATTGGAGGTGGCCCGATCTGATCTACTGTTCGGTAGCGCTTGGCTTGGCTCTGGGCGCAAAACACTCCGCGCCCGTGTTCGCGCTTTTCCTTGCATTTGCCGGATGCGCGATGGCGCTGGTTGGGACGCCATCCGATGCCGCGGTCCCGCGCACGCGTAGAGTGGCGAAGGTTTTCGGAGTACTTGTCGGCGCTGTTTTCATCTTGTGGGGCCTGTATTTCTTGCGCTACCGTGAAAGCGGCGCCGCGAATGAGGTATTTAACCGTCCCCTCGCGGAAAAGATTACCGACCTAAGCTCGCCTGCTTATCGCTTTGTGCTGAAAACGATCGCCGAGACTCACGCGCTACCCCGTGCCTATATCTGGGGTTTCGCCGACACTGTGCATGCCGGCTTGGAAGGTCGTGCCTTTTCACAGCTCGCGTTCGGGCGCGTCTATTATGCCAAGGCCCCTTGGTACTTCTTTATTGGCGTGCTGGCGGTCAAGCTGCCGATCGGTCTAATCCTGCTCGCCATCTTTGGCGGAATGCTCTTCGCGGTCGGCAAAATACCACATCAGTGGAAACTATCGCTTTCAGTGTTACTTGCTTGTCTCATCTGCTTCCTCCTGGTTCTCAGCGCGGGCGCCACGTACGCTGGCGTCCGGCATGCGTTGCCGGCGATCCCATTGATCGCGGTGTTTGCGGGAATCGCATGCCATTTCGCACAAAACTCCACGGCAAAGGCGCCCAAACTCGGCGTGGCGCTTGCCTTCCTTCTGGCGGCAGTTTCTGCACTGCCGGTCATGCGCCCGTGGGAATACTTCAACGAAATCGTCGGGGGCGCGGACAAGGGATATCTTTACTTTGGCGATGAAGGCACCGATCTTGGGCAGCGCAGTAAGGAGCTGGCCGACTACTATCACCATACAATTGAGGCAACCGGCGAAGTACCGCTCCTGATGTACCAAATCCATCGTGCAGAGCGAACAGCCCGGAAGCTTGACTGGTTGGGCCGCGACCTGAAGCGCGATGAAACTCAGATGACCTCTCCGATCTTTAAGGGCACAGTCATTACCGCAGGGAAACTCATCAGCCAACGTTTATGGTGGGATACTGGCGCATTTCGCGCGGCCAAGCCAGTCGCGCGCTTTGGTAACTTACTCGTATTTCGAGGGGAGTTTGATATATCCGGGAGCCTTGCACGCACTCTCTACTTTTCGGGCCTATACAAAGAATACGCCGAGAAGCCGGACCTCGGTGCAGCCGAACACTTGTTTAGTGAATCGGTCCGTGCGGATCCCAGCGCATTTTTCGTATTTATTGAACTAGGAAACCTTGCATTGAGGCGTGGTTCTCCCGAAGACGCGCTTCAGGCTTACAAAAATGCTCTCCTGCACGCCCCCGACGAACCCATCGCTCGCCAACCTATCCAAGAACAAATCGCCCGATTTTCGGCGGGCAACCTGGACCAGATTCCGATACTCAGAAACCCGCAATTGGAATGACCGGTTAACGTCCAATAATTCAAAGAAAGAATTGTGGGCCGTGTTGTCGGCAAACAGGAAGTAATTCGGTAACTTCCGTATAGCCCGTAACCCGCTAACATCGGCGGCGACGCTCCCTCGGAGCTTTCCATATCCACGACGCGCTATCATCAGCAACTGATTAACAGGATGCGAGTGGAGGGGTGGCATGATTAATCGAAGAGAATTCGGTGGCGTGCTTGTGGGGATGGGGGTTGCTGCCCGAAACATCCCCGGTAACGATCTTGAGGCATCGCAGGATCCCCGGAATAACACCCTGATGCACGTGGGCGGCGACTACCATAACATCGTCGGTGGTGACATCACCTCAAAACAAAACCTCGAATACAACCTGCGTCACGGAGTGAAGCACCTCACAGCGGAAGTCAGCAAAAACCCGCGAGGCGCGTGGGATTGGGATGAGTTGCAGGGAATGAAAGACAACTGCGACAAATACGGCGTTGTTCTTGAAGCAATTCGCATGAACTCCCATTACATCAATCTGCTGCGCAAGGGACCGGAACGGGAACGCGAGATTGAAATTATCGTAGGCAATATTCGGAAGGCAGCAAAAATCGGAGTAAGAATAATTACGTATCACTGTGAGGTGATTCCGTATCGCCGAAACGGGAAGATTACCGGGCGCGGAGGCACTACGTGCGACTCTTTCAAGCTGGAAGATGATTGGAAGAGTGTTCCTATGGGAGACGAAGGTCGAGTTACTCATGAGGAGTATTGGGAGCGAATTACCTACTTCTTGGAAAAGACTATCCCTGCCGCGAAAGAAAATGACGTAAGAATGGCATGTCACCCCTCCGACCCGCCGGGACTTCCGTTTGGGTATCAAGGAGTGGACCAATGGGATTCACCCGCGATTTTCGAAGCGATCAGGCGCTACGAATCAATCGTGGACAGTCCTTACAACGGCTTTCAACTGGATCTGGGAAACGCAGCGGCTGGATTAAAGAATCCGGCGAGTGATGTACTGCCTATCGTCGAATACTTGGGCGGTCGAGGGAAAATATATCAGGTACACATGCGCAACATTCGCGGCAGTCTCAACAACTTCTACGAAGTCTTTCCAGACGAAGGCGATGTGGACTTCTACAAAGTGATGCGGATCTTGCGTGACACACAGTTCTCAGGCTCGATCTGTCCGGACCACTTGCCAACTCATCCGGACGATCCCGGCGGTTTCCAGGCGTTCGCATTCACTTACGGATATATCAAAGGCCTCATCCAAGCCGTCAACAGCGAGGCATTGAGGTCTTATTGATTCTCACGCAGCGTGGCTCCTCCCGGATGGTCGGCTACTCGGAAGTTATGGTCAGAAAACTCGACTAGGTCCTGGTAAGTTTGAATGTATAGGTCGAGGAGGAGCGCTTGGTGTAGAAAAGCTGAACTCAGCTGCTCGCTGATTCAGAACACCAAGGAGGCTCCCCCATGGAACCTATGTATTACATCGGGCTGGATGTGCACAAGAGGACCATCAGCTACTGCGTGAAAGATAGCAGTGGGGTTCTTTATTCCGAAGGAGCACTTCCCGCCACACGTTTTGA
>Ga0209579_10002662_pt1 | contig 13416 bp, 5 predicted proteins | sample Coa_R1_2_FD_187152 | JGI IMG/M metagenome (GOLD analysis project Ga0209579, IMG submission 187152) | Surface soil microbial communities from Centralia Pennsylvania, which are recovering from an underground coalmine fire - Coalmine... | ecosystem: Environmental > Terrestrial > Soil > Unclassified... | reverse complement strand
CCGTCCACTGCCATCAGACTCAAGGCGGCCAATTTATAGATGTCGGAGTTATCGCACCTGAGATGATGAAGGAAGTCGAAATCGCAAAATAGGCTGACCTGAGATTGCCGCTTTACGGAGCGAGCAAACTCGCGGTCAGCTTTGAAAAACTCGAGAGCGAACGATCGCCATCCGTACAGAAATCCCGCACTCCGATCATCCCACCGGCGAAGGTGTCGTCCTGCAAGTCCAACACTGGTTGGTTTGTGTCAGTAACAAAAATGCGTATCCGCGAATCAATTGCCTGGACCTTTAAATGATAAAACGTATTCGCCGTGAATGACATTGGCATATTGGTGATCGAGCGCCAGGAATTGCTCGCGCAGCCGAACTCTAGTTGACCGTTCTGGGAATTGATGCCCACGTAATAACCACAATAGGCATCACCGCCGATATCCGGCTTGCTCACGCGGAAAATCAACCCGGCGTTTCCTGACGATCCGACAGAAATGTCGCCTTCGTAGGTAAAATTGGTGAACGCCGTCTGCATGGCCAGTGCTTTCGCACCGTTTGCCGAACCGGGCACGGTGCTTAACGTGCCGTCGCGCGCCATCCAATTGCCGCCAAAAACCGTCCAGCGCCGGCTCCAATCCGAATCGAATGTCTCAGCGAGAGAATTCTTAACTTCCCGGACACCCAGCCATGGGAACCAACTCACGCGCAAATGTTGCGAGCCGAAAGGAACCAGCGTGACTGTCTGGAGCGGACTGCTTGAAGCGACCGGGCTGGGAGGAGGTTCGAAAGCATGAGTGCCTCGCCACCCGTCGGTCCAGTCTGGCAGGAGCTTGGCCTTCACCTGCAAACTCACAGGTGCTTTCGCTGGATTGAATGGGTTTGACGACATCGAATGGTGAGCAACAGTGAACGACAACGCCGGATTTGTTGGATTCACTTGCAGCGCGTAAGCCCACGGCGTAGTTGGATGCAGTTCGAATTCGTCAAAACCCTTTCCCAGGGAATCGGGCGTGCGTACTGTCCAGTTCTCGCCAATGGCCAATGAATAAACAATCGGCCCGCGGTTGACAGCAATAGCATCGCTTGGACCCATTTGAGTTTGGATGGTCATCGGGAGATTTACAGTGACGGTGTCCCCCTCATTCCATTCCCGCAGCACTCGGAAGAACGAACCGACAGTCACACCTGATTGCCTTTTGCCATTCACCGAAACGGTCGCGTTGCTGCACCAACCAGGGATTCGCAACACGAGCGGAAAAGTCGCGGAATGAGCACCCGAGATCTTCAAACTCACTTTCTCATCGAAAGGATACGCCGTGTCTTCGGCGATCGAGATCGTCTGCCCTCCAGCCATCGCGTTCACAATGGTTGGGCCATAAGCAATCAACGCAAGACCACCGTCAGAAGTCGCCGCCCACGAGTTCTGAACGAACTTGGGCCAGCCCATGTGAAAATTATAGCGGCAGCAGGGATATCCGGAATCCGGTCCGGGCAACGTGCCATTTGGATAATCCTGATTGAACCCATGCCCGCCATTCGTCACGATCACGTTGTTCGCCAGGGTGTAATACTGAATGCCTTTGATGTCGTTGGCCAGCGCAGCGGGCAACGCGTTGAATGAAATCGTCTCCAGCCGGTCAGCCAGGCTGGCGTCTCCAGTGATGCGAACAGAGGTTTCCAGGCTCAACATCTCTTCGACAATTGCACATAACTCAACTCCCTCGATGCTCGCATCTCCTGCCAGAAATTCCGTGCCGCTGTTAATGCCACACGATAGCCCGTGTTCACCCATCAGATTCTCCAGGCCAAGTGAGAGGGCATCGCGATCAGAAGCCTGTTGCGAAAGTTGATAATAGACAGCCGGAAACTTCAGCGCCTGCTCCACATTGACGTTGTGCTTCGGATGAAAATCTTTGCCGTAAAGCATGAAGCGATTGCTCGAAAAAATGCCCGGCCAGTCGTAAGCCTGCCGACGCAATAGGCTGACGAGTGAAAGCAGGTTCGTGTCGCCGTTGCGATTGTAAAGCCACAGCGCCACATCCATTTCGTCCCCGGCCCGAGCCTTGCCCCAATCGCGCAGTGGGCGTGAGGGCAGATTCGCCAGCATGTAATGGAAGTAATTGCTCAAAACATTCGGCACTCGCGCATCGGCAGTCGCCTCGTAATAATCCTTGAGCGCATAGGTGGCCACCATCCGTGGCCACCAGTCATCGTTCGAAGCCGGTCCGATATAACCGTCAGCGCGCTGGTGATCGAGCACCCAATCCATCCATTTCTGCGCTTTCTGTTTGAGGCTGTCGTCGTCGAGAGTGTATGCAAGCGCAATGAGCCCTTTATAGTAATAAGGACCACGCTCCCAACTCTCGCCTTTGCCGCCAAGCCAGCCACTGTTGGTGCCGAGATCATCGGCATAAAGCGCCTCAGCGTTGCCAGTGAGACCGTCGCGCTGCAGTTGGCACTGTGTGAGCAGCCAGCCCTGCGGCCGTACGCTGCCAAGTGGCAGGGCGCAAAATGGCGTGGCCAGCAACGGAGAACGGTTGGTGACGATGGAAGTTGGTGGAAGACCGGCCTGTGCCGTGGCCGTGAAACATCCGACCAGCATGACTGCCTTCAAGGGGGTGCTGAAAAGGCGCATGGATTTAATTGTTTTTGATATCAGTCAATTTCCCCTGGCGTACTCCCAACCGCATTGATCGCGAATTCTGGCGTCGAACCATCGGCAAACTTTAGGGACGCTGCAAAAACTGTCATGTGGCATAAAATGGCTCCATACCGTTGGCGTTCTCAAAGAGGCTATTTCATTGAAGGCTCATCGACGGCGGAGCGGCTCCGGGAGCACTACCCCAGTTCGGATTTGGACGCGCTCCCATCCTGAATACCAGCGTTGCCCCTTCGGCAATTTCGTTGTGGTTGAACCACGGTCGGTTAAGCGGGTGCCCATTGAGAGTCGCTGATTGAATGTAAAGATTTCGGTCGGAGTTATTCTCGGCTTTAATGACGAAATCCTTGCTGTTTGCCAGATGAATAGTCACTTCATCAAATAGCGGTGAACCAATGATGTAATCCGGGCTCGAAGGATCGACGGTGTAAAATCCCATCGCACTGAATACATACCATGAGGAAGTGGACCCTTGGTCGTCCATTCCCGGAAACGCATAGCCCCACTTGTCACTTCCGTACATCAAATGCAAAATCTTGCGCGTCAGTTCCTGCGTCTTCCAGGGTTGCCCGACGTAATCGTAATAATACGCCGTCTGCTGGTCCGGTTGGTTGCCCTGGCAATAAAGGCCGATCATGCCGGTGATGTCACGCGCGATGCCTTTGGGCTCATAAGGCGTCGTGAAAAACGTGTCCAACTTCTTTTGAAAATTCTCGCGTCCGCCTGCGAGATTGACCAATCCCTGCACATCGTGAGGCACGAGCCAGAAGTTTTGCCAGCCGGTCGCTTCTTTCATCATATAGTTGTAATAAGGCTCGCGCGGATCAAACGGCGAAATCCAGGAACCATCTTCATTCCGGCCGCGCATGAAGCCGATCGAAGCGTCGAACATGTTGGTGTAGTTGTGGGCCCGCGCGAGGAACATTTTGTAGTCATCTTCGTTTCCAAGCTTTTTGGCGAAGAGCGCCATCGCGTAGTCGTCCCAACTGTATTCCAGCGTTTTGTCCACTCCGGCATTGCCGTCGGCGTACGGGGGGCTCGGATGGTCCACCACGATATCGTGCACCCAACCCTTCTCCAGATACTCGGCAAGATTACCGCGCGGCCCGGCTGGATCCATGGCATTTTTGCGGAGATACGGATAAACGGCTGCGTAATCAAACGGTAAACCACGCTGCCAATCGCCAAGATACATGAGCACCGCATGATCGCCGTAGAAAGACGTGTGCATCCATCCGGATTCGCGCGCCATCTCCAAATGTGTGCGGAGGATATTGGTCTTCACCTCAGGCTCCAGCAACGTCAACAACACGGTCTGATTCCGGCCTGTGTCCCACAATGCAATCGGAGAATAGCGATCATAATCAGCGATTTCACCGTTACCACCTCGGCCGCGCAGGCGCTCGCCTTTCCGTGTAATCAATCGCGGGGTGAGCAATGAATTATAAAGCGTGGAATAAAACAGCATTCTCTCTTTTTCCGTGCCGCCTTTGATCTCAATCAAATTCAGCTTCTCACTCCACGCCTTGCGAGCATTCTGCCAGACGGTGTCGAAACTCCCGGTATCCTCCTTGAGCTGTTGCTGCGCCACATCGAACGTCCGAGCCGAAGCAATGCGAATGACAATTTGCTCGCCGGCCGTTGCCGTGAATTGAAGGAATGCGCCGGCATAGCTGCCCGAATCAGCTCGCGAATCGGGCTGAGTAGAATCATCCCGACGCACCCGGCCACCCTCAAGTCGCGGCTGGTTTTGGTGAAACGTGCCGAAGGCTTTGAATGGTTTTGAGAACTCCGCCACAAAACTGCGACCGCCGCCTCTTTCATGGCCGCGGACAATATGATCGCCCTCAATTTCAATCGAGCTTTCGCCCGCGCCCAGATCAATAAGTATCGCCGCCCGCTCGGTTTTTGGAAAAGTGAATCGGTAATATCCAGTGCGTTCGGTCGTGGTCAATTCCGTGCGCACGCCGCTGTCCGGAAAAAAAACGGAATAATACCCCGGCGAAGCTGTTTCGGACTGTTTGTCATAAGGCGAGGCGTAACTGCGATCCGGCGGCACCGTCCAATTCCCAACGACCGGCATAATGGTCAACCCCGACATCGGAGCTGAAAATCCAATCATCGTGGCTCGCGAATGGATGTAGGGAAAAATGATTCCATGATTGCCCGCCGCCTCGGTTAGATCCTTGTTGATCGGGCCGAGCAGAATATTGCGATGCGGCAGCGCCGGGCCTGGAAACGTGAAACCGGTGTACGCCTCTTCACCCGGCGGCGGAGCGTTCCCGAGCAATTCAGGATCGTCCAGAGACGCTGTGCCAACCAGTGGATTGGCATAGTCAACCGGAGACTTGGCTGAAAGCTGAACCGCAAAACCAAGGAACAGCAACTGGACCATCAAGCGGTTTACCGGGCAGAGTTTCATTTTCATCTTAATCCAGCAAATGCGGACGTTCGTTGAATGTCTTCAATACGAACTCGCCAAAAATCGTGTTTGCCCACGCAAACCATGCCCGAGTGAATTTCGCCGGGTTATCTTTGTTGAAGGCTTCATGCATAAACCCGGTCCCCGCGTGTGTGCGCTGCAATGTTGTCAGACATTCCTTGATTTCTGTGTCGTCGTTGCTGGTTAAACCTTGAATGATCACCCCAAGCGGCCATATCATATCCATCCCGACGTGCGGCCCACCCATACCCTTGGCGGCTTTGCCCTCGCAGTAATAGGGATTCTCGCTAGAAAGCAACATTCGGCGCGTATGCCGATAAAGCGTATTATCAGCGCTGACCGCTCCGAGATATGGCAATGACAGCAAGCTCGGAACATTACCGTCGTCTGTGCAATAATAATTCCCGAACGCATCAACCTCGTATGCGTAAACCCGGCCGGCACGGGGATGATCTACCAGCGCATATTCCTTCAGCCCTTGTTCCACCTCATCCGCGAGATCACGGCATTGCCTGGCCCCGTCCGGGTCGCCCGTTATTTTCTCCACCATTTCTGCAGCCTGACGCAGGCTCACGACAGCGAAGAAATTGGACGGCACCAAAAATGGGAAAATGGTTGCGTCGTCGCTCGGACGGAACATTGAGTAGATCAGGCCAACCGGTTTTGCCGGGTTGCCATAACCGTGCCCCGGGACCGTATCGGTCTGTATCTCCGTTTTGCGCATGAAATGATACGGCCCCTTGCCGGTTTTGCGCTGCTGTTCCTTGAACGTTTTCAGAACCAGCAGTACCGCTTCGTGCCAATCGGAGTCGAACGGTGCGACGTCCCCGGTTGCCTTCCAATATCCGTGCGCCAGCCGAATCGTATAACACAGCGAATCAATCTCCCATTTGCGTTCGTGAACCCCGGGTTTCATGTCCGTAAAATCGCTCGCCCATTCGCTCACTTTGCTTTCATTTTTGTAAAATGCGTTGGCGTAAGGATCCTTTAAAATGCACCGCGTCTGGCGGTTGATGACACCCGCAATAAGATGTTGTAAATCGAAGTCTTCCTTGAGCAAAGGGAGGTACGGCCAGACCTGCGCCGAACTGTCGCGCAGCCACATGGCATCGATATCGCCTGTAATCACATAAGTATCCGGTCGTCCATTCATCGTCCCGAAGTCCACCGTTGTATCCAGCGTATTTGGAAAACAGTTCTCGAACATCCAGCCGAGCTCTTTGTTGCCAATCGAGGATTTCACCCTCTCAATCGTTCGTTCGACGGCCGGACTCTTGAATTTGCGTCGTTCCGCAGGAATGCGAACGACAGGAAAAACCCGTTCTTCAGCAAATGCCGTGGAAGTCAAAAGCAAAGCGGAAGTGACGATGGATGCATTACGGATGAATTCTCTTCGTGTCATAAAGCTATTTCACCATTAAACTCCGCTGTGTTAATCGCGGAGCGTGCGGAGTAAAATTCCAGAACGTCCGAAAATCATAACGATGTCCTGCGATTGCGTTGAATTTCAAAGTCATGTTTTGGTAAAGCGTCGTGGAAAACTCGTTTCTCAGGACGTCTCTCGAAGCAACAATCTGTTCACTGTCGGCATCCACTACCGATAGAGTCGCCACCTTGGAGTCGTCCCAATTAAAGTTATCCGCCTTCAACTCGAATACGGCCTCGTGGCTTCCCGCCGGAACGCCTCGCGCGTTGGCTCCTTTTGCCAGGAAACCTGAAGCTCGATTGTGGACCGGATCGGCGCACCAGGCATTGGCCCCGTCAAGCTGCCCAATCTCGTGGCTCAGATTCGCCGCCGTCCAATTGCAGGCGCCATCCACCGTCACATCGCTTAGCGTGACAACCGGTGCATTTGAAACACCGTTCCAAAACACGCGAAATTCCAGTGGATCACCAGTCTTTTGATTCACAAAATCCACGCTGAAATCCTGTGATTCATTCGAAGCGGCAAATTCTTTCCAGCCGATGTCTTTCGCCGCCAGCACTGTTCCGTTGTCAACTTCCCGGATATCCAATCCAATTATTTTGTCCGATGCGTGGCTCGTCGCATTCACCGCCAGCCGAAAGTTAACGACGTGCTTCCCGTGTGCAAGCGATTCGAGATACGGACCAGAAAGCATGAACCCACGAGGTGCATTCGGACTGCAAGTCCACGCCAGTGCCCCGGAGGGCGTACCCGTTTCATGATTGAAACCCGGGCTGCCCGCGCCCTTCGCAAAAACCAAATCGGCCGTTACCGGTTCCGCGAGCACTGAGATTGGCACCATCGCCGAGCTGTGCCGCGCGGCATCAACGCTGTCAATCGGCCCGCTCCACCGGAGACCAAAATGATTCAAACCATCGCGATCATTCGTCCAGACGGAGCGAGCGTTGGAAACGAGGAAACGGTAATAGGCCGGGTTGCGCGTCAGATCATAAAGGCCCGCAAGATTCTGAACGAAAATGCCCTTGAATTGCGGAACGTCCCCGCCGCCGCAACCGCCCGACTCGCAGGGCTCGCGCAAAATACCATTCCCATCATTCAACGTCGCTATTGCTGCATCCGCGATCGCCGTAGCTTCGGTCAAACAATTGGTTTCGCCCGTGGTCTTGTAGAGTTCGGTCAATCCCCCAACGATTACACCCTGATTATAAGACCACGTCGTCCTCCCGTTGTTTTCACACAAGCGGTTCAGGCCATCGTTGACAAGGTGCTGCGAGTTTATCATTCCGCTGTTGTTGAACCACGCGCATTCGCGAGTCGCCCAATTCAAATAGCTGTCTGTGCCGTCGTCTCCGGGCGTGCGCTGGTGCAGGCGGATGGCCACAAGGAGAAACAGCTCGTTGGCAATGGCGTTTTTGTAACGCCGATCTTTTCGCCACCAGATGCCTCCGTCGCAGTGCGAGTCCCAACCGTCGGCCATATCGGCGAAAATGGTTTTGGACATATCCAGATACCGCGTCTCGCCGGTGAGATCGAACGCCCGGATCCACGCCAGCGCCCACCAACCTTCGTCGTCGTAGTATTCGTTCAGGAAATTCTCGCGCGAATTACGGTCAAAGGTCTTGTTCAGCACTTTCAGATATTGTCCTCCGTTCTCAGCCACGATCACGTTCTCAATGGCCTCAACGCAATTTGCCGCGTTCCACCATCCCGTGGTGTCCCACAGACCCTTGCTGTTGTACCACAGTTGCAAGGCTGAAGCCGCGGTTGCCGTGTTTGCATTGAAATCATCTCCCGGTTGCACCCCGGCCTCACAAATGGAACGCGCCGCCAGCAAACAAATTCCGATTAGCATAAAATGCTTCACTTGGGCGATGCATTTTGTGGTTCGGTCTGTCGGAAATTCCACAGGGTGGCGTTCGAAAGTTTGGTGGTAAATCGTCTTACGGTGTGTTGAACGGTGCCAACTGAGGTGTAAGTTTGCGTTCCCATCGGAAATGCTTCGAGGTTCACGTAATCGTAAAGCTTGGGCTTTTTTGGTTTGCCGTGTGACCTCGGCAAATCGGCCAGAAAAACCAGGCCCACACAGACGGCGTCCGGCTGATTGGCTTCAACGAGGTCTGCGGGACGTGTCGCCACGACTGTGCCGGGAATGAGCCAGGTCTTGTTGAGCGGCGCGCGCATCAGGTTTGTATATCCGCTGTCAATGACCAGCCCATCGGGCAGCACCTTCATAACTTTGCCACAAATGATCCGGCGCGTCCGAATGCAGTCCATCCTGACTTTTTGAAATCGCAGCGCCGCGGATAGCCCCTCATTGGTCGAGGTTGGTGTTGGTCGCGGCTGACTATCGAGCTCAAATGAATTGGTCTGAGCCGATACGGACAAGACCGCAAAGACAAGTGACGCACCAATTATGCAAACCGATTTCATTGTTCGAGCACGCGATAGAACCGGCGTGGGAAATTGGCCGCGCCGGGATCAACCAGGTTGAAGAAATTCGTTGGCGCAACATTCGTGCTGATCGGTACCCAATTGAACAAATCAGTGGACGCTTCCAATACGTAATTGCTGCCCGTTACACCGGCAAATCCCATCTGGAATTGTTGGTTCGGCAGGAAGCCTTCCGAAGTGAAACTCATCGGCTGCACCAGGAACAGCGCGCTCGCTGCCACACTGCTGTTGGAAGTCGTTTCAAACGTGCTCGCCGAGACCGTCGCGTTGCTCGTCAGGTTGAACGGACCGGAATATAGCAGGGAACTGGCCGTGGGCAGCGAGCCATCCAGCGTGTAATAAATAGCCGCGTTGTTATCCGGTGCTGTCAGTGTAACGCCAACTCTGGAGATATAACTGCCACCGCTGGGTGCGATCGTCGGCGGCGCCAGTGCTGGCACGCCCGGCAGGCTATTGATCCAGCCGGCTATCACGGCCACGGCATTGGTGTCAATCAGGTTGCGCGCCAAAGTGGGCATCTGAATAGTCGGGTTGGTTGTGTTCATCCGTTGCCAGATCATCGAGCGCCACACATCGTCGGCTTTGACGATGCAGGCATTGTCGTATCCCAATGAGAACGCCGCCGGATAGTTGGTGATATTCTGTTTCGCCAGTGGCGTATCGTAACGGGCATCAAAAGTAATACCCGCTCCGCCGGGCTGATGGCACTGGGCGCAGTTGGCGTCCAGATAGGAACGAGCGCGCTGTTCCAACGAAGCGCTGAGATTGGTCAGCGCGGACAATGCTTCAAAGTTGGTGATGGCAGACTCATCAATCGCAGGGTTGAAAAGTCCCAACCGATTCAGCGTGCGCAGCTGGTTGTCCGTGTTCCCAGTGGCCGGATAAGTGAGGCTGTTATTCAACTGGCGTGTGTTGACCCCCAGAACGTAATTGGCCGCCGGCGTATGGCAGACCAGGCAATCCGCCGGGCTGGGATAATACCACGTCTGGGGGATGATGCCGGTTGCGTTGGTGACCAGAATGACTTCGTTTGAGCTGGTCGTGAGCAGGTCGGCTTCGCTGTTATCTGGACGCCACTTGTAAGTCACTCCATAGACCGCGCCGTTGATGTCCCTTACGATCAAGCGCGTTTCCAGGCGGCGCAAAGGCACGCTGGCGTTGGTTTGGTTGACGACGAGATCAAAGTTTTTAACGAAGACAGTGCCCGCCGGAAACGTCCAGGAGTTGGTGGGCAGGAAGGCGATTTGCTCGTTGGGAGTAATGACTCCGCCGTTGTTTGGCACAGCCATATATCGGCTTTTAACCGCGCCATCCGACCACAGCGGTACGTTTGGCGTATAGGGAATCAAACCGCCAGCTGGCACGCGATTGGGTGTATCGCTATAAGCCCCGGTCTGCGAGAGCAGCGGTGGAAGCGAGCCGTTGAAAGTGGTAGGCATGTGCAGGAATCCATTGACCGGCGCGTTGCTTGTCATGCCATAAGGAACACCACTGCCCGGGTTAACGGTAATGTTAATCGGCGCTGAAGTGCTGCTCAAGCCGCTGCCGTCTGTGGCCACCGCGGTCAACGCATAACTACCCGCCGCCAGCCCGGTCGCGGTGATTGTGTAAGGCACATTCGTAGCGGTTCCGAGAAAAACGCCGTTCGCGTAAAAGCCTACCGAACTAATTGGATTATATGACGCGTCCGCATCGGCGCTCATGGTCACGCTGGCACTGGCCGTGTAAGAAGAACCTGGAGCCGGCGCGGTTAACACGACACTCGGAGGAGGATTGGTGAACGGATAAAGTTGCGTTTGCGGAATGATGGCGTTTGTCGTGGACGGGCTGCTCCAGTAGAGCTGCGCCACGGCGCCCGCGGTTTGGTTGAAGAAATCCATCTCAATATTATAACGCTCCTGTGCGACGAGCGTGATGCTGTTGCTCCAGGTTGTCGCCGGCTGATTCGTCCATTTATTGATTAGCAACTGGCCGTTCACAAAAAGGCGCACGCCGTTTTTCGTGTCGGTGGAGAAAGTGTAGGTCTCGTTGTATTCGGGCTGCACCGATCCGGTCCAGCGAACGACGAAATTGGAAAGGCCGATGGAAACGGAGGGTGGCGTACTGCTCCAATTGAAATTAATTGTCGGATCGGTCCGGACAAGCGTCGGCTGGGTTGAAAAGGAGGAGTTCGTGAACGCGATGCTCGTCACATTGGACCAATAAGCGCCCTGCAGCCCGGTCCCGGTGCCGATGGCCGAAGTGTCAACGAAACTCGCGCTGGCCACACCGCTATTGGCAGCCCCGCGCTGTACGGCCATGGCTTGCACGCTGGCGCTGGTGTTTAAAACGAACGGACCGATATAGATCAGTGAATTGGTCGTCGGCGCTGTGCCATCGAGCGTGTAATAGATAGTCGAGTTGGGTGTAACGTCGGAGATGCTGACGGCGAGCGAGTTGGTGAACAGTCCGCCCGCGGGTGAAATCTGCGGCGTTGCCAGGAAGAGACTATTACCAAAGATGGAAAGGCCATAGGCCGTCCCAACAAAGACCTTTCCATTCATGACTGTCGGCGTGGTCATGATGATGGCCGGACCTGGATTATCCCGGGCAAGGTTCTGGCTGCTGTTGTAGAGTTCCAAGGCGAGATTGGTGGCGTTGAAAGCGTGCAAAATAGCCGGGCCACCGCTCCCCGCAGCATCCGATTGAATTGCCCACGCGATAGCGTTATTGGTCCCGTTGCTCGAAATCGAAGGCGTGCCACCTGTCGCGAAAGCATTGAAGTTCACCGTGGATTGCGAAACCGGCGTGGGAGTGATGACCGCGTTGCTGATGTAGAACGCCCTCATTACGTCGCCGCTTCCCTGGTAATAAATCTGGTTATTGAAATACGCCGGCGTGCTCCATGCCCCACTGATAGCTCCGGGCACTTCCTGCACGATTTGACTGTCGTTGGCCGCGTTGAAGCGTCCCATGTTGTCTCGATCCACCAAACGCAGGATTCCATCTTTGCCGCAGCCGATCAGCAGATGCGGGTGCGCCGCGCTTCCCACTGAATCCGGCAATAAGATCAGCCCGCCTGAGCCAAGATCCGTGTCGTTCGCGGCGAGAGTGGCTTGGTTGAAAGGCGTGAAATAATCCGCCACTTTCAACCCATTGGTCGTGGAGAGCTTGACGAAAGTATCTCCGTAATCTCCGCCATTCGTGTTGGCGCTGAAACTTCCGTTCCCCGTCGCAAAATAAAGATTGTTGCTCCCGTCCACGCAGAGCCCGTCTCCCGCCATCCACAACGCGCCTTCAGCCGCGTTCGGGCCGAAATTCGCGACCGTCGCATTGGGCGTCGTATTAAAGGCGTAGTTGGCGGACTGCGCCAGATTTGTGGCATTCAAGCCGAGAACCCAGCCGTGATAAGGATCCGTGTCCGCGTAACTGCCATAGGAGGCGTACACCATTCCGCCGGCCAATGTCATCCCGGGCCGCTGATTTTCCTGAAGCGGGTTAAAGCTCACGATTCCATTCGTGTTGTCCACGCCTTTTCCTGGAACCGCATTCGTCACGATTACCGGGCTGTAGGATTGTTCCGTGCCATTCGTGATATTGAGGGCGTGAATGCTCTGATAAAAATTCGTCGCTGATCCGGTAACAACGTTATAATGCACGTCCACATAAAGCGTTCCCGAAATAGGATCAATGACCGGCGTGCCGGTGATTCCAACCACCGGGTCGATGTCGGGATAAAAGCTGCCTGTGCCTCTATTTCCAAACCTGTCGTTGAAACTGGAAACCGCGATGCCCAGATTGGTCTGCCAGAGCAATCCTCCGTTCGGTCCCGTATTGTTGTCGGCATCGAACGCATACACGCTGTTATTCTCGGTCGCAACAAAGACGACGTTGTGGGTTCCTTGTCCAGGAATGCTCATGCCGGCCACGTACAACGGCTGCGCGATAATCAGACCGTCCGTTGGATACGTGATCAATTTGCCAAACGTCGAAGTGTTCACATTGGCAAGTGTCAGGAGCACTTCATTGGTATTGGCGCCGTCGCGGGTGTTGTCGTTGTGATATGTGAGAACGTTCAGGGCCGACGGATTAGGTGGGGGAAGGACGGTCAAAACGGCGGGCAAGCTGTTGGTTGCTCCGAGCGAGTTCGAAGCCACCACGGTATAATTTCCCGCCTCGTTCATCTGCAGCGAAGCCAGTGTCAGGCTGCTGCTGGTGGCGTTCAGGATGTTCGTTCCATTAAACTGCCACTGATATTGGATCGGCTGCGTGCCTTGCGCCGTCGCTGAGAACGTCACCAGACCTCCCACGTAGTTCGTTGCGAAGGCCGGTGTTGGTTGTACGACAAACACCGGCGAACTGGGCGGGTTGACCGTTACCGTGAGCGCCGGGCTGGTGTTCGTACCGTTGAAATTGCCGACGATGACATCATAGTTTCCGGAATCACTCCCCGTCGTGTTTGTT
>Ga0209579_10002660_pt1 | contig 13420 bp, 15 predicted proteins | sample Coa_R1_2_FD_187152 | JGI IMG/M metagenome (GOLD analysis project Ga0209579, IMG submission 187152) | Surface soil microbial communities from Centralia Pennsylvania, which are recovering from an underground coalmine fire - Coalmine... | ecosystem: Environmental > Terrestrial > Soil >... | reverse complement strand
GCTCGTCCTCCTCGTCCTCGTACGCCGGTTCGCCGACGCCCGCGTTCCCGGCACAGGCACGCTCGCCGCCGCGCTGCTGGCGTTCGGAACGATCCTGCTCCCGTTCGGGGGTCTCTTCTTCTCTCATTCGCTTGGTGCCTGCCTCGACTTCGCCGCATTTTTCGTCGCGACGAAGGCGACCACGCCGAGACGGTGGTTCGCGGCAGGCCTGATCGCGGGTGCGGCGACCGTCGTCGAGTATCCGAACGCGCTGCTCATAGCGCTCCTGGCCGCCTTCGTCATCGGGCTTGGATGGCGGCGTGTGCGGCAAGCGCTCGGCTTTCTCATCGGTGCCGCGGCGGGTTTGCTCCCGCTCATTGCCTTCGACTGGTGGACGTTCGGGTCGCCGTTCCATCTCTCCTACGTCGGAGCGGTGCTCGTGCCGGGCAAGACCGGGCACGACATCCTCGGGGCCAACTCGACCGGCTTGTTCGGCGTCTCGATCCCGACGTTGCCTCATCTGGCTGCGCTCCTGTTCGGCGGCCGCGGGCTCTTCCTGACAGCTCCGGTTCTCGCCCTGGCGCCGCTCGGACTTCGCGCGCTCGCGCGGGCTGGATTCCGGCGCGAGGTGGCTTTTATCGCGACGGTCACGTTTGCCTTCCTGCTCTACAACGCGGGCTACTACAGCCCGGCCGGTGGAGCCACGCCGGGACCGCGTTTCCTGATCGCGGTGCTGCCCTTCCTCGCAGTCCCCGTCGCCGTCGCGGCGGCGCTGCGGCCACTCCTCATGCGACTGCTCCTTGTTCCCGGCTCGCTCGTCCTGTTCGCTGCCGACGCCACCCAGCCGCTGATCGGGCATCGCTACACACCGCTCGCCTGGTGGACATGGCTCAGCAAGGGCAGCTACAGCTCGACGCTGCTCCAACCGACAGGCCACGGGATCGTCGCCGCAGCCGTGATCGCGTCCGCCATGCTGGCAGGGCTCGGCGCCTCGATCCTTCGTCTGGGCGGATCGTGCACGCAGCTGCTGGCGGAGCCGTAGGCGTTAACGATCCGGTGCGTGCTCGGCAGGATGAAGAGGACGCGGCAGTTGGACGAATCGGCGACGGACACCAGGCCGCTCCGCAGCAGGTATGCGTCGTCAGGGGTCTCGAGGACCCCAGCCGCCGATTACTCCTCGCCGTCGGCGTCAGAGGAAGGCCCGATAGATGAGGCGAAGATGATGCATGTCCGTCGCGGCCCGCTTGCTACTCCGAATCCGAAGAGCCCGCCGGTTCGCGACCGCTCGGCGGGTCGCCAGCTAGCCTCAAGGCGTTCGTCCGTGACATTCGAAGGAAGAATCGAGATCAACAACAGGCAACGTGATTTGACGGCGTTCATACGCTTGATCCGGCAGATCGCTTGCCCGTGATGACGCATCGCTGCGGGAGGAACGCGCTACTCGCGGTCGTGGTCGGACTACTCGCCTTATCCTCGACAGGCGCAGTCCGAGCGTCACGGCCGACGCGGCAGCTGATCGGGCGCTCGGTTCAGGGTCGCCCGATCTACGCCTTTGAGCGCGGCCAGGGTGGCGGCCGTCCGGTGCTCGTTGTCGGCTGCATCGACGGCGACGAACTGGCCGGAATCGCGATCGTCGACCGGCTCAAGCAGCTCCCTCTCCCAGCCGGGGTCGAGCTTTGGCTGGTGCCCGTTCTCAACCCTGATGGGGTCGCCGCTCAAACGCTTGGCAACGCACGCGGCGTCGATCTCAACCGGAACTTCCCCTATCGCTGGCGCGACCTGGACGGCTCGGGGACGTTCGCGTCGGGCTCACACGCGCTGTCCGAGCCCGAGAGCCGGGCGGCCTTCAGCCTCATCAATCGCATCAAGCCGCGGCTGTCGATTTGGTTCCACCAGCCCCTCGCGGCGATTGACGACTCGCAAGGCTCGCGCGGGCTTGAGCGCAAGTTCGCGCGGCTCGTCGGCCTGCCGGCAGCAGCGTTGACCGACTATCCCGGAAGCGCCACGAACTGGCAGAGCCACCGCTTTCCGGCCGCCACCGCCTTCGTCACCGAGCTCCCCGCCGGCGCACTGACAGCGCGACAGGCGACCAGGTACGCCGAGGCGGTACTCGCGATCGCGAAAACCTGACCAACTACGTCAGCCGCTCACACGCTGCTCCGTGCGATCGAGGAGCTCCTCGGCTCCCCGTGCACCCAGGAGTTGCCGCCAGGACGGCAAGCACGCGCCTCGCCTTCACCTTTGAGGAACGGCGCCCACGAGGTCGTTTGGGGCTCTGCGACCTTCTCGGTGACCTCGATCTCGACCTTCGGACGGCTTGAGGTTGAATGCCTTCTCGTCGTCCTCATGACCGACGTTGGGAGGTCTGAGCCTGGACCCGATCGAGATCCATCGCTTTGGGCTCGCGGGCAGAGAGGCGTTGCTGCTGCTCCTCGCGGCCTCACTGTTCACTCTCGTCTGCGTCCGTACGTGGACGAGGCTGGCACGGAAGCACGGCTGGCGCAGTGGTCGCGTCGGCGACGTGCATGTCCACCACCTTGTGGTCGGGATCGTCTTGACGCTCGTGACGGGGATGCTCGACCTCGCGATGCGACCAGGCGAGTTCGGGCGCGAGTTGCTCGCGATCGTGTTCGGTGTTGGCGCCGCTCTGATCCTGGATGAGTTCGCGCTCTCGCTGCATCTGCAGGACGTTTACTGGACTGCGGCCGGTCGGCGCTCGCTCGAGGTCAGCCTGATCTGGATCTTGCTCGGCCTGCTCTTGCTCGTTGGGATCTCCCCGTTCGGCATCCACGACAAAAGTGAGATCCCGCGCCTGGTCGGCTTCGTCATCGTCGCCGTCAACATCGTGCTGTCGGTGGTCACCTGTCTAAAAGGAAAGCTCGTCCTCGGCTTGCTCAGCATCTTTCTTCCCCCGGTAGGAGTGGCGAGCGCGATCCGACTCGCCCGCCCGGGCTCAGTCTGGGCGGCCATCTTCTATCGCACCGATTCTGGCAAGCAGGAGCGAGCTCAGCAGCGTTGCAACCCGGCGGTCTCCTATATCGAACGGCTCCGCCAAGCGACGGCCGACTTCGTAGGCGGCCGCCACGATATGCCCTCACGAGCAAAACATCGGTAGGGGCAGACGCGCACGCACTCTCCTTTCTGATCGCCGCGATCGTCGGTTCATCTGCGCGGCCCCGTCGATCAGGTTTCGCGCACCTGGTGCAGCCCACGAACTGCGAACTGCTGACAGGCCGCTCACGATGCGCTCATCCACAACCGGGTGGAAGCCGCCACGCTGCGAGGCCCCGTTCCTCTTGGCCGGGGTCTTCGGCCAACGAAGCAGGGCCGGGCGCCACCGACGACAGGCAGTCTGCGGCCGCAGCTAACCGCAGGGGCTCGGCCGCGTCGTCTGCGGCGTGGTCTGTCTCGTCCGGGCGGGAACCCGGAATACAACGCCCAGTCGACAAGCGTTTGCGGCGCCTACGATTTGAATTCCCGCTGTAGCGATTGCTGTAGCGAAAGGGCATTGAGTGACCGCGGTAGGTGCGCTACGGGGCGCGAGTCCTCAGGAGCGGTCGGCAGCGCGAGCTTCCATTTCTACTGAGTGTGTCGAGGAATCCGTCGAGGCTTCGGGGCGCGCGGAGGGTGAAACGTCCGGGGCGGGCGAGGACGAGCTCCGTCATGCCGCCGGGGGCGGGTCGGACGCAGGTTCCGGCTGGGGTGACCGTCCAGTAGGGGGTGAAGCGGATCCGAAGGGCGTAGGCGCCCGCGGCCGTGGACGTGCCGGTGACCGCTTCGTGGCCGAGCTGGTCGAGGTGGGCGCCCGGTTTTCCGGTCAGGATCGCGGTCGGGTGGGGCAGGGCGTAGATCCGCCAGTCGGTGTCGCGGAAGACAAGCCGTAGTCCTGATCGCGGTCCGGAGACGATCGCGGCCTCGCGCGGGCCGCCGTCCGGGTCGAGCTGGGTGGCCGGCAGCAGGACGTAGCGGATCGCCATCGTTCGCAGCCAAGAGCGGTAGGCGGTTGTGGTCAGGTGTTTTTCGTAGAGGACCGGGTTTTGCTCGATGTCAAGCTGCCGATACCAGCCGCGGGCGAGGGCGAAGCCGGCACGCGGGAGCCAGTAGGACTCCCAGTGGTTGGCGGTCGGTACGACCTCGACCCGGTAGTCCGGGCCGTCGTGGCGAGCGAGGTACGCCAGCGCCGGGCGCCAAAACCCTGCGCTCGCCGGGCGGGAGTCGAGCCGGTATGGGATCTGCATCAGGTAGGGGACGAGGTTGTAGGCGAGCGCACCGACGAGTGCGACTACGACGAGCGGCCGCGGCCGGAAGCGTGCCTGCGCGGCGGTGAGCAGCATCAGTGGGAAGACGAAGGCACGCGGACGCGTCCAGTTGTCGCCGACGGCTGTTGGGACGAGGAATGTCGCAACGCTGCCGAGTCCCCAGACGACGAAGAACGCCGCGAGCACGCCGCTCCGGTCGCTGCGCGTGGCGAGGTAGGCCCCGAGCGCGCAGATGGTCAGGATCGCCGCGAGATCGATCGGGCTGAAGGGATACGTGCCCGGGGTCGGGAAGAGGACGAGGACGATGCCCTCGCCGCAGGCGATCAGCGCCAGGCCGGCGGCGACGATGATCGTTCGCCGGTCGATTCGCCGCCGCGAGAGAAAGACGGCCAGCAGGATCGCGCAGAGGAAAACGAACGCGAGCGGGCTGACGCCGAGCGTGATCCCCGCGAGCAACAGCGCGACGAACGCGCGTCCGCGCTGGAGGACGCGCAGGGCCGCGAGCAGCGTCGCCAAGCCGAGTGTGTAGGTGTAGAGGCCCGTGAAGACCGGCGCCGCCGCGAGCACGCTGAACCAGCGGGTCGGCCAGCGCGCGGCGGCGCCCCACTCCTGATGGGCGATTGCGGCGAAGAGGAGCGCCGACGCAAGCACCGCGCCGACGACCAGCGTGACGTTCCCGACCGTCGCGGCCGGGAAGTAGTAGAGAAGACTGTACGAGGTGAGCGGATACTGACCCGCGTACCAGAGGTTGTCCCAGAGGACGGCGCCGTGCTGGACGAGGAAGGTGCGGTAGAGGTGCGCCGGCGCGTCGCCCTGCGAGGTGCCGAAGAGGAGCAAGGAGCCGACCGCCGCGCCGGCGAGCGCCGTCGCGACGAGCAGGTCGCGACGTGCCACGCCGTTCTGGGCGTTGTTCACGCCGGCGACGGTAACGGTTCGCCGATGAGCGGCGCGTGAACCGTCGGCGGCTGCTGCTCGCGGGCTTCGCGTCCGCGGCCGTCGTGGGCGCTGTGTACGCGTACGCGCTGCCCCAGCTCGCGAGCTACGCCTCGGTCTGGCGTCTCGTCCGCGGGCTCGGAGGCTGGTGGATCGCCGGCCTGCTCGCCGTCACTGCAGTCGACCTGCTCACCTACGCGCTGCCGTGGCTTGTGGCGCTGCCTGGGCTGCGGCTGCTCGAAGCCCTCAAGATGACGCAGGCGTCGACGGCATTCGGCCTCGTCATGCCCGGCGGGGCGCCGCTCGGGATGGCGGCGTCGTTTGCGATGCTCCGCTCGCGTGGCTTCTCGCGCTCCGCGGTCACGTCGGCCGTCGCGCTGACCGGCCTCTGGAGTCAGGTCTCGACCTTCCTCTTCCCGGTCGTCGGCCTTGCCCTACTCGCCGCCGAGGGCACGGTCAGCGCGACGCTGCGTCTGCTCGCGGGCGTCGGTCTCGCGGTCTCGTTGCTGCTCGTCGGAGCCGTCGTCGGCGTTCTCTGGCGCGCAGAGGTCGCTGCGCGCGCCGGCGACCGCGCAGCCAGTCTCGCGTCGCGCGTACGCGCTCTGGTCGGACGCGCTCCGGTCGGCTGGAACGGTGGCGCGCTCGCGCGGTACCGCGCCGAGCTGCTCGTGCTCCTCCACCGGCGCTGGCGCTCGCTAACGGTCGCGACGCTCGCGAACCAGCTGACCGGGTACTTGATGCTCGAGCTCAGCATCCGTGCCGTCGGGATCGACCGGCACCAGGTCGCGGTCGCGGAGTCGTTCGCGGCCTGGTCGATCGGACGCCTGCTCAGCTCGCTGCCGATCACACCAGGCGGCCTCGGCTTCGTCGAGCTCGGCCTCACCGGCACGCTCGTCGGCTTCGGTGGCCCGTCAGCCCGGGTCGTCGCCGCCGTCTTGGTCTACCGCGTCCTCTCGATCGTCCCCACACTCGCGCTCGGCCTACTCGCCACACTCACCTGGCGGCGCCACCAACAGGAGCCGCTTGCAGACCGGTCGAAGCGGACCCGTCCGAAATGAACCAGCTTCCCCGGCGGCGACGGGAGTCGATCGCCATGGCGCCGCGACCTGAAGCCGAAATGGCGCTCGGCCGTTCCGGTACCGAGGCAACGACTGAACTGAGCTTCCCCGGTTTCTCCGAACTGCCGTCCACCGGAACGGGGGAAGCTCATTTGCCGCTCGCGTCGCGATCGTCACTTGCCAGACGAGCAAGGGACGGACCCGGAGTGGTAGGGCCATGGGCCGCCAGGAGAGTGCGTGCATAGGCTGGGGCTATTCGGGCTTTCCTCAGAGTCGTCGCGGCGATCGTTCTCGTCGTCACGGTCGCGTCGTTTGCGTACAACTTCGCGACCGACGGCCGTTACAAGGCGCCGCAGGCGCTTTACAGAGGACCGTTTGTCCGCGTCGAGGGGACGCTGCTTGCGTATCGCCGCTGGGGAACCTCCGGAACGCCGGTCGTGCTGCTGCCCGGGTTTCTGGAGCCGAGCTGGGTCTGGCACGAAGTCGGCCCGTTGCTCGGGCGAACGTACCGGGTGTTCGCGCTCGACCTGCCTCCGTTCGGGTTCTCTCAACGGCGCGGGCCGTACACATTGTCGCGCTGGGAAGAGCTTGTGGGCGGCTTCGTCGCGCGGCTCCGGCTCGCGCATCCGGTCGTCGTCGGACATTCGCTCGGCGCGGCCGTTGCCGTTTCCTACGCCCTCGACCATCCCCGAACGACGGGTGGGATCGTTCTGCTCGACGGTGACGCGCTGCCGATTGGCGGTCCCGGCTGGCTCGCGAACCTGTTGCTACCGCCGTGGTACACGTCTCTCTTCCGGATCGGGACGAGCTCCGACTGGATCGTCGGCAGGATCGTTTCCGGCGCGTGGCCGCATGCGAAGCTGACGCACAGCGTCCTCGAGAACTTCGAAGCCCCGTTCCGCGTCGCCGGCACTGATGCCGCGTTGCGCTCGCTTCTCCGTCACGGGATCCAGGGCGTCTCGGTGCGAGCCCTCGAGCACGTTCGGACGAAGCGTTTGGTGGTTTGGGGCGCGCACGACACTGTCGACTCGGTTTCGGCCGGCCGCAAGAGCGCGGCGCTCCTGCATGCGCGGTTCGTCCTCGTTCCGAACGCAGGACACCTCTCAATGCTCGGCGCGCCGGCCGCCGTCGCCGCCGTGATCGCGCGCTTCGCGAGAGGCTCCGCGAGTGAGCCGAAGTAGCGGTCGGCGCCGGGGAAGGTGTAGCGCGGAAGCCTTCACGTACCCCGATGCGAGCGGAACCTCAGACCGAACGCGGAAACCGCGAGGACGATGCCCATATTTGCTGCCGGCGGCTCCCAGAAGTGGCTCCTGGAGGACAGGACATCCACGTCCACACAGCCTCCAGATCAACCAGAGATCTAAACCCGCGTTCGCGATCCTCGTCCGTCCGGGAGGCCGGTTCAGATCAAATTCGGCGTGATACCGGGCGTCTGCGTCGTCTTGATCGGTCGGTCGGGTACCTGTCGGGGTTGCCTTCGAGGAGGAGGCGACCGAACCGCGAACTGCTTCCCTGCCCGGCGTCAAGGAAGGAGGGGACAGGTTGTGATGTCGTTGCTGCAGCGCTACGTGATCGCGGCGATCGCGTTCGTGCTGGCGGTGGTGTGGCTCGGTGTCGGCCTCATGAGAGGGCTGGAGTGTCTGCTCGTGTTCCTGCTCGTGTCGCTGATCGTCGCTGTTGTCCAGCGGCGACAGGCTGTGGTCGTGCGCCGCGATTCCCGCCGCGCGATCGGCGCTGAAGCGAAGGTCCGGCGTCCGGAAGCCGCTGCCGTACGCGAGCGGCGACATGCCAGACGCTCCGAGTCGCCGCCCTGGCCGTCACGCTCGCTGGACGACGGCGACGGTGGCCGCGGCGACTGGACGCGGCCCGTCGAGCATCGCTGGTAGGGAGCGGCCGGTCGCGAGGGAGGCACGCGGCACCGGCTGCCGAGGCGGACGAGGTGATGCGCGGGTTCGCCGGTCTCGGGCCGCCCGTGTCCGGCGCACGGCTGCGTCTTCCCCGAAGCGGCCTTCGAGTCGAGAACGCACACCGATCGCACGCGCGTGTGGGTACGCCTGTGGCCGTGGAGCATCGGCTGCTCGCGGTGGACGGGTCCGGCAGTGCGTGCGGCTGGGGCGCGTGACGCCCCCGCTCGCGACACCTGGCGGCATCCAGTGACCCTCGGCGGCCCGCGTCGGCGCCTCGCGGGCGCCGTGACCCGATCGACGACCTGCCAAGGTGGAGAGGACGGCCAACCTTTGGCTCGCCCTCTCTCTTTTTGCGACTACACCTTCGCGACGACCTTGAAGGCCTTGCTGCTGAGGCCGGTTCCGCCGCGCGCGTGGACGGCGAGCTTGACCCAGGTCACGTTGACGAAGTTGTGGCCGAAGACGGTCACCTTCGCGCCCGCCTTGGCTACGGCTGGCGAGAAGAGGACGATCTTGGGCGCGACCTTGACGTTCGCGGCTGCGCCTGGACTGGGCGGCGGCGCCGTTGGAGCGCCTGCGGCGCCATGCTGCCGCTTGTAATCGTGATCGGGCCGGAGGCAAGAGGCCCCGCAAGCTCGAGTTGAACTGGTCAGGTACTCGGGAGAAAGAGCTAACAAACTACGACTCGCGGAACTCTCGCGGGAGTTCACCGATCAGAGCATGGCGAACTTCGCTGACCCGACCCTCGGCCACGGCATAGAGGCTCAGGCCGCGGAATTCCGAACCGTTTCGAAGGCGTCCGGTCCAGGCCGCGGCGACAGTGTTCTCGCGCGCGACCAAGGCGTCGATGTCGTATCGGATCACGCCCCCGGCGAGGTCGACGGCGTGCTCGTAGTCGTCCCGGGCACCCTTCGGTCCCCGACCGGGCGGGGTGTGGCCGTAATCGACGTAATCCGCTGAGACGAGCTCGTCGAACCGATCCGGTCGGCCCTCGCTGTAGGCGGCGAAATACGCACGAACCGTGTCTTCCGGTGTCACAGTCTTTCACTCCTCTCTGGACGCCGAGCCAAGCCGGGAGTTGGGCAGCAACCCGGTTGCCCCCAACAGACGGCGCGGTTCCAAGGGCCTGAGCTTCGCGGCAACATCTGACAAGCATCCGTGAAAGGCTCAGGTCCGTCACGTCCAGCCGTTCGCCGCTTTGCCGTAGTAGCGGCCCGAAGAATGAAGGCGGGTTTCGACGGATTGACGATCGATCTGGGTTGCAGGAATGGGCTGACGGTCATCCGCCTCGCGGATCGCCTGAAAACGTCAGCGTTCATCGGTGTCGAATCGCCGGGGTTGTCTACACGGCAGGGAGCGTCGCTCGGAGGGACTATTGACTTGATGTCGCCGTGAGCCAATCAGCGAACTCTCCCGGGAGACGATCGCCCGAAGGCCTGTACCGCCGAACCGTCTCGCGGCTGATCACCCTGCACCGCTGATGTTGCCTGCACCTCACGAGCAGAGCCGACACCCCTGGCCCGCCTGACACACGCAACGAAGCCGTTTTCGCGATGTAGCGAGGGTCTCGATACCCCCAGCGGGATTCGAACCCGCGCTACCGGCGTGAAAGGCCGGCGTCCTAGGCCACTAGACGATGGGGGCCTGCGCGAGCAGCGTAGCCGCCACGGGGGTTATAGGAATCGACCGACATCGGACACGAAACGCGCGCCTTTGCGCGAAGAGAGCTGACTCACCCAGCACAATCACGCACCGCACCCCTGTTCTCATCGAGCTCTGGTGCCCGTCGAGCGGCGGCGCCTGGCGACGAAGCGGCCCAGGAAGAGACCCGGCCGGTCGGCGGGAGGCCGCTCCAGGCTCGCGCCACGCAGGTAGATGAAGAGCGCGATCGCGAGTCCACCGAGGATGCCGAGGAGGCGGGCCTTCCATTCCCGCAGCCCGATCTGGTGCGAGCCCCACCAGAGATAGGCGGCGAAGAGGAGCCCCCAGATGAGCGCTGCGGGGCCGGCGCTGCGGCGCTTCGACACGAGGAAGAGCTTCACCGCGACTCCAAGTAGCGCTAGCCCCACCCAACCGAACGCCCCGACGATCGTCACCAGCACCCCGGGAGAACGTGTCTGGCCATCGCTCGGTCTCCGGGCACGAACGGACATAGACCCGAGCGTGGCGCCGCTGGAAGCGAGGCCGAGCGCCTGCCCGGCCGCGCGAAGGTCGGACGCGGTCTGGCGAGCGAGCCGTTCGCTACCCGCGCGAGTTCGCACGTCGCTTCGCTGAGCTACGCGCTCGACGAGTTCGTGGACTTCGAGAAGCTCGCCAAGCCTGTCCTGGGCGACCGCCACTCGGCGCGCCTCCTGAAGCAACGCGAGCGCGGAAGCGAGCTCCCCCTGTTCGAGCGCCGTCCGCGCGTCCGAAAGCGTGCGCGTCTCGGACGGAGCACGCGCGCCGGCGAATGCCCGGAGCTCGGAAACGAGCACGGCCATCTCGTGCCCGGGCTCGATCCCGGCGGCTGCGAGCGCGTCGGCCGGGAAAGCCGCGATCTCGTCGGCAACGCGTCGCCCGAGCTTCTCGCTCGCCGCCCTCGCCTGCCCGTCGCTCAACGCGACAAGCGTGCCGGCGAGCTCACGCACGTCGAGCAGCTCATCGAGTTTCCGCTGCGCGACCGCCACCAGCTCAGCTTCGCGGAGCAAGGAGAGCGCGCGCGGAAGCTGGCGGTCGGCTAGCGCCGCTCGTGCCTCGACAAGCTCACGCGTTGGCATCCGTCTCCTTGGAGGCTAGCGGGACTCCACATGCGTACCTCAGAGCTACGACCCAGGTGGTTCACCGCCGGCGACGTCAGAGCGGACGTACCACACCTCGGTGCTCATAGACGCGTCGGCCGCTTGCCGGCCGCGATGTCGGGCTCGTTGTTGGCGTACTCGATCAAGGCACGAGTGCGGTGCGCGAAGTGCGCTGTGGTGAGTCGGCTTTCTTCGCGTCGCGCGTCCGACCTCGGTCGATTCCCTTAAACCCCGTAGCCGCCGCGGAGGTGCGGAGACTCGCCACCTCAGTGGCTGGCGTAGGTCAGCTGATTGGCGATCCAATCGTCTGCGTTTGCGGGCTGGATCCCGCGAACGAGGGCGATCTCGTTGGCCAGGAGTTGCCGCGCCTTGACGTAGAGCTCACGCTCTCCGATGGAGAGTCGCCCACTCGCTGCCTGCGCGCGACGGTTTCCGTCGCTGACCACTTCGGCGAGTCCGATCGCCTGGCCGGCGGCGAGCTTCGCGCGTGTGGCCTTGTGGCGTTTGAGCCATACGGGCTCGCATGGCGGCGCGGTTGTGCGCAGGGTTCGTTGGACGCTCGCCATTTCGCCTTCGCTGGCCAGCGGCCGGAGGTGGTCGCATGCGAGCGCGACCGGCAACGTGACGGTCAAGCCTCCAGGCAGCTGGAGGACGATCACGTCGTGCCGTGTTTCGCCTGAGCCGCGCTGCTCCCGTGCCACGACGCGTCCAGCGCCGTGGCCGCCATAGACGACGAGGTCGCCGACCGCGAGCTCCACCGGGGAAGTGTACGGGCGCGTCCGGCATGCCTTGCCGACGCGGGTGGTATCGTGCCTGTCGTTCACGAGCGAGTATCGGATGCGCGGAAGCGCCTCCTCTGCCCGTTCCCGATCGGCAGAAGGAGGTGTTTTTCATATGGCAACCGGAACCGTGAAATGGTTCAACGACGCGAAGGGCTTTGGCTTCATCAGTCCGAGCGACGGAAGCAAGGACGTCTTCGTCCACTTCAGCGCGGTCACCGGCGACGGCTTCAAGACGCTCGCGGAAGGCGCGCAGGTCGAGTACGACGTCGCGCAGGGTGACAAGGGCCCCCAGGCTCAGAACGTGCGCGTGAATACCAGCGTCGGCTAGTGAGGCTCGGCGGGCGCGCGTTCGCGCGCGCCCGCGACCCCCTCGGAAAGGAGCGTCATCGCGGAGAAAGAAGAGAAGCTGCTGTTCGAGGGCGAGATCGTCGAAGCCTTCCGCAGCGGCATGTATCGGGTCGCTCTCGAGAACGGTCACGAAGCACTCGGCTACACCGCCGGCAAGATGCGCCGGCACCGGATCCGGATCCTGCTCGGCGACCGGATCAAGCTCGAGCTCTCGCCGTACGACCTGACGCGTGGACGGATCGTGTACAGGTTCCGGGCTGCCGAGCAGTAGGACGACAAGCGCACCCCTCGCCCTCGCCTGCGCCGATCGGCCCGCGGCGCGAGAATCAGTCACGTGGATCGGGCGACACGGGTTAGCCTCCTCCGCTGGTTGCGCAGGCAGTTGCGGCAGCCCGAACCGCTGCGTGAGCGGCTCGAGGCGGCGATCGAGAACGACGATCCCGCCGAGGCGCGGCGGATCGTCGAGCGGTTCGACTTCTCGGCCGACCAGCGACGTCACGTCGAAGGACTGCTCAGGGACTGGGAGCGAGAGCTCGGCGAGCCCTAGCCGGTGGTACGGGCAGCCGTATCCCAGTCTGGGAGCCGATCTACGACGATTCGTGCGTGGAGCGCACCGTGCTCATCGTCGACGATCACCCGGGCTTCCGCTCGTCGGCGCGTGCGATCCTCGAACGGCGAGCAGCTCCTGCTCAAGGTGTGCGCGTACAGCCCGCAGCTCGCGCTCGTCGACACCCGCGTGCCGCCGACGCACACCGACGAGGGCCGGCGGGCGGCGCGCGAGCTGGCGCCAAGCATCCGGGCACGGCCGTGCTCGTCCTCTCGCAGTACGTCGAGCCCGACTACGCCCTCGAGCTGCTCGGCGAGAACGCCGAGGGCCTCGGGTACCTACTCAAGCACCGAGTTGCAGACATCCGCCAGTTCGCCGCTGCCGTCCGGCGCGTCGGCGACGGCGGCTCGGCGCTCGACCCGTCCGTGGTCTCGCTCCTCGTCGAAGGGAGCCGCAAGGACCGCCCGCTCGACCAGCTCATCCCGCGCGAGCCCGAGGTGCTCGAGCTGATGGCCGAAGGTCGCTCGAACGCAACGATCGCCGAGCGGCTCGTCGTACCGAGCGCGCGGTCGAGAAGCACGTGACGAGCATCTTCGGCAAGCTCCGGCGCCCCGCCGACGCCGCCGACCACCGCCGTGCGCTCGCCGTGCTCGCGTACCTGCGCCAGTGACGACGACGATCCGTCCCATCCTCTTCTACGACGCGACTTGCCGCTTCTGCCGCTTCGCGGCGCGGAGCGTCGCAAGACTGGACCGACGGCAGCGACTCGCCTTGCTGCCGCTGCAGGTCTCGGCCGCGGCGACGCTCCTGCCCGATCTGCCGGAGGAGCA
>Ga0209579_10002656_pt1 | contig 13440 bp, 24 predicted proteins | sample Coa_R1_2_FD_187152 | JGI IMG/M metagenome (GOLD analysis project Ga0209579, IMG submission 187152) | Surface soil microbial communities from Centralia Pennsylvania, which are recovering from an underground coalmine fire - Coalmine... | ecosystem: Environmental > Terrestrial > Soil >... | reverse complement strand
ATAAGGCAGAGGATTGCGATTTCCATTGTTCTACTTCTCTCCGCTAGTTTCCATGTCGGTAATTGCCTGGCATTGAATTGATCCGGCCGGAGCGTATTCGATTGTGATGGTGCTTCCGTAATCGCCAGTCCAGAGGTCACTGATTTGGCCGTTGATTCCGAGTAGCGCGGAGAGCTTTTCGGTCGTGATGGTGAAGGTTGGGAGTGAGTTTTCCATTGTCAGCCCCTCCAACCGTTACGACGGTCGCGGCGCGTGGCGCGAGCTGATGCGATTGCGAAGGTGAGCATTAGCCCCATAATCGCGAGGAAGATGATGATTCCGATTGCTAGTTCCATGTCCCTGCCTCTCAGTTCGTGTTGTCCATCTATCTCCAATCTCTCATGGGCCGGACCTCTTGTCAAGAGGTTTGCTCCAACTTTCTTTGGTAACTTTGTGTTACCAGCGGGGTTACTGGCTGTAGTCTTTCCGTAGACTTTCGCCAGTCCAGCATTGACCGGATGCAGGGCCGCTAGGACCCCTGCAATCGACGTAGCGGCCACACGAGACCAGCCGTAGGGTAGGACGGCCATAGCGGCGGCAGCTGCCCCTAGGATCGTTGTGACGGTCGCCAGGACCTTATAGCTCATAGCCTAGTCTCCTTGGATGCTTGGGGCAGATGCCCGTATCTTCCTTCATGTCTCCGCTGGCTTCATCGTAGGAACGGGTTACTGTGCGCGGCAAAGCTAGCCGGATTGCCGTAGTGCCTACGGTCATATAGACCTCATTGCATTGCGTACAACGCGGCCTTTTAATTCCTTTATGGTTTATGTTCACTTATCCTCCCCATACGTTTTCCCATTCATAATCATCGTCGCCTAGGGGCAGGTCGTATTTTGCGGGTTTGTCACGGAGGATTTGCGCGGCTTCCAAAACACCATCGATAGGTGCCCCATCGAATCCGAAACCCATTGCCTTTTGACGGGGGTATTTGACCTCACCGTAGTATCGAGTTTCCGTCTGGAGTAGAGGTAGATCGTGAATGACCGTATCGATACGCCGTTTTGCAAGATTATACCTTGCCTTACGACGCTTATTTTGCGGGTCAGAGTTTTGTAGTAGAGATACCGATTCTTGGACTTCTCCGGCATGGTCCCACTTTCTTTCATTGAGAGCTTGCGTACATGACTTCATACGGAATTTAACGGGCACATAAAAGTATGGCCATATGAGCCTAACGTCTACGCTAAAGCCTTCCTCATTTCTTTCTTCTATTAGACTACCGGGTACGAGGCCGTGATAAAGCAAGCCTCTAAAGTACGACTCTACTTCCGTTATTCCTTCCATGAATTCTTTCTTGGGTACGCCCCGTGACTTAACTTTGAGCAATGCCTCTTTTCCTTCACGATGCCAGTATACACCCGGCTTAAACAAACACAAGTCAGTATAGGTTGTTTCTTCCCATTCCCCTAGTTGTTTAGAGATTGGTAGTCCAGGGTGTTTAGAGTCAAAACACACCCCGTCTGTTGCGACCATGAGAACACTATCAGCTTTACCGGGATGCGTGGCAATTGCATCGAGTATTTGTACGCGACAATGAGCCGTGATGAGGGAAGCATAGAACCAATTATTGAATGGTGCGCTTCCTGTGCTCTGGGCGAATTTGCCGTAGCAGGAATTGTTGTTGAGCTTGATAGCCAATCCCTGAGCTGAGTTTTTGCCAACTGATAGACGTAGGTTATATAGGTCTTGGATATCCGCAAACGGAGCGGGATGGGTACATGGCTGAAATTCCACCCATTCATCGGTGAATACTTTCTTTACGAGTCCAGCCCGCTTTGCAGCGAGAATTTCATGCTGCCAATACCATCCTTTAGCGATAGCAGGTCTGAGAATGCTACCTGTCTTATCGCGGTAGGGCACTGGCCCGATTCTTTCCGATCCACCATGCAAGGTACCAAACATGAGCACGTAATTGCTATTACCTTTATACTCGCCTGTGCCGCGCCTATATCGGCAGTCTCCACATATATGCGGTAGCTTACTCGTGGCGAAAGGATAAGCATTGTTGATGTCATAGTTCCACGACTCTCCCTCGATTATACCGTGTGAGAATATCTCGAACCAGCCGCCATAATACGACTTGCGGCAGATATCATCGAAATATTCTGGCATATTATCGTATAGATCACGATGCTTTGGCGCACCTTTTTGGCGAAGCCATTTAGATGCTGTAGCTCCGGGGCCATACCACTCGTCTTTAGCGAGACGTATACCAATAGAAGCAAACCCTCGCGCCAAACGTCCCATGCAACGCGCCAATAGCTCATTTTCGAGCGCATTATATTCCATCATTTCTGTATCGAGTTTAGCGTGGGCACGACGCTCTTTACCGGCGAATAGTTTATTCCATTCCTCTTGTGTGCAGATGGGGCCACCCGGATCATTAGCCCACATAGCCGGATTACACGTGCTGGCAAAACTCATCTGATAGAATGAGCCAGCATCGCATATGTGCATCCAAGGCTTTTGGTCATGCTGACATTCTATACCATCAACGGTACAGGTGCAGACACGCGGCCGGATAGACAATCGCTTAAAGCCGAGCATGTCAATATCCCAATTTGGGGTATGCACGGGATAATACATGCGGCGCTTGGGGGTATTGTCTGTCATGCGGCGCTTAGCTTTACCCGCTTTAGATAGCAGTAGCCACGCGGCATTACGAGGCAATGACCGTAGCCATTGGTTAAAGTCATAGGCGAGGTAAAAGCCTACGTAGGCAGCTTTGGGGTTTAGCGTATATTGGTCATAAAGAAACTGAAAGACTTCCTCGTATTGCAGCCCTTTAGCCAGGTCTCTCGATACGTATTGTGCTTTTCCGACCCCCAATAGAACTGCGCGATGCTTCGATCCTTTACCGATACCTTCGCTGTCCACTCCCACGAATTCGGGTATATACCTGGCTCTCGATACACGCATACGCGCAGTCTCTTTTTCACGATATTCCTTTCCATGCTTTGCGCGGTAATTGGCTTGTCTGACGGCATGGGACTTGTTTTTGCCGTCAGCTATCACTATCCTCATCGTCACCCTCTTCCTCTGGTATTTCTTCCTCTTCCAATTCGTTAGGCTGTTGCGCACCCTTAAAGTGATACCAGTAGCGGCTAAATGCTGCCTCAAATCGAGGGTCTGCCTGCCCGTGGGCCGCATAGCTCGCCAATGACGCTAGGTTTTTGGCTTCCAATGTTCCGGGTGCGGGCATTGGTTCCCGGCCGGACATTACATCGTTAGCCCAGTTAACACGAGTGTTCCATATAGTCTGCCGTACGTTCTGGCTTAGTATTCGTGTTTGCTGTTCACGGGGTACAGCTCTATTAGCACGGACAATCTTGGCTGTCCGGCGTTGCGCAGCGCGCCTCTCTCTCGCTGTCTGCGCCATAGTTTAGAACATCGGCTCTTGTGGAAGTGGGGACCTTTTTGGAGGTTTTGCGATCTGCATTGGCGATTCGCATTCTTCACAATAGGTCAGTCCGCTTTTAGCGGCAAATCGGTAGACTTGAAAGGTTTCGTAGGTCTGCAAATGTCCGCAAGAAAGGTGCAGGTATTTGGACAATTGCCTTTCTATGGCAGCCTGACGGGCGAGAGCGCGCTGCATTTCTGCGCGACTCCCGCCCGTCTGCCGAGGGTAATTATCCCTTTTGACTACGCGCATTGCCTGACTTGGCAACGTCTACGCGGTGTGAGTGCATTGGAGACTTACCCGGACCCATACTCACCTTATTGGCGAGCATGGTACGGGTAACTGTGTGCGGGGGAATCTTCGCGTAAATCTCCCGCAATTCATACCCGGCATTGATGACCTTTGGCCCTTGCGGGTCACGGAATCGGAGCTGGGTAAAAGACTTCTCTTCGCCCGTCGCCTTATCCGTGAAGGTGATCTCTTCCGAGCCGAGGTATTCGCCGACGTAAGTATCGCCGATATCCTCTAGGATGATTTGGTCGCCCGCTTCCTCATGGATTGTATCCCACTCGAATTTGTCCGGGTCGTACCCAACCACGTCAGCCATTGTTTTGGCCTCTCTGTTGACTACCTACTACACTACACCTAATGGAATTCTAACGCAATTATGTTCGCTAAGGGCAGACATTTACTCGTATGTCAGAACGTAATTAAACGACCCCGTACCGTCATGGGGGCCAAAAGCGAGCTTAATTTCGTCATTGACGATGCTAAATAGAGGCTTAGCGACACATGGGCCACCGTCAGCCAGATAGAACGCCACATGACAATTCTTGCAGAATGCCCAGCCGTTTTGAGTCTTTGGGGTTGGCACGGGGTCACTACCTTTCCAGATGAAATGTGCAGGATTAACAGCCGAGGTATCGTAGTTAGCGAGGGATTCCCATTGTGTCATATCCGCATTATAGGGGAGACTACCGCACGAGTTAGGGCCGCAAATATGAAGCTGATTCGTGTAATGTGCGGTCCATAGCAGGCACCCGTTAGGGTGAGCTGATGGGAAATTAGCTTTCGCTACGTTCACGCTCATATAGATAATTGGCTGATCGAATACCGGGCCAGTAAGTGCAAGATTAGCTAGCCAGGGGTCAATATTGGCGGGGGTGGCATCGCCGGTTTCTACGTCGAGAGCCTGAGCTGCATTCCCGCCCGTTACGTCTATTGATACGACTGGCTTATTAGGAAAGCGTGCCGCAATAGCGGCTACGTCGTTAAACGAACCGTCGTCATATCCGGCGTAAATGTCACCATTAGCCGGGAGTAGGGGCACATCTTTAGTAATGCCGTCATACATTACGAGAGTCGTCATGGGGTTTCTTTCCCAATACCTCATATTCGAGTATTGTTATCCGTGTATCGAGCCGGGCAATTACGTCGATTCTGAATTTGTCTATTGCACCTGTTATCTGACCTGACACGTACCGCGCAAACAATCCTAGCACAAACGTCATCGCGGCCACAACCGCCGCTATAATTGTGCCTACGCTTTCCCAGTTAATACCGGAGGTATGCACGGTCGCGTCTGCTAGCCACGCCATATCGCCCACCATATATGCCCGGTCAGCCATACAGCTACCGCCAGCCAGAGGATTAGCGATAGAAACCATTCCCACGAATAGGTGGGCGGTTCTGTCTGCCATGTCCAGCCAGATAGCGTATTATCGGTGTGCGTACTCCGTTGAGTAAACAGCGCGAATAGCTCTGGAATTATGAACGCTAGGAACGTACCAATAAGGAACGCAGGCCACCACCAATTTCCCCACGTCACCATTAGTATTGCTCCGTAGTAGGGCCACCATTCTTCAAACCGGCGGCCTTTGCGTGCGCGTAGCTAGTCCACATCATTACGCCCGCCAATCCACCACCCAAAAGCGATGGCCATTTGTCTTCATCCATCATGGTTGCGATCAGCACGAACACAGCGGCTTGTGCCATGCCGACCATAACCCACTTCATTAGCGTTTCGGCGCGGGCACCGGCGTTAATTTCTGTGGTTTGCGGTGAGCTGCACGCGGCGGCGATAATCTCGTATACGAGTCCAGCCGCGACCATAAAGGTAATGGCGCGGCTAGACCCAACTAGGCTAACACCTTCCATAACGAGCTAATCGGAATCTTGAGTTTCATGCCAGTCTTTAGACCAGCACCCGACCCCAATTGCTGCCCGACTTTCTTATCGCCGGGCACTTCGCCCTTGACATATACGTTACCGGGCACGTCCGCGATTTGATCGGGGGTAGTGTGGTATTGCTGCGCGAGACTTTGCAACGTTTGCCCCGGCTGCACCGTAATGGTCTTATAGGTGACCTTTTTAGCGGGAGTTACCCTATTACCCGTGGGCTTAGGTGTCTTAGCGGGCGGGGTACCTCCGGTACTTGGCGGAGGATTATCGTTATCCGGGGGTGCGGCCGGAATGGTGTTATTAACCGTCACATTAGGGGCGACAGGGGGTGTCTCTTGATTATAGACCTGATTAACGAATTGCGGAACTAGGCTAGCGTCTACCCCTCCGGGGGTATTCACACTCGAATTCTGCGCACTATTCTGTGAACTTGTACTAGAGGAAGTGTGCTTTTTGTAGAGGTAATAAACGATAGCCAGCGCTAGGGCAATACCCATCCAAGCCCACATAGGCAGCGGGCCAATTTTGCGGGTGAAGACATTACCGCCACCACCATCAGGCGCGGCGCTTTCGGTCTGCATTTGGCTCATAGAATTGCAACCTCCGGTGGATTAAGGCGCCAATCATTGTCGGCGGGCGAATCCTGAGTAAAGGCAGACCAGCCCTTATGCATGACGGTGGACGTATTACCGCCCGGAATAGCCGGGTAACGATGCGGGGTAATAATCGCCTGAGTTGCTTTAGTATCCGGGTCCAGTCCCGGCGACCAAAAGTGTGTCTCATGGTGGCAGTCAAGCGGGGTACCCGCATTTACCCGCATTCCTGATTGCACACCCATTCCCATAACCTGATCCTCCGATTGGGTTGAGGGAATAGGCTTGCTATTGTCCGGCGTATTAGTGGTGGCAATGTAGATAGCTACGCCGATAAGAAACACAAACCCGGCGCACATGCCTATTTCTTTGCTAGACAGAGGCATTACCCCTCCACCCGTTGCCGCTAACACGCTGATTATAGTTCGGCGTTCCCCACTTAACCGGCTGCGCAATATTCGTGCCCGTCTGCCCTTGCGGAACGACGGTCTGAGAATACGACTGCCCGGCGATCGGCGAATTACTAGGCCGGTCAATACGCGGCGAGGCCATCTGCGGAATCGCCATATAACGGCCAATTGTCTGCGCGTACGCGGGCAATGTGGGCGAGTGCAAACCGTGGGGTGGCCCCGACCATACATCGTGGGGACCATCGCCGGGTGCCCCTTGATTAACCGGCGAGACAATCCCCTGAGTAGCGCCCGTAATTGGGTCATAGCCGGGGGTGGCAGGTGCAATACCTTGATAGCTGCCATATTCCTGATAGAGTCCGGGTACACCACCGTAAACGTGAGACCACCCGGTACCCTGCTCACCGATATACATTCCGGTAGCATTCCGGGTATAGTCACGAGTGAGATCATCCGTTGCCGCACTCTTATCCGTACCTGCCTGATAGTTAATTGTCCGCTGAACTAGCCAGAGGGACGGGCGAGCGGGTCCGTCAAGGGGTGGGTCCGTATTACCGGACTTCCGACCGGAATTCTCATAGCCGGACTTGAACATTCCATGACGGTCATAGGCAACGAGCTTGTCATTAGAATAGCCGACAGGCGCGTTACCGGGTGCCCTAACCGCTGTCTCCTGAGATTGTGTCAGGACACGCGCCGGGCCACCGAACTGCGGAATTTCCGTCTCAATTTTGGTTGGGTTCTGGTCATTACCGTAGGGCAATTGCCCCTCTGGGTTACCGCCCGTAAAACGGTCATTCCAGCCGTGCCCGCCATAGGGTGCCTTAGACTGTACCGTCTGAGCTGTCATGACATCGGGATTACCCGATGCCCTTTGAATGACTGTACCGGGCACGCCACCCGAGCCTACGCCCGGCTGATTACCGCCCGCGTGCCACGTTTGCATACGGGTAACTGGAATGCCAAAAGGCGAGGTAAAAGGAACCGGCCCAGTTGGTGCATTGGCCAGGTCAGCTCCCGCTACTCCCGCATATCCGCGCTTAGGTGCGCCCGTAGACGGACCTCGAAAGCCTGCCATATTCCACCCTTAAAGGTTGGGTTAGCGGGCGGGCAAGTCCCCATGAAAATCCCGCCCGCTAACCGGCTATTACTTGGCTGCCCAGCCTCCGCCACCCGTACCCGAATTAACTAGGTTGGACAGGCCATCGGCAACATTAGTAACTAGCGTCGGCCCTTGCGATCCCGGCCGGACCAGCACGAACAATACCGCTAGATAAATGATGCCAACAAGAAAGGTTCCGAAAGCTCCGCTCATGCCCCGCCCGGACCCTTCTTCACATGGTTAGTGTAGACGTAATAAGCGATGACGCCCAGCGCTACACCAACCCAGAAATCACGACTCTTCAGCATCGGTGTCTTCCTCCTTTTCCGGTGCCTTTTCCGTTGTAACGAGTGCGTCGGCGTCGTCCTTGAGGTCTACGTGATTACCAGAATGGACTAGCTCGCGCACGATTTCAGCGAGTGAACGCCTCTTTGGCTTTTCGTCGGCCATTAGATTTTCCTCGCAATGAAAGCGAAAACGAACATTTCAACGAGAATTAGCACGAACAGATAAAGGATAGTAGGCGACCATGCACTACCGGCCGCATTACTGGACCCCTGCCCGGCGCTAAACATATTGGTACCGCTCATATTTGGCCCCTGATTTGATCCGTCTCCATTGAATATCGGGTTACCCCGGTAATAGCCGAAGGATGAGGAAGGACGCGCAAAGTATCCCATTGCATCTTTCCCCTCCTATTAAATGTCAACTAGCGTGGGGTCAACGTTGCCGACGGGGTAAACCTCTTCGACAATTAGCTCATACTGGTTAGCTGCCGCTGCCGCGACAGTCTCCCAAGCGAGCTTTGTGGAGTTAGCGGTGTAAAGCCATCCCTGGCCGTACAACTCCCCCGGCTCAATAAAGCGCGGGAAGGTCGCAACTCCAAAGTCATGCGACGGTGCGCCAACATAGTTAGCCGTACCCTGAGCGGGTGCGTCCGTCGCATTGGACACGACCGTATAGAACGATGATCCGGCCGTTGTGCTGTTGCCGTACATGTTATACGTGTCGTATTGGTCCTCAGACCAGTCGCGCAAAATGTCGGGATTAAGCCGACCCAATGAGCGGTTGTCAAGGTACCAATAGAATGGGTCTGAGAAACCGTCAACTCGTACGGAGTTAGCGCCGGTATTACGCGCCACGAGGCCAGCCCAGCGGATCGCATTACCTGTCAGGGTGGAGAGGATTGTGTTGTCCGCGCCAGCGTTAATGCTAAAGAGCTGGTGGCGCCTCTTTACCTGTAGGTTTACGCCAGGGGGAACCGGCTGATTTGGCGTACCCTGGAGGTCCGTCGCGTCCGGCTGCGCCCATGCGTCCATATAGGGCGTAATGTTATACGTCGGGAACGTGGTAGCCGCAAAGGCCGAAACGGTGTAATCGAAACGGTATTGCGACCGCGTGTCCGTGTTAGCAAGTACGCCAGCGGTCCAACGAATTTCCGGCTGTAGGAATGCCGTGAACGATCCGCCATCTGCGGCGGCCGGCGGCCTATAGTCGTACTTTTGGACCCAATCCTTGAGCCAGGGCTTCGCATACTTCTGAGCGAGGTAATGCGAATAGCACGGCATGTTGTAAAGGATTTCGGAACCGTCAACGTTAATCAGGTCCATATTGGCGAGAATATCCATCGCGCCATCTGCCTGAGTTGTCACCGTACGGCCGTTAACCGTAGTAATAGCAGACGGTGTGTTAGTGTTGCGAACAATCATGTGAACGCCGCGCAAGAATTGACCAGCGTTTACCTGCCCGCCGAACTGCTGAGAGTTAACCGTTGCCGCGAGGTTAGTCTGCAACCCCTGGAGGTTCTTTTCAGCGTAAAGGTTGGTGCAAATTTGGAATGGGTTTTGCCCGACTCCCCCGCCCGCCTGCGGACCTCCGGGGTTCGGTGCGCCACCACTAGCGGCTGCCGCCATTATTTACCGTCCCTATTTCAGTATTGCAGCGCCATAGCGCGGCCTAGGTGCTGCCAGGTCTGATTATCCGAGGCAACAAGATGGTATTGCAAGAGTCGCCACATGGTTCCCATAATCAATACGGACACCCAAATGTGGACTCCCAGTCGGACGTATTCCAACGCTAAGTCCCCTTTTATCTTGCTAATAGAAAGGGCCAGGTTCCGTACCCTATGCCCCTTCCACGGGGTATAGGATAGGACCCTGGCCCTAGCGGTGTCTCACGACCACTATGGATAGCCTACCACTTGACAGGCAGAAAGCAACATGACTACGGTGTCAGGCATGTATCTTTTCTGGCTTTTGAGCTTGCTTATGGCAAACGGTGTGCGGCATAATGTCGCGCTAATTCAATGGGAACATACGGAGCATATAGCGCACGTTCGGCACGTTGAGCACGTTAATTACGAAATATTTCTTGTAGATATTACGCGCCCGGTAGTGACCACACCAGGGCCACAATTGCCGCCAGCACAACCAATAGCAAAGCCCAGTACATCACCCGCCCATACCAGCGCGCCCGTCGCGCCTGTCTACGCTCCCGCTGGTGACTATTCATGCTCTGCTCTCGAATCCCTCTGGGTTTCTGCCGGGGGTAACCCGGCTAGTGAATTTATTGCAGCTCAGATAGCTACCGCTGAATCTGGCGGCAACGCTAGCGCTATTTCACCGACTAGCGACTACGGCCTTTGGCAGATCAATTCCAGCAACGCTCCCGGTAGCGAGATGCTTAATCCTTACGCGAACGTGCACGAGGCAATAGCGCTCTCCGGTAACGGTACGAATTGGTCACCGTGGACAACCTTTACCAGCGGAATTTACGCCAGCGAGTGTTAGAGGATAGAGAGCTTAAATCCGGGTGGTAGATTGTTATTGCTACCCGGCCGGACATTATTAAGCCAAAATTGCTTATGTCTTTCTGAGCAGAAAACATAGTTCATATAGCGCGGTTCATATCCTGGCTTTGACGTGTTAACGCGCACGCGATTATTCTCGTGCGCATCACGCTCGCACGTGTCCCATGCGCACATAACATGCGTGCCCCCGCGATCATGGTTAATGACTTTCTTTTCCAAGATCGCATGACGCCATTCGGTGCTGCCCCTAACCGGCATTATTCTTACGCCTTTCCTCGTGTTCCCACGCGCTTATTTCGGCGCGGAATTTCTCAATCTCCGTCCGATGGGCGAACGATATTCCGGTTTCGCGGACCTGTACGAGTCGGCTTCGCAGCTCCGTTAGAAGCATTTCCCGCTTCCATTCCGGCATCGTTTGCAGCCAGTACATCGCCAGAAAGATTGCCGTCGAAAGCACCGTTAGCACGATTTCTTTCGTCAATTCGTCCGTCTGCTTTTTGTCCATTCTGGACCTCCCACCATTCATCCATTGCTAGCTTCACCTTATTGGATTCCGCTAGAATAGCTGCCTTAATTGTCAGGTCGATTAGCGTCACTGCTACCGCTACCGCTAGCAGCATTACCGTCAGGAATGTCCAGAACTTGATTGTGTCTTTCGAGTCGGTCGAAGCATTCATCGATTATCTCCCTGGGAACTGTTATTTCCTTGCCCGTTATGAGCCGAGTTATCCACGTTATGTAGATAATCCCTATTGCCAGCTTGACTATGGCACTGTCGTACATGGGCCACCTTTAGCGCTAGAATTTCTTCCTCTGTATAAGTATAAGGGTGTCGCGCCGCATCCATTGAAAACCATATATTCTGATGACATTCTGCGCATCGATTTGACCTGCCATCAGTATACACGCCCCAGCTCTCCGCGATAGACTCCCATGCTTTGAGCTGTTCTAGCGCCACGTTAGCTATTTCACCTTTAGGCCGGTCATTATGAGGAACATACATGTTCGGCGTCTGATAATAGGCATCCATTTAGCTTCTCCTTCTGAGCGTAAACATAGCATTGTCTATGACATACGTGTCTGCCGCTACGCTTGTAAGGGCGAAAAGGTCGATACCTCCCGCAACCGTACATTGGAAGAATCCTTTAAGAAACACTACCCATTCATTAACACTTATGGTCGGACCCGCGTAGATCATGTTAGTAGTGTTAGCTGTGAATCGGTTTACGCCATTATTTGTATCCCAGATTATGCCGTTTCCCCAGCGATTAATAATAGTTCCGCTGTCTTGCGCAATCTGAAATTGGGGGGTGCCAGCCGCTTGATTACCGTGATATTGGAGATTAACTTCCATCTCGTAAAGCCCTGGATAAATGTTAGCTGACAGTCCGGTAACCAATTGGTTAGATGCGCTGTTAATTGTCTGAGGGAGAGCTGTCGCATGTCTCGTGATAGTACCGACATTATAAGAGTTACCGTCAACGTTAGAGTCATAGACAAGCTCACCACTTGCTGTCGTTACCCAGTCAAACAAATCTCCGTTGATATCAAACTGGGTATCGCCCGCTTGCAAAACGATCTGCCCGCCAGTCGGGCCAGCTTGCAATTGCGACAATACAGAGATAAATGAGGCCACGTCGGTTGCGTTAGCCTGCCCCGAGGTTATCGCCGCAAAAGCTTGCGGAGTTGAGACATTAGAGCTGGCCTCGCCAAAGAATCCAGCGGGCGACGTTGGCAGGCTAACTATGTCTTCTATTGACAGACCGGGCAGACCCGTTCCTGACAGGGTATTAAGACCGACCGCGTAGGTTTTACCAGATAGAGTCAAGTAGCTAGTAGTGCCTTGCTGAAATACATTACCAAAGTCGTCTACGCCCGCTTGTGGCGCTATTGACGCGATCAGGTTCCCGAGGGTAGGCGTGCTACTATACACGAATATACCCTTAGTTTCGATGATCGTATCGCCCGCGAATAGGAACGGAACATAAACAACTTGCCAGCCCATAATTGCCCCTGCGTTTGCATCGCTATAGCAGGGTCATATCTGAGCCATACCGTAACGATAGGAGCGAAACCATCGGTTGCCGGATTAGAATAAGGGAACGATAGTGTTTGTCCTGGCCGCATGATAAGAGGCTGTGATGGGTCCCACGAATTACGGTTACCGTAAACGCCGGTATCCCACTTGAATGTGTCTACGTACACGTCAAAGGTCACGAGTGTCGGTTTAGTGCAGAGCACGACAATCTTGTAAACCTCGAATTGTGAGAGGTTTACGTTGATAATATCGGGCGTAAATGCGACAGTCCAGTTACCGGGATTCAGACCTGTATTGTCTATCTTCGCGGTTTGCGGACCTCGTGACCCTAGAGTAACGTAACTAATGGCGCATCTCCCGCATAATTTTCATCATGCGCTGCATCATTTCAAGCGGCGACATATTACCCTCCGCTGCCGCCTTACCGAGCGCGACAATAGGGCCAGGCATTTGCACGAAATCATCTTCATCTTTATCGTCCCTACGGTACTGAATTCGCAATCCACCGTCGGGATTTTCATAGAGCCGATAGCGTCCCTCATGTAGCACCCGAGGTTCAATAACTTCCGGCATTGGAATATCGATTTCACTCATAGGAGTAGCTTACCCTTCATTTCAGCGGGGACCCGGATAGCCTCACCATCTAGATAATACTGATTGCCAACTGTACCGCCCAATACCTGAGCGTAAATCTGCTCTCCTGGCTGGACAAAAATAGCTTTAGTGGACGGATAAAAACCGATGTTGACGCCTAGTCCAGCGGGAATTGCCGCGTTCAAATTCGACCATACCCACGTAGGCGCAACGGAATACGTGATAGAAATAGAACCGTTAGCGGGTACCGTATAAGTACCGTCGCCCGCTCCAA
>Ga0209579_10002654_pt1 | contig 13441 bp, 11 predicted proteins | sample Coa_R1_2_FD_187152 | JGI IMG/M metagenome (GOLD analysis project Ga0209579, IMG submission 187152) | Surface soil microbial communities from Centralia Pennsylvania, which are recovering from an underground coalmine fire - Coalmine... | ecosystem: Environmental > Terrestrial > Soil >... | reverse complement strand
ATGGGATGTGGTCATCGCGGATTACGTCATGCCGCAGTTCGATGGCCTGAGCGCATTGGCTGTCGTTAAGGAAAAAGGGTTGGATATTCCTTTCATCATTGTCTCCGGGCACATCACGGATGACACCGCAGTCGCTGCCATGAAAGCCGGCGCTCACGATTACGTGATGAAAGACAATCTGACCCGGCTCGGTCCCGCGGTTGAGCGCGAATTGCGTGATGCCGAGGTCCGGCGCGCGAGGAAAATGACCGAAAAAAAACTGTGGGAGGAACATGCCTTCCGCTCCGCGATTGAGAATTCCATCCCTTCAGGCATTGCCGTAGTCAACCTGGACGGCAAACAAACCTACATAAACCCGGCCTTTTGTGAAATGGTCGGATGGAGTGAAAAAGATCTGATTGGCGTCAAAGCACCCTTTGTCTACTGGCCCCCGGAGGAAGTGGACACCATTACTTCGTCCATGGCGCGGGTGATCGACGGGGATTTGCCGCCGGATGGTTTTGAACTTCGGTTCTGTCGCAAGAACGGCGAACGTTTTGATGTGCTCGTGCTGGTGACAGCGTTGCGGGACAGTTTTGATAATGTCAGCGGATGGCTGAGTTCCATTACGGATATCACTCAGCGGAAAAAGGCCGAGTCGGAATTGCGCCGTTCCCACGAGGAACTGGAGCACCGGGTGGAAGAGCGGACGGCCGATCTTTCCACCGCGAATTCACGCCTCAAATCAGAGATCGCCGAGCGGCGCCGTCTCGAGCACGAGTTGCTCGATATCACGGAAAAGGAGCGCCGGCGGATCGGTTTGGATTTGCATGACGATCTTGGACAGAAGCTTGCCGGTGTGGCGCTGATGGCCAAGGGCCTGCAGTTGCGCCTGGCCAAACAGCGCGTGGCGGAAGCCGCGGATGCGGAGAAAATTCACGAGTTGCTCGAACAGGCGATGAGTCACGCGCGCGATCTGGCGCGCGATCTGGCGACCCTTGATTTCAGTGAAAACGATTTACCCTCAGCCATTGGCAAGCTCGCCGCGCATGCCAAGGAATCCTTCGGTATTGCTTGCCGCTTCAAATCGGATGAAGCGATCCCGCCCCTGGAATCCAACACCGTGCGGCAGCTTTACAAGATAACTCAGGAGGCGCTGACGAATGCCATCAAACATGGGAAGACCAAACAAGTCAGCATTCAGCTTTCGAACGGGTCAAATCGCCTGTGTCTGACGATTCGTAACAACGGCGCGCCGTTTCCTTCAGTAGTGGGCCGAAACGCCGGAATGGGTTTGCGTATCATGAACTACCGGGCCAGCCTCATCGGAGCTTCTTTGGAAATTAAGCCCGGCGAAACAGAAGGGACGGTTGTTACCTGTCAGGTCCCGATTAAGAAGTAGGTCTGACGGAATCGTAATCAGCCCGTTGTCGCCGGCACAGGCAAAGGGCGGAAGCGATTGAAGACGATTTTAGGGTGCACGATAGGAGCAGGTCTGGCCACCCCGCCATTCAGGCTGACGCTGAATCCGATGATTCCCGTAAAAATCATGATGTCTGTGTAGAAGCTGCCAAAGACAAACAAAAACATGATTATCTTTCCGATGAAATAGCAGAGTAGGAATGTGTTCAACCGTTTGATCTCAGGATCTCCATACTTGTAATTCGACCAAAGCGCCTTCAGCGAGGCCACCCAAAACCAGACCAGGCCAATCACCCCCCAGATCCCGAATTGTATGGTCACAGAAAGTGGACCATTGTGGTAATCTCCCGAAACAGTGAAGGTTCCGCCGACATCGCCACCGACCTGGGAATTGCCAAATTGATAGTAAGACACGAGGTTGTTAAAATCGATTCCCAGCCCTTTACCGAGCAAAAGATAGTGTGGAATCTGCGGCACCAGGGATTCCCAGATTTCCAGGCGCCAATCGCTTGAACCTTCGGCGTTTGCCTTTGCCACTGGATCCAGCTTTATCGGCAGAAACGCGAGGCAGCGCTGAAATTGAAGCGGTAAATGGTCTGAAAATGCCAGGACGCCACCAAATAGGAGCAGCGACCCAAGCACCGCCAGGGGCAGCAGACGGCTGCGAAACAGGCCCTCAAAGTAAAATGTAAAAGCCACCATCATAATGGCGAAAATGAACAGGCCACGGAACCCGCCGTACGTGGTGAGAAATAAGGCGGCGAGGAAAAGACCGGCGCGCCAAAGCTTTCTTAAGTCCAGGAGCCCTTCGATTCCAAAATACGCCAGAAGAGTCAGTGCCATGGCGAGGCACCCGGTCCCCAGACCGCCATATCGTACGATACCCTCATCGCCGACAATGCTCTGCTGAAGCTGAACCGAGCTGTCCGTAACCGGAAAAATGAGGCCGATATAAGTCAGAGGCCCGCCTATACGCCCGACTATATCACTGATGACTGCCGTCGCGCCGCTCAGAATAAACAAGACAGCCATCAGTTTTCTTTTGTTGGGAGCAATTGCCTGGCTCGTGATGGCGAAGTAACCCATGATCGCGACCCAGATCAGAATGTAGCGCTTGCCTCCAATGGATTCATCTCCGAACACGTGAAGTCCGATACCACCCCTCAACTTCGCGGTCACAGCCACAACGATGGCTAGGAAGATAAGGGAACGTGTGACAGAGGGGGCAGACAGAAATCTGCTTTCCCGATGCAAAATTTTGTGGCCTATCGCGATTCCAAAGCCAAGTATCGCCAGGATGGTCCATCCTTGCAATTGTCCCGGCAGGAATACGAAGAGGAGCGAGGAATTCCAGACTGTGATAAGCCAGGGATGATACCATCGCAGAAAAAGCGGCAGAACCATTAATAGCAAGAGGAGGGCGACCATGCCCGTCGACACCATGCTGCCATATGGGTCATTTGCAATTTTGACGAGTAAATAGCCCAGGAAGATCGCCAGGGGCAGGCAAACGGCGTAAACCATCATGGAACGCATCACAGCGACACGATCAGTAGACATAACTCAAACAACTTCTATGACCCGAACGTTCCAGGCCTGTTCAAAAACTAAGATTTTAAAAACCAGCATTAAGCAGTCTAAGTAAAGCGAATCAGCCCTGTTTTGGCAATCCTTTTGTTCTCATTCCTGTCATTTAGAGTGTCCGGCCATCGCGAAGTAAAAGACCACGGCCCCGGCGGCCGCGACGAGGAAAGTCACACGGTCCCTGAGGGCAAAGATTACCGGGTCTTCGTGCAGTTGGCGCCGCCCCGCCATCAGCCAGATACGCAGCAGCCAGTAGAGAAGTAATGGACACAACAGCCAGAAGATCGGCGCCCCGGAATACAGAGTGTGGAAAGTGTCGCTATTGACGTAAAGACCGAGAACAAGAACCGCCAGGCAGGCGCAGTTCACTCCCAGTGTGGCAATAATGGGGTAATCCTCGCGCAGGTAGCCACGCTCCGGCCTGGGGTCGGTTTCAGTCAGATTGGTGAGTTCCACGTAACGCTTGGCCGCAGCAAGGCTCAAAAAGAGAAACATGGCAAAGGCAATGAGCCACGGCGAGAGCAGCACCGGGGCAAGCAGCGCACCGGCCGCAACGCGAAAGACATAAAAACCAGACAGTAAAAGGATATCCAGAACTGGAATTCGTTTGAGCGAAAAGGAGTACGCTACAGTGGCGGAAACGTAGCCGCCGAGCAACGCAAGGCCGGGCCATCCTGTGGGGATGCAGCACAATGCCGCCAGAACAAGGCACACGGGAATAATCGCGATTGCGTAGGGAATGGGAAGGCTGCCGGAGGCCAGGGGCCGGCGGCGTTTATCCGCGTGGCGCCGGTCTGCTTCAAGATCCGCCAGGTCGTTCACAACATAAATGGCCGATGCGCTGAGACACATCCCAGCGAAGAAACTGACCAGCTTCCACCAGATTTCCGGCTGGCGAAACAAGTGGGCGGTCATCAACGGCAAAAACACCAGGATGTTTTTGACCCAATGTTGGGGACGAAGCGCGCGCACCAGCGCCCCCAGGCGATCGGGAGCGGGATCGAGAGTGGTCGCGCCGGGTCGCTGTGAAATCCACTTCGCGGCTGCCCGGGACGGTTGCACTGCCAGCGATTGGCGGGCTGCCTCCCATACGGGAATATCGTTCGAGGAATCCCCGATATAATCAAATCCGCCGCGCCCGAATTTTTCGATGAGCAGCGCGGCCTTGTTCGTGCCCTTGAGGTTGTGCTTGCCATTGCTGCCGATCGCTTCGTCAAAAATATCAAAATGCCGGGCAATTGCGCTGGCGACCGATTGATCCGAGGCCGTGACCAGAATGATCTTGCGGCCGGCCCGCTTCTCACGCTGTAGGAAGGCCAGGACTTCGTGGTTCACGGGAAGATTGCCCGCGGACAACGGGAAGCCGATTTGATGCTTCAGCCAGGCGCGCCCTCGCCACGCACCAAAGGTTATTTTAAGAAAACGAGGAAATGCCTTGAAGAATGTGTGCGTCAGCGCTTCCCACGTGGAATCGGCGCGGACAAGAGTTCCATCAAGGTCCACGCATAATGGCGCCCCGCCACTGCTGTTTTGGACGATTTCCTGGCCGGATTCCTCAGTAAATGATGGGGGACCGCTGCTCACGATTCGACTGCTAGCTTACTACTCAGAGTCCCGGAACCAGTCAAGGCAATAGAGGGTGATTGCTGATTATTTCGTTTTGGAATTGATTGCCGGGAATTGCAAATGAGGAACGGAATCTTTAACCTTCCGGCCAAGAATCTTGATATACGTCAGCTTTCCATGGACCCCGCCGAATTAAAGAAACGATTGCTCAGCAGCGACCCGGCATTCTGGGATCTTCTGCGCAACCTTACGGGCGACGCCGGGGACTTTGAAGAAATATTCCTGTTGTCCTCCTTGAGGAAAAAGGCGCATGCGCGGGGAGTGCCGCGGACCGGGCCGGCTCAAAAAAAACTTCGATTGGGCATTGTCGGCGGATACAGCCTCTATCCACTGCATGAGTTGATCGAACATCTGTGCGAAGTGCAGGGGTTTCCCTGCGAGGTCTGGCTTGGGGCGTTTGACAATTACATGGCGGAAATCACAGACCCGGGAAGCGGCCTCTATGAGTTCGCGCCTGAAGTCGTGCTTTTGTTGCCGGCGGAATCCCGCTGCGCGTATACGGGCAACCTCACCGATTCCCGCCAGATGCAACAGGAAGCCGCTGGCCAGGCTGTCGACTCGTTATTGAAACTCACGGCTGAGCTGCACCAACGATCGGGGGCGGAAGTCATAGTTACAAATTTCCTGCTCCCGGCCCGCCACGATCTGGGCTCTTTTCGTGGCCGCACACTCGGGTCTGATTGGGCGTTTCGCAAATGGGTCAATCTCGAACTCGGTCTGAACGCGCCGGCTTACCTGCACGTTTGTGATTTGGAATTTCTTTCTCATCGGCTGGGAGCGATTCATGCGCGGGACGACCGGGCCTGGTTCGAAAGCAAACAACCCTGCTCGCCGGCCTTGCAGGTGGAACTGGCGCGCGAAGTGGCGCAGCTTATCGGTTCGTTTCGTCGCCCGCCGAAGAAAGTGCTGGCGCTCGATCTCGATAATACCTTGTGGGGTGGCGTGGTGGCGGACGACGGATTGGAAGGCATCGAGTTGGGCGACACTTCTCCCCGTGGTGAAGCCTTCAAGGCATTCCAAAAGTACGTCAAGTCACTCAAACAACGGGGAGTGTTGCTGGCCGTTTGCAGCAAGAACGATCCGGCCAAAGCGGAGGAAGTGTTCCGCAAGCATCCGGAAATGGTGCTGGGGTTGGATGATCTCGTTTCCTTTCAAGCGAATTGGGAGCCCAAATCGGACAACCTGCGCGTGATGGCTTCGCAACTGAACCTCGGCTTGGACAGCTTTGTCTTCGTGGATGACAACCCGGCTGAGATTGAAATCGTAAGGCAGTTTACACCTGAAGTCGCCACGATCCTGCTCGGCCCCGACCCCTCTACTTACGTCGCGCAACTGCAGGACTGCCGCCACTTTGAGCCGCGCAGCATCACCACCGAAGACGCCGCGCGGACGGGCCAGTATCGTTCCGAAGTGCAGCGCAAGGAGCTTGAAGGCAAAGCGGCTGATATGGATTCGTATCTTGAGTCACTCGAGATGCAGGCCAGCATTAACGAATTTGTTCCTGAGGATGTGCCACGGCTCGCGCAGTTGATCAACAAGAGCAATCAATTCAATCTCACCACGCGCCGGCGAACGGAAGCAGACGTGCTCGCGGTGATGAACGACCCTGATTGCATCGGATTTTCCGTCCGGTTGAAAGACCGATTCGGTGACCACGGTTTGATTTCGATAGTCATTGGACAAAGAGCCGGCCACACGATGAAAATCGATACGTGGTTGATGAGTTGCCGCGTGTTGAAGCGGCAGGTCGAGGAAATGGTCTTGAACGAGTTGGCGCGCATCTCCGGACTGCGCGGTTGCAATCGGCTGGAAGGGCTCTATCTTCCCACTCCCAAAAACGACATGGTGCGGGATTTCTACGCACGCATGGGCTTTGCCCTGATGAAAGAAGACGCGGCCCGCCGGGAATTTGAACTGAAGCTGGACGCATTTCATCCAATCGGTACCAAAATAAAAATTGTTCGCCGCGCTTATGACTCAAATTGAAGTGATCGCCAAATTGCAGGAAATTTTTGATACCATTTTTCTGGAGCCGGTGGTGCTGACGCCGCAGCTCAGCGCGAAGGACGTGCCCGAGTGGGATTCTCTCGTGCATATTTCGCTTCTTGTGTCCGTTGAGAAGGCGTTTTCAATTCGTTTTCGAGTCGGTGAGGTCGAGGCGGCCAAAAATATCGGCGAGTTCGCCGACTTGATCCTCAAGCGAATGAAGGAAGCATGATGGCTCCGGCCTTTTCCTCGACCCGGCAGGCGGCTGCCTTTGCAGTGATGGTGCTGGCCGTTTTGCTCTCTCCCATGCTCATTGGGAAAGCGCTTATTCGCCCGCGCGACCAGATTTATTCCTCATTACCGTGGGGCACCGGGCCCTATCCTTATTTACACAATCAGATTTTCGAGGAGAAGGGAGATATCGACGTGGTCTTTATGGGTCCCTCGACCATGTGGTATGCGATCGACACTCCGTATTTTCAAAAAAAGTTGAGTGAGAAGCTCGGGCGGCCCGCAGCGGCACGGACACTGTGCTGGGACTGGGTGGGTGCGGATGCGTTTTATCGGATTGCGAAAGATTTGCTGGAACACCGGAACGTTCACATGATCGTCTTCTGCGACCCGGCGATTGCGGCGCCGGACACGGCGCACAAGATGGCGCCCGATCTTTTTCAATGGCCGGACCATGCGCAGGACCTGGCCGGGCTGGAATTCAGGGCGAAGACCGCGTTTTACGCGGCGGCCATCATCGGAATGCCGAAGAATCTTTTGGGCAGGCTGCGGCCGAACCTTCCGGCGATTGATTCGGACGAGGTTTCGTGGCCGGGTTTTTATCACATGGAGAACCCGTTTCGGCGGCTGGGCTCGCTCGCGTGTCCGCTGATTGAGGGACGCGATTTTGTGAAATTCACGCCGGCCAGCAGTCCCGATCCGACAAACGTTTACGTTTATTCGGAGGCGACCAGCGCTGAATTTCAATTTCCGCAAGCGCCGATGCAGCCAATGCAGGCGGCCTTCATACGAAAAGTGGCGGATCTGGCACGCGAGCATCATGTGCAGATGGTTTACCTGTATGTGCCGCGCAGCACGGAAATGCGGGCAGCGACGGTGAATCCAAATGCTTATTGGCCGGATTTTTTTCCGGACGGCCTGACAATGATGGGCATTCCACCGGCAAAACTGTTTGCCGGGCTTTCGGATGATGACACGCTGAAGCTCTACTGGGAATACCGGCATTTGAACATCAACGGCCAGGAATATTTCACTCCGGTAGTGACACCCGCTCTCGTGCAGGTCTATGAAGATAAAATTGGACGTTAAATTTTTTGTGTACGGCGCGGTGGTGTTGGTGTGCCTGGCCGTGCTGGCACTGATCTGCCTTTCGAGATTTCAGTTCGCCGACGTGAAACCTGTTTACCAGGGCTTTTAAGGATGTCCGCGCAGACGCTTTTAGTCGTTGAACTCGCGGGCTACGTGGTGGCGGCGCGTGTCCTGGTAAAATGGTTCCGCGGGACCTGGCGGGAACTGTTTTTCGCGGCGCTCAACATCGCGGCGCTCTATTGGTTTTTGTTTCATCGCCCGGAACACGACAGCCGGGAAGTTCCCAGCTACCTGGCTTACATCGCGCTGGTGATTTTTCAGTACGTGATGTTTCGCGCGTTTGTCGGAAAGAAGGGAGCGCTGCCGTGGCTGGCCTTCTTTACACCAATCCTCGTTTTAGTGCTTGTACGTTACGTTCCAGCTGGGATTTACTCGGGACCGCATCGTCCATATGGATTATTCTTTATCGGCATTTCATATCTGGCGTTTCGGAGCAGCTATCTGGTGCTGGAGGTGCGGAATGGAACCGTGCCTGCGCCGACTTTGTGCCAGTATCTGGGCTTCTGTTTCTTCCTGCCAACAATGTCCGTCGGTCCGATCAATCCCTACAGCAATCACGCGCAGGGATTCGCGGCGGAGCCGCCGGCAATTCCAAAAGCGCGCGCCGCGCTGCGTGTCCTGGTAGGCATGATCAAATTCAAGTTCCTTGGTACCTTGTGTGCGCAGCTGGGTTATTCCAACCTGTTGTTTGACGATCATTATCATCATTGGATCGATCTCTTCGTGGCGGTGCTGTTCTACTACTTGTTTCTTTATCTGAACTTCTCGGGGTTTTGCGATATCGCCATTGGCGCTGCGGGGTTGATCGGTATTCCGGTGGCGGAAAATTTTGATTCTCCATTTGCCGCGCGCAACGTGCGGGATTTTTGGAACCGTTGGCACATTACGCTCTCGCATTACATGCGCGACGTGGTGTTTTCTCCCTTGTCGAAGTTTTTCGTCCGCATGACCGGACCGGCCAATGCCAATCATGCCATTGCGATTACGATTGCGATTGTTTTTCTGCTCGTGGGTGTGTGGCATGGGGTGGGATGGAATTTTGCGGCTTACGGTGCCGCGCACGCGTTGGGAGTGGTCGCCAACCACTACTACACCATCTTTCTGAAAAAGCGGCTCGGCCGCGACGGATTTAAAGCGTATAACGCCAATCCGTGGATTCGCGCGGTCGCGGTGGGGCTGACGTTTTGTTATTGCGCGGCAACTTTGTTGTTCTTCGCGAACACTTTTCCCGAACTGAAGCAGATGTTTTCGATCTTGAGGTAACCTGCGACCCGCAACTTCAAATCATCGCTCTGACGGCCGTTAATCCGTATTTCCTGGCGATTCGTGAAATCGTCTCAAAATCGAGCAGGAAATCGGCCGTGGCGAACATCCCAAACTGCATCAGGTCACCGATGACCTCAAAGGGTTTCTTGCCCAGCAGGACCGCCAATTTTTTCACCGTCGTACGGGGCGGTATCAGAATCTCTCCGGTAACTGGCGGCAAGGGAGGAGACAGCTTCCAGGGTTTTGGCGCTGTCTCAGCTGATTCGCCCGGCAGGTAGGGAAGCTGCGACAGAAGCGCTTCGACGTGCTTCTGCTTCAGCTTCAGAGCATCATTCAGGTCCTTGCAACCGTGTGGCAGCAAGTAACCGCGCTTCATGTATTCATTCTCCATGCGGCCCACTAACGATGCGCCTCTTTTGCAAACGGGTCAACTGCCGGTTGCGATTTCTTCGGCAGAACCGGTGCTTGTTCAATCCCACTGGATTCCTGGCGGCGACTCGGGTAAGGTGGCCGGAATATGTTTGACACCATTACGGCGGAAATTTCGACAGCGGCGGAGAAACTGGCGCACTTGCGGAGGTTTCTTTGACGTCCCGAACGCGCAAAAACGCCTCGGTGAACTGAACGCCCTGATGGCGGGGGAAACCTTCTGGAACAATCGCGAGCAGGCACAAAAGCTCATCGACGAATCCAATTCGCTCCGGAACAAAATCGAGCCGCTGCTGAAGTCTGAAAAGCAGCTCGAGGACTTCCAGGTGATGGTCGAATTGGGTGAGGCCGAGCCCGCGGAGGCACAGACAAAAATCCAAAAGGAGCTGGAGACCGACCTTGCAAAATATTTCAAAGAACTCGATTCGCTCGAGCTGAAAGTTTTTCTCACCGGCCCGCACGATAAGAGCAATTGCATCCTGAGCATCAACGCCGGAGCCGGTGGCACGGAAGCGCAGGATTGGGCGGAAATGCTGTCGCGCATGTACCAGCGCTGGGCTGAGGCCCGCGGTTGGAAAGTGGAAGTGACGGATGCGCTGCCCGGTGAAACGGCCGGATTGAAAAGCGTCACGATGTTGATCTCCGGTGATTTGGCGTACGGTTACTGCAAAGCCGAACGTGGCGTGCATCGTTTGGTGCGCATCTCACCGTTCGATTCCAACAAGCGACGGCATACCAGCTTTGCCAGCATAGATGTCGTGGCGGAACTCGAAGAGGCGTCGGAAGAGATTGTCATCCCGCCGAATGAATTCGAGGAGGACACTTTCCGCTCAGGCGGCAAAGGCGGCCAGAACGTAAACAAAGTGGAAACCGCCGTGCGCATCAAACATATTCCGACCGGCCTCGTGGTCAAATCGCAGGCCCAACGTTCGCAACATCAAAATCGCGCGACCGCCATGCGGATGTTGCTTTCGTTGATTTATGCTCAACGCGTGGACGCCGCGAAAGCTGAGATGGAACGGTTCTACGGCGAGAAAGGCAGCATCTCGTGGGGCAACCAGATTCGCAGCTATGTCTTCCAGCCGTACCGGATGGTGAAAGACCTGCGCACTGGCGTAGAGACAAGCAACGTTCAGTCGGTCATGGATGGCGACCTGGATCCGTTCGTGAACGGCTGGCTGCGCGCAGGCTGCCCGATGAAACGGATGCAAGGTGTTAAAGACGAAGAAGAATAATTTGCCACAGAGACACGGAGGCACAGAGATAAATTGTGTTGGAATTTCCTCAAAACACAGATCCGTTGACTGAACGCATTATTGGTTGCGCAATCGAAGTGCATCGCGTTATCGGTCCGGGGTTGCTCGAATCCGTTTATGAAGCCGCGCTCGCTATCGAGATGACTGCAGCCGGACTTGCTTATCAGCGACAGCTCATCATTCCAGTCTCGTACAAAGGCCAGCCTATCGGCGAGCACCGCCTTGACTTTGTAGTGGAAGATTCTGTGATTCTGGAGCCGAAAAGCGTTGAACGATTTGCCCCATTGTTTGAGGCGCAAGTTCTTACGTATCTGCGGCTGACAGGGAAAAAGCGAGCCCTGCTTCTCAACTTCAATACTCGGCTATTGAAAGATGGCATTCGTCGCTTTGTTTTGTAATCTCTGTGACTCTGTGTCTCTGTGGCAAATATCTTAGATACTATCGTTGAAGAAAAGAAACGCGAGATCGCGAAGCTGCCGGAGCGATTAATCACAGCGGGCGATTTGCGCGATGCCATGCTCGAGCGCGGCGAGCGGCGCGATTTCATGGCCGCTTTGCGCAAGGCTGAGTCGGGGTCGGTTGCGTTGATTGCCGAGGTCAAGAAAGCCTCTCCTTCGGCTGGAATCATCTGTAAGGATTTTGATCCGGTTCGTATTGCGAAAGAATACGAAGCAGCGGGAGCGAGTTGCTTGTCCGTGCTCACGGATGAGAAGTTTTTCCAAGGCTCGCTGGAATATCTGCGGCAGATTCGCGCGGTAGTGAAATTGCCGTTGCTGCGCAAGGATTTCATGATCGATGAGCGGCAGATTCTGGAGGCCATCGAGTGGGGGGCGGACGCGATTTTGTTGATCGTGGCGATTCTGGATGACGCGCGTTTGAAGCGTTTTCACTCGCTCGCAACCGGAGCGGGACTTGCGGTGTTGGTAGAGGTGCATGACGAAGTGGAACTGGAACGGGCGCTGGCCATCGACGCAGGATTGATTGGTGTAAACAATCGCGACCTGAAGACCTTCAAAGTCGACCTCGCCAACACCGAGCGGCTAGCCGCCAGGATATTCTCGAGCCAGGACCCGCTACCTCAGACGCTGCTGGTCGCGGAAAGCGGAATTCACACGCGCGCCGATGTGGAGCGATTAGCCAAGTGCGGCGCGGGTGCGATTCTCGTGGGTGAATCGCTGATGAAAGGCGGCGACATCCGCACGAAGGTAAGGGAACTCTTGCGTGGCTGAGAGCTGCGGGACGCCAAATCGCCGCACTATATTTTCACCCACTTGCCCGTCTTGGCTGATTCTTCGACTGCCTCCAACACCATCTGGTTTTTCAAACCATCTTCGAATGTCGGCTGCACCGGCTTGCGGTCAATGCAGGCGTTCACAAAATCCGCGACGGTATGCACGAACGTGTGTTCGTAGCCAATGATGTGTCCCGGCGGCCACCATTGGCCGAAGTACGGGTGAATGCCGTTGGGTTGAGTGACCAGGATGTCGCGGAAGCCCTGGCGGTCCGGCGGATTGGTGTTGTCGAAAAACTTCAGGCGGTTCATGTCTTCGAAATCAAAATAGAGCGAGCCTTTGCTGCCGTTGATTTCGAGTTCGATGTGGTTCTTGCGGCCTAAAGCAAAGCGCGTCGCCTCGAGATTGGCCAGCGCGCCATTTTCGAATGTGCCAATGAAAACGGACGCGTCGTCCACGGTCACCTTGCCCATTTTTCGCTGCGCTTTGGGAATCATAGCGGACGCTTTGCCGGTGGATTCATTGATTGGCCGTTCATTGATGAACGTGTGCATCATGCCCGAGACGCGGGTGAATTCGCCGACGAGATAACGCGCAAGATCGATGATGTGTGCATTAATGTCGCGGTGCGCGCCGCTGCCGGAAACTTTTTTATCCAGGCGCCAGCTCATGGGGAATTCCGGGTCCACGATCCAATCCTGCGCGTAGCGCGCGCGATAATGATAGATCTGGCCGAGGGCGCCTTCGGAAATCATTTTCTTCGCCAGCGCGATCGCCGGGATGCGGCGATAATTGTGACAGACCATGTGGACAATCTTGGCCTTTTGCGCAGCATTGAACATCGTCTGCGCCTGCTTCACGGTCATGGCCAGCGGTTTTTCGCACAGCACATGTTTGCCGTTTTGCGCGGCGGCGACGGCGATTTCGCAATGGCTGTCGTTGGGCGTGCTGATATCGACGATATCGATCAGCGGGTTGTCAATGATTTCGCGCCAATCGGTCGAGGAATTCTGCCAGCCAAGCTGCGAGCGCGCGGCCTGCACTGCGGCGGAGTCGCGGCCGCAGATGGTGTGCATTTCGATGTGTGCTTTCAGCGGGAAAAACTTGGGTGCCTGCCTCCAGGCATTGGAGTGGGCTTTTCCCATGAACCGATGACCGACCATTCCGACGCGCAGTGTTCTCGCCATAAAGTTGTGGTTGAATTAGCGTCCGCCGTCTTTATAGTGACCGGCGAATTTCAAGTCAATCGGCGACTGTCAAATTGGCACAAATCGCGCTGGA
>Ga0209579_10002651_pt1 | contig 13450 bp, 9 predicted proteins | sample Coa_R1_2_FD_187152 | JGI IMG/M metagenome (GOLD analysis project Ga0209579, IMG submission 187152) | Surface soil microbial communities from Centralia Pennsylvania, which are recovering from an underground coalmine fire - Coalmine... | ecosystem: Environmental > Terrestrial > Soil > Unclassified... | reverse complement strand
CGTCGGCGACGAGGCGAGGCAGATAAATCTTCACCGTCGTGCCGGCGCCGACCTCGCTATAGACCTTGATATGCCCGCTCGACTGCTTGACGAAGCCGTAGACTTGACTCAGCCCGAGCCCGGTGCCCTTGCCGGCGGCTTTGGTGGTGAAGAATGGATCGAAGGCGCGCGCGGCGGTTTCCTCGGTCATGCCGACCCCGGTGTCGGTGATGGCGATCATGGCGAATTGACCGGGCTGAACCTCCGGATTTTGCGCGCAGTAAGCCTCGTCCAAATAGGCATTGGCGGTTTCAATCGTCAGCTTGCCGCCGTTTGGCATGGCGTCGCGGGCGTTGATCGCAATGTTGAGAATGGTGTTTTCGAGCTGCTGGGAATCCGCGTTGACGGTCCATAGGCCGGCGCTGGTGACGGTCTCGATGTGAATGTGCTCGCCCAAGGTCGACGCCAGCAGATCGGACATGTTGACGATCATCTTGTTGGCGTCGAGCGGCTGCGGCGACAACGGCTGCTGGCGCGCGAAGGCAAGCAGCCGTTGCGTCAGCGTCGCGGCCCGCTCGCTCGCCGAGGCGGCTGCATCGAGAAAGCGCTGGATGGCGTAGTCGCCCTTGGCGATGCGGCGCTTGATCAGATCGTGGCTACCCATGATCACGCCCAGCATATTGTTGAAGTCGTGGGCGATGCCGCCGGTGAGCTGACCGAGCGCCTCCATCTTCTGTGCTTGGCGCAATTGACCTTCCGCCGCTTCCCGGCGGGTCACTTGGTCGAGCAGTTGCCGATTGGCGGCCGCCAGCCGGTCGCGCGCGGCCGTCATTGCCGCAAACGATTCCCGGGTGAAGCGGGCGATTAGAAAACCGACGCCGCAAATCAGCAGGAACGCGACCGCGACGCCGGCCTGCAGCAGCATGCCGGACCGCGCCGCGGTCGACTGACGCGCGGTGAGGAGCCGATCCTCCTCCGCCTGCATCGTTTCGATCGTACGCCGGATTTCCACCATCAGCTGCAAGCCGCTGTCACTGTTGACGATCGCCAGCGCCATAGCCTTGTTGCCGGCGTTGTAGGCGTCCACCGTGGACCGCAGCTCGTCGAGCTTTTGCGTGATAAGCTGGCGCAAAGTCTTGAGCGGCTGCTGTTGCTGAGGATTGTCGCTCACCAGGGCCGCCGTGCGATCGAGCGCCGGCGGCAGTTGCTCCAGCGCCATGCGGTAGGGACCCAGATAGAGATCCTGGTCGGTTAGCAGAAAGCCGCGCTGCCCGGTCTCCGCGCTTTGCACCAGGCTCAGTACGTGCGTCAGTTGCGCGCGCACTTCGAGCGAATGCTGCACCCATTCGTCATCGATTTTAATGCGGGCGCCCAGCCAGAATGCCGCCGCCACAATCAGGGCCGCCAGCACCGTGGTGACAACAAGGCTCCGGTTCAGCAGAGCCAAGGGCTTTGGCTGGGTTTTCCGCTCAGTCAAATTCGCGCCCGGGAGTGACCGGCTCGCATCCGGTCAACGGCATGCGAGCCAATGAAAGCGAAGCCTCGCAGGCCCCACGCTTGGGCGCCCTGGCGGCGATACGGCATATTATCTCAGTCCCGATGAAATTGCCTGCGTCAAAAGACACGATCGCGCGATTTGGGAACTCCATCACCGCCCCGGCGTTTTAAGGAGGACCTCGGCATCGTCAAGTGTTGCAAGATTTTTTTCGATCCGGCGCACCGCAATTTTCGGTTGTGGATATTAGCCGTTTCCGTATTGCTATCAGGACGCTTCAGCATGCAGCTCAGTTGTTACGAATGTACGCTGCGCTCCTGTGGATTGTTCAAGCCGGTCACGCCGGAACAACTGGCCACCATCAATGACATGAAAAAGCAGCACATTGCGCTCTCCGCGGGAGCCGAGATTATCCGCGCCGGCGAGGAGAGTCCGGAGCTTTACACGCTTTATTCCGGCTGGGCATTCCGCTTCAAAACGCTGGCTGACGGCCGCCGGCAGATTTTGAATTTTTTGTTGCCGGGCGACTTGCTCGGCCTGCAGGCGGCCATGTTCGATACCGCGCTGCACGGCATCGCGGCGCTGACCGACATACAGCTTTGCGTGCTGCCGCGGCGCAAGGTCTGGGACCTGTTCGGCGAGATGCCGGAGCTCGCCTTCGATGTCGCCTGGCTCGGTTCGCGTGAAGAAAGCATCGTCGACGAAAATCTCACCAGTGTCGGACGGCGCAGCGCGGCAGAACGCGTCGCAGCGCTGATCATCGCACTGTACAAGCGTGCTGACATTTTGGGCCTCGTTGCCGACGACAGCTTTGCCTTTCCCCTGACGCAACAGCATGTCGCCGATGCGTTGGGACTCTCGCTCGTCCACACCAACAAGACGCTGGCGAAGCTTCGGCGGATGGGGATGTTCACAACCGCCAACGGCACGCTGACACTGACCAATCCGCGGGTATTCGAACGCGTCGCGCAATATTTCGAGGCGGAAATTCCGCAGCGGCCGCTGATCTGAGGCGCGCAGGCCGCCCGCGGGCGCGGGCCCGCCGCGTGTCAAAGATCTTCTTAAAGCCCTGTTTTTACAGGAAAATTCCTTGACGCCAAGGCCAAGATTAAAGACACGATCCACAACGATCTCTCATCCCCAGCTGCAGCCGGGGGATTTATTTGCCGGAGGCACCTAGGCTGACGCCAGGGAAGGAACGATTCGCGCGCAGCGGCGTATTCCAGTGCAACTCCTTCGCAACGCAAAAACCGGCAACGCGCAAAATCGGTACGACGATGAAGCTCTTCAAATGCCAACATTGCGGGCAACTGCTCTATTTTGAAAATACCGCATGCGAAAAATGCTCGCACCGGCTCGGATTCATTCCCGAAATCATGAACCTTTCGGCGCTCGAACCCGAGGGCGGCGCCTGGCGGGCGCTTGCGGTGAACAAAAAGCTCTATCGCTTTTGCGCCAATGCCGAGTTCGACGTTTGCAACTGGATGATCGAGGCCGACGCGGCCGACATTTATTGTGCCGCGTGCCGGCACAACCGGACCATCCCTGATACCACCGTCCAAGGCAATCTCCTCGCTTGGCGAAAGATCGAGCTCGCCAAGCATCGATTGTTCTATACGCTGATGAAGCTCAATCTGCCGCTCGACGAGCGCAACGAAAATGGCGGCGAGCGCCTGGTGTTCGATTTTCTGGCAAGCCCGCCCCACGTCGACGGACCGCGGGTCATGACGGGTCATGACAACGGCCTGATCACGCTCGCGCTCGAAGAGGCCGACGACGCCGAACGGGAAAAACGGCGCACCACCATGCACGAGCCCTATCGCACGCTTCTCGGCCACTTCCGCCACGAGGTCGGTCATTATTTCTGGGATCTGCTGGTGCGCGACGGCGGCCTCATCGAAGACTGCCGCAAGATTTTCGGCGACGAGAGCACGGATTACGGCGCGGCGCTGCAGGCCTATTACAGCAACGGCGCGCCGCCCAACTGGCAGGAGAACTTCATCAGCGCCTATGCCACTTCGCATCCGTGGGAGGATTTCGCCGAGACCTGGGCGCATTACCTGCACATCGTCGACACGCTGGAAATGGCGCGCGCCTTCGGCATGTATGTCCATCCGCGGCTGGCGCGACCCGGCGAACTCGATGCCCAGGTCGATTTCGATCCCTATACGGTGCGCGACCCCACGGAGTTGATCGATACCTGGATTCCGCTGAGCAATGCGCTCAACAGCCTCAACCGCACCATGGGCTTACTGGACATCTACCCTTTCATCCTGTCGCCGCCGGTGATCGAAAAGCTCTCCGCGATCCACGACCTCATTCACGGCTACAAGCTGCCGGTCAAAGAGGAAAAAGCGGCTTAAATTTCCCGAGGCCTTATTCGCGGAATTTGCTCTTGAGGCGCGCGCAATTCCCTGTTCTGTTGCGCACGGAATTATGCAGCAACCGGGTGAGGGACATGCTGAAGTCGAACCGTGAAAAGGCGTCGCACAAAGCGATCAAGCAGGAATTGATCGTCGCCGGCAAGGTGCTGGTGGCGCAGGGTCAGGACGATTTTACCCGCGGCCATATCTCGTTCCGTTTGCCCGACGATCCGAAACTGTTTTTCATGAAGGCGCACAGCCTCGGCCTCGACGAGATCACGCCGCGAAACATCCTCACCATCGATCTCGACGGCAAGGTCGTCGCCGGCACCGCGCGCCGCCACAGCGAGGTTTATATCCATTCCGAGATTTTCAAGGCGCGCAGCGACGTGAACTGCGTGATCCACACCCATCCGACGCATTCGATCGCGCTGTCGGCGACCGGCCGCACGCTTAAATGCTACAGCCAGCCGGGCGCGCTGTTCTACGAGGCGCTCGGCACCTACACCGACACCATCAATCTGATCCGCAGCCCCGCGATGGGCGCGGGCGTCGCACGCTCGCTGGGGCGGGGCCGGGCGGTGCTGTTGAAGAACCACGGCGTCGTCGTCACCGGGGCCACCATCGCCGAGGCGGTCATCGGCACCATCATGCTGGAGAACGGCGCCATGGTGCAGCTTTTGGCCGAAGCGGCAGGCGAAGTGGCGCCGGAATTTCCGCCTGCCGACATCGAGAGGCTGAAGGCCGACATCGGCCAGCCCGAGCAGTTTCAGATCAATTTCGATTATCTGGCGCGCCGGCTCGCTATCGCGTCAGCACATTAGCGATCACTTTGTTCGACGGGTCCACGATGACCAGCTTGTGATCGACCATCGCGAAGTCATAGGGGCGGAGCGAAGGAACGCTGGCTGCCGCCTTGGTCGGTACCGGCTGGATCTTCACCGTGCTCGGCAGGAAGGTGCCAATGGTGGCATCAAAGCCTGCAGCGGTTTGGTTGGGCGCTTGCTTATTCAGGTCGTTCCAGGCGGTTCTTTGCTGCGCCGACGATAGGATAACGGTATCGCTCGGGTGCATTGCAGTGGTTGCCGCCGATGCCGCGGTCACGCCGCAGAGCAGGAACGCGGCCGCCGATGCTATCGCTATTTTCTTATTCATCGCATTTTCTCCGTGTTTTTGGCCTCATTTTTGGAGACCAAAATCGTCGTCCTGGCTGCGGAACTCATCGGAATCGTCGAATGTTCCGTAACAACTGCGTGACGCCTAAAGGCGCAATCAGCTTCCCCGACGGGGGCGGTCGGCGCCGGCGCCGGCGCCATAGGATTTGCGCAGCTCGGTTTTGAGCACCTTGCCGTAATTGTTCTTGGGCAGCGCATCGAGAAAAACGTAATCGCGCGGGCGCTGAACCGCGCGATGGCGTCGAGGCATAGCGCGTTCAATTCCGCGGCCGTGAGCGTGCGCTGTGGGCGCGCCACCACGCAGGCGACGACTTCCTCGCCCCAATCGGGATGCGGTCGCCCGATGACCGAAACTTCGAGCACGTCGGGATGACGCAGCAGCACCTCTTCGACCTCGCGCGGATAGATGTTGCTGCCGCCGGAGATGATCAAATCATTGGAACGGTCCTTGAGCGTGAGAAAGCCTTCGTCATCGAACGCGCCCATGTCGCCGGTATGGAGCCAGCCGCCGCGCAACGTCTGCGCGCTTGCCGCCTCGTCGCGCCAATAGCCCGGCATCACCACGTCGCCCCGCGCCAGCACCTCGCCGATTTCGCCGGCAGGCACGTCGCGGTCCTCGGCGTCGGCGATGCGGACCTCGACATTGCTGCGCGGCAGCCCGACCGAGCCCATGATCTCGCTCCACCGCGGCCGCGAACGCTCGGCATGCAGTGCCTTCGCCAGGCTGGTGATGGTCATCGGCGCTTCGCCTTGGCCGTAGATTTGCGCGAATTTCGGCCCCAGTAAATCCATGGCTTGCAGCAGGGTTTCGACATGCATCGGGCCGCCGCCATAGACGATGGTGCGCAAGCCGCGATGATCGGCGCCGGCGAAGCCGCAATGGTTGACGAGCCGGCTCACCATGGTCGGTGCGGCAAAGAAACTCACCTTGCCGCGGGCGGCAAGGAGAGTGGCGATCTCGTCCGCATCGAAGCCGCCGCTCTCCGGCACGACATTGTTGGCGCCCATCGCGGCGAAGGGCAGGGCGTAAAGTCCGGAGCCGTGCGACAGCGGTGCGGCATGTAGTTTTGCATCCCCGGCGCCGACCGGCTCGATGTCGGACAGATAAGCCAGACTCATCGCCATCAGGTTGCGATGCGTCAGCATCGCGCCCTTGGGGCGGCCGGTGGTGCCGCTGGTGTAAAACAGCCAGGCGAGATCGTTGGGGTGCCGCGGCACAACGTCGATGCCGTCGCCTTGACCAAGTCGCCGCCATTCGCTGCTGCCGGTGACGATGGTGCGGCCATGCGGCGCCACCGCGTCGGCGAGGTCCGGACTCGCCAGGATGAGCGAGGCTTCCGCGTGGCCGACGATGTAGCCGAGCTCGCCGCTATGCAGCTTGGCGTTCATCGGCACCGCGGCAAGGCCGGCGTGCCAGATGGCAAACAAGGTTTCGAGAAATTCCGGGCGATTGGTCATGGCAATCGCCACCCGGTCTTCGGGCCGGCACAAGGCGCGCAGGTTGCCGGCGAGAATGCGCGAGCGCGCCGCCCATTGTCGATAGCTGCAATAGGCCGTTGCGCCGAACGAGATCGCAGTGCGCCCGCCCTCGGCGCGGCCCCATTTTTCTACCCACGCCGCGAGATTCACTTGATTGCCTCCTTCTTGCTCCGCGCGCACGCTATCGCATAGCGCTTTTCCCTCCCCTGAAAGGGGAGGGTCGGCGAGCGAAGTGAGCCGGGGAGGGGTCGATCTACAGCCGACTTTATGGACCCCCACCCGCTGGTCTTCGGCCAGCGACCCCCCTTCTGGGGGAGGAATAAGTTGCAGCGACCAATGCGATAGCCGGCTCGGCGGCGCTTGCCACGTTCCGCTCATCCGTATTGTATTTCACTACATGTCGAAAATGGATGCGAGTCCGCGCCAACAGGACCGACGTGAGGTCAATCCGGCGCTGGGTTCGCGCAAGCTGAAACTCGGCACGTTCCAGACCAATCTCGATTCCGGCTGCGTGATGTCGGACCTCGACGGCCGGCTCGACATCAGCTGGCCGAATACGGTGACGCTGGCGCAGCTCGCCGACGCGATGGAATTCGAGGCGCTGGTGCCGGTGGCGCGCTGGCGCGGCTTTGGCGGCGCGACCGATCCGCAGGGACCGGGTTTCGAGACTTTCACCTGGGCCGCCGGCATTGCCGGAGCCACGAAAAATTCCGGCGTGATTTCGACGTCGCATGTCGCGCTCAATCACCCGATTATTGCCGCCAAGCAATCGACCGTCATCGATCACATTTCCAACGGCCGCTATACGCTCAATATCGTCAACGGCTGGAACTTTCCGGAAATGGAAATGTTCGGCATCTCGCTTCTTGAGCACGAGGACCGCTACGCCTGCGCCGAAGAGTGGCTCGCCATCGTCAAGCGGCTATGGACCGAGGAGGATCGCTTCGACTTCGACGGCAAGTTCTACCGCATCAAGGGCGGCTATTTGCAGCCGAAGCCGATCCAGAAGCCGCATCCGGTCATCATGAATGCCGGCTCGTCGGAGCGCGGGCGGCATTTCGCCTGCCGGCACTGCGATCTGGTGTTCACCAATATCCGCAGCCACGACATCGCCACCAATACCGCTCATGTCGCCGCCTACCACACGCTGGCGCGCGAGACCTACGGCCGCGACGTGAAAGTGTGGAGCAATGCCACCATCGTACAGGCCGAAACCGAAAAGGAGGCCCGCGACTTCTATCATTATTATGTGCACGAGAAGGGCGACTGGGTCGCGGCGCGCAACGTCATCGACACCATGGCGGCCGAGATCAACAAACGCGATTATCCGGAAGCGCGAAGAAACGTCATGGCCGAGATGATGATCTCGGGATGGGGCGGCTTTCCGCTGATCGGAACCAAAGAGCAAATCGTCGACGGGCTCGCCACGCTGTCGAAAATCGGCTTGGACGGCGTGCTGCTGTCGTGGCCGCGTTATATCGAAGGCATGCGCGAATTTCGCGACGTGACCTATCCGCTCATGCAACAGAGCGGGCTGCGAGACCACGGCGAGGTCTCCTAATATGCGAACAACTCACGACTGTATCTCTTTGCATTTGAAAGCGGGAGGCACAGTCGGGGCATCGGCGATGTCTCTCGCCAAGGCCCAACAGAAGGCATCCGGTCGCCCCTTCCTAATGCGGCGGCGTTTGGTGTACTCTTATCTGAGAGCTGCCAGCGGGACGTGCCGACTTTCTGTGAAATCTAAAGGCAGCGGCGGTGCCTGCGGCGGGCGAACAATCCAAATAATCGGCGTTGGTTCGAGCACCGTCTGCATTCGCAGAGGGCGCTGACGCGCGTGGCAATGCCATGAATCTGAAGATTTCGGGCGATCTAATGCGACAGTGTAACGGGGCGGGTGTGCGATCCCTCGGAACTAATCTATTTATCGCGGCTGGCATTTTTGTCGGTGCGACATCGGCCGCGTTCTCGCAACAGACATGCAGCGCGTTATGTCCAAACGGATCTATGAGCGAGACCTACAGCTGCGGCTCCAACTATGTACCGACTTGTTTGCGTGCGCCGTCCTCAAACGGTGGTGCAAGCGGCAGCGGTGGCCTTACGCCTCCGCGGCAAATGCTCATGCAGGGCGCTGGGGCCGTGGGAAACGCCGTCGGCAACGCCGTGGGAACTGCGCTCGGCAACGCTCTTTTTGGCGATCCTCAGGAGGAAGCCGCACGTCAGGCCGCAGCAGCCCAAGCGGCTGCTCAGGCCGCAGCTCAAGCGGCGGCAGAACAACAGCGGAGGTCCGATGAGGCTTTGCGGCGAGCAGAGCAAATCAAAAATCAGCTCCTCGGCACCTCCGGAGCGGCCAATCCCACAGAGCTTTCGCTTATGGGCGCGGAAAACACCCCTGACCTACAGCTGATGCCGGTCGATCAGACGCCTTTCTTTGGTTCGAACGCTGCCAAATGTCCCCCTTCGCAAGATCCCAATGTGGTGGATCTTTGCGGGCTTGGAGACACACCCGCGATCATCAAGACCGATCCAAATACAGCGAGCAATGGTGGGGCTGGACTGACGACCGGCCAGCCGGATGCCGCAGTCCGGCCAGATGCCGTGAACCCGGCGCCGCAGCGACGTACCGCCACTGGCTTGCCAAGATCCATCGAAATCGAGATTCCAAACACCCCCGCCGGCAACCGCGTTCGTAAAGGTTTCGAGGCGATAATGAACCACGACTGGAACGCCGCGCTTTTGCAGTTTCGTGCTGCGCTCAAATACGAGCCCGGCAATGCGGGCATCCGGCGTCTTATCGATCTGGCGGACTACGCCACGAAACGCGCAAAACAACTCTCCAATAAGCCCGTTGCAGATAAACTTGCGCAGGACGATGCGGCGGCCATGAAGTTGCTCGATCAGCAGATCGAGGTCCACTTGACCGATTTAGCCCTGAAATATCTTGATCAGGAAAAAGATGCGCAGACGAAAGTCGCCAAGTGATTTCAATCAGCGCTACCATCCTGATGTCGAATCGCCGCCCCGTAGAGTCGCAGCGAAGTGCAAGGTCCTTCTTCCGTGCTTTGTTTGTTGAACCTCGCAGAATTTATTGGACGAGTGCGCTAAGGGATTAACTCGGATAATTGTTCACATAATGCGCTATTTGAACCAGACCACGGCAATCGCGGTCTTCATTGGGTTGCTGACGTTATCAGGCTGCAGCACCGCGCAGCTGACGGCAGCACAGCAGATGTCATTGGGAGGCGCAAAGGAGGTCATCCAACGCAACGTACGTTGGATATTTAGCGATGGCGCTGCGGACCACGATGCGGTCTCCGTGCAATTCACTGTAAATCGCATTGAGTATTATGAATACCGTCAGAACGGCACCATGATTAAGCAATCAAGCTGTGCCTTTGAAGACTTCCATCCGCACCTGAACGAGGCGAAACCGGTGGGCGTGGGCGTACACAAGGGTGTTAACGCATTCGAGGCCGTGTTGGGTTGCCCGGACGATGATAAGAAAAACTGGGCTACGGGAGATGCGTCGGATGAGGAGGAAGGCAATAAGATTGTCGCCGCATTAATGCGCTGGAAAATCTCGACCGTGGCGGAGCGGGAGGCTTTTTTTGACGAAAGGCAAACGCAGTTTGCGGCAGTTGCAAACACTTATCGCAACCAGAATCCAAAGCCGATAATCTCCGAAGACGTACGGCGGCTGGAGGTCATTGCCAATGCGGCGGTGAAGGAAAAGCGCTTCGGCGATGCAGCCAATGCCTATGAGGACGCCCTGAAGCTTGCGCCGTGGTGGCCGGAAGGACAATTCAATGCGGCGTTGATATTGAGCGAAATCCATTATTACAACGAAGCAATCGAGCACATGCGCAATTACCTCGCCCTCGCGCCCGGCGCACCAAACGCCCGCGCGGCGCAGGATCATATTTATGCGTGGCAAGGGGAGTTGGCGCGAACCTGACGATCGACCGGCTCACGATGGCGGCGAGATCAACGTTTGATGACATTGTCGAAATCGGCCCCGATTGCGTGCTGCTGTCGTGGCCGCGTTATATCGAGCATGCCTGACTTCCGCGACGTGGTCACCCGCTTTCGCGAGTGATGACACCGCGTGCATCGATTTGTATTGTGCCGATGCCGACAAACTCCAAGGAGTTCCGATGCCACGGATGAAGGGCGCCGAGCTGATCACCGAATACCTGATCGAAAACGGCATTCCTTATGTCTTCGGCATTTGCGGGCATGGCAATGTCGGCATGCTCGATCCGCTTTACGCCGCGCGCGACCGCATAAAACTCGTCTCGCCTCGCCATGAGCAGGTGGCGGCGCATATGGCCGACGCCTATTTCCGCATCCGCCACAAGCCGGTGGCGACGCTGACCTCGTGCGGGCCGGGCTCTGCCAACATCGTGATGCCGCTCGCCTGCGCGCTGACGGATTCCTCGGCGCTCCTTGCCATCACCGCCAACGTGCCGACCTCGCAGTTCAACAGGAGCCCGTTTCAGGAGATCAACCGGCATTATCAGGCCGATTTCGTCAACGTGCTCCGTCCCGTGGTCAAGCGGAGCTTTCAGCCGACCCGCGTCGACATGCTGCCGCTCGCCTTGCGCCAGGCGATGACGACCATGCTGTCCGGCCGGCCGGGGCCGGTGAATATCGACGTGCCGTTCAATGTGTTTCAGGAGGAGGACGAGGTCGAGCTGCCGCCGCCGGCGCCGCCGCTCAATGCGCAGCGAAGCGGTGCCTCGCCCGAAGAAATTTCCTGCGCGCTCGACATGATCCTTGTCGCGCAACGCCCGGTCATTTTCATCGGCCATGGCGTGACGCTGTCGGAGGCGAGCCGCGAACTGACCGAATTCGCCAAAAAGCGCGGCATCCCGGTGATCTCGTCGCCGAACGGCATGGGCTGCCTCGATATGACCGATCCGCTGTCGCTCGGCTTCATTGGGAGAAACGGCGCGTTCCCGGCGAACGAAGCCGGCCGTCGCTCCGATCTCGTCATCGCCATCGGCGCGCGCTTCGATGATCGCTCGGCCTCGTCATGGATGCCCGGCTATTCGTGGAATTTTCCGTCGACGAAGCTCATCCATGTCGACGTCGACCCGGCCGAACTCGGCCGCAATTATCCGCCGGACCTTGGCATTCTCGCCGACGCACGCACTTTTCTGCGCCAGCTCCTTGCCGACCTTGACCGGCGCGGCGCAAAGCTCGGCACCACAAAAGAGTGGCTTGCCGACATCGCCAAGTGGCGCGCCGAATGGGACAAATTCGTGCGGCCGAATTTCGAAGTGCATGCCGCGCCGATGCGGCCGGAGCGCGTGGTGGCGGACTGCCAGGCGGTGCTGCCGGCCGACGGCATCATCTGCTGCGATGTCGGGGTGAGCCACAATTGGTACATGCAGTTCTGGAACGCGCGCAAACCGCAGTCGATGCTCAACTCGTGGGGCTTTTCCGGCATGGGCTTTGGCGCCTCCGGCGCGCTCGGCGCCAAGCTCGCAGCGCCCGATCGGCCGGTGGTCGCGGTCACCGGCGACGGCTGCTTCACCATGGTGCCGCATGTGCTGTGCACCGCGGTCGAGTACGACATTCCGGTGGTGTGGGTGATCTGGAACAATTTCGGCTGGGTTTCGATCCGCGACATTCAGCTCGGCATGTTCGGCGGCCGTGAATACGGCACCATGTTCCATCAGGGCGCCAACAAGAAACCGTACAATCCCGATCTCGCCGCCTGGGCCAAGGCCGCCGGCGTCGATGCGCTCACCGTGACGAAATCGCAGGATTTCCGCGGCGCGCTGGAGCATGCCATCAAGGCCAACAAGCCGTTTTTGATCGACGCCCATGTCGACGCCGAGGTGCGGCCGCCCTCGACCGGCGCCTGGGAATTGCCGCCGACGCCTTACAAGGAGCCGGTGTTCGGCCAGCGCTTTATTCCCGACGCCGCGCCGGTGAAGTAACGGATCACTGAGAGAAGCCGCGGGGCTGAGAACCGGGAGCATCGCCGCGCATTATCATGCGGCGGCGCCATCGTGGCGCGACCTGCCGGTTGCGGCGTTAGCGAGAGACAGTGACCGACGATAATCATGATCGTGACGAAAGCGCCGCGACATCGCTGCTGACGGCGTGCACCCGCCTGCTGCTCGGCCGCCCGCTTGCCAATCGCGAGGGGCGCAAGCGCGAAATCGGAGTCGCGGCAGGCGTGCCCGCGCTCGGCCTCGACGGCCTGAGTTCGACGGCATATGGCCCGGAAGCGGCGTCGGCCGTTCTGACCGCTGCCGGCGCCGCCGGGCTCGCCGCGCTCGGCCCGATCATGCTGGTCATTCTGGCGCTGCTCGGAATTTTATTCATCTCTTATTGGCAGACCATTGCGGCCTATCCGAAAAGCGGCGGCGCTTACACCGTATCCCAAGCCAATCTCGGCGTGAACGCGAGCCTGCTTGCCGCTGCAGCTTTGATGATCGACTACGTGCTCAACGTCGCCGTCGGCATTTCCGCGGGCGTCGCGGCGCTGGTTTCGGCAGCGCCGATGCTGCATCCCTATACGCTGCCGCTTTGTCTCGGCATTCTCGCGCTGCTGACGCTGGTCAACCTGCGCGGCACCGTGGATGCCGGCCGGCTGTTCGAGCTGCCGACCTATCTGTTCGTCGGCTGTTTTCTGATCGTGATCGTCATCGGCGGCTACGCCGCAATAACGGGCGGCGGACATCCGCATCCGGTCCTGCCGCCGCCGGCGCCGCCCAAAGCGGTCGAGGCGCTCGGCTGGTGGCTTTTGTTACGCGCGTTTGCCTCCGGCTGCACGGCGATGACCGGCATTGAGGCCGTCAGCAACGGCGTCAACGCTTTCCGCGAGCCGCAAGTGCGCAATGCGCGGCTGACGCTGAGCCTCATCGTCGTGACGCTCGGCATTCTGCTCGCCGGCATCGCTTATCTGGCGATGGCTTATGGCGTCATGGCGATGGATCAGACGC
>Ga0209579_10002650_pt1 | contig 13451 bp, 9 predicted proteins | sample Coa_R1_2_FD_187152 | JGI IMG/M metagenome (GOLD analysis project Ga0209579, IMG submission 187152) | Surface soil microbial communities from Centralia Pennsylvania, which are recovering from an underground coalmine fire - Coalmine... | ecosystem: Environmental > Terrestrial > Soil > Unclassified... | reverse complement strand
GCGATCTGGGACTTCTTCGAGATTCGCGCCGAGACGCCCTACGACCGTGTGCTCGCCTCCGACACCATGCCGGGCGCCGAGTGGTTCCCCGGCGCGCGGCTGAGCTACGCCGCGCACATGGTCGGCCGCGACGAGGACCTCGACACGGTCGCCGTCGTCGCGGTCTCGCAGTCGCGGGAGCCGTTCGAGCTGACCTTCCGCGACCTGCGCGAGCAGGTCGGGCGCGCCCGAGCAGGCCTGCAGCGCCTCGGCGTCGGCCCGGGCGACCGCGTCGTCGCCTACCTCCCGAACATCCCGGAGACGCTCGTCGCCTTCCTCGCCACTGCCAGCCTGGGCGCAGTCTGGGCAACCTGCCCACCGGAGTTCGGGCCGCGCAGCGTGCTCGACCGCCTCGGCCAGCTCGAGCCGACCATCCTTCTCGCCGTCGGCGGCTACGTCTGGGGCGACCGGCTCGTCGACCGGCAGGACCAGGTCGCGGCGGTGCGCGCCGGCCTGCCGTCGCTGCACACGGTGGTCGACGTCCACTACGCCGGCGACCCGCTTCCGGACGCGGTGCCCTGGGACGAGCTCGTGGCCGAGGAGGCTCCGCTCGAGTTCGACCCGGTCCCGTTCGCGCACCCGCTGTGCGTGCTCTTCTCCTCCGGCACCACCGGGCTGCCGAAGGCGATCGTGCACGGCCACGGCGGCCTCCTCCTCGAGCACCTCAAGAACCACGCGCTCAGCTGGGACCTCGGCGCCGGCGACCGTCTCTTCTGGTTCACGACGACCGCCTGGATGATGTGGAACGCGCTCGTCTCGGTTCTGCTCACGCGCGCCTCGATCGTCATGATCGACGGCAACCCCGCTCATCCCGATCTCTCGTTCCAGTGGCGGCTGGTCGAGCAGACCCGTTCGACGTTCTTCGGTCTCAGCCCGGCCTTCACGATGGCCTGCCGCAAGGCCGGTCTGACCCCGGGCCGCGACCTCGATCTCTCGTCGGTGCGGACGGTGTGCGAGGCCGGCTCACCGCTGCCGCTCGAGGGCTACGCGTGGTTGTACGAGCAGTTCGGCCGGGAGATGTTCCTCAACGTCGGCAGCGGCGGGACCGACGTCTGCACCGGCATCGTCCAGGGTTATCCGCTGCTGCCCGTCTGGGCGGGCGAGATGTCGGCGCCGTGTCTCGGCGTCGACGCGGTCGCGTACGACGCGGACGGGAACGAGGTCGTCGGCGAGCTCGGCGAGCTCGTGATCCGGCGGCCGATGCCGTCGATGCCGGTGAAGTTCTGGAACGACCCGGACGGCTCGCGGCTGCGCGCCGCCTACTTCGAGCACTACCCCGGCGTCTGGCGGCACGGTGATTGGATCCTGTTCACCGAACGCGGCAGCTCGTTGATCACGGGTCGTTCCGACGCGACGCTCAACCGCGGCGGCGTTCGGCTCGGCACGAGCGAGCTGTACGGCGTCGTCGAGGAGTTCGACGAGGTGCTCGACAGCCTCGTCGTCCACCTCGAGGCGAGCGACGAGCTGCTGCTCTTCGTCGTCCTGCGCGAGGGGCTCGAGCTGGACGACGAGCTGAAGGCGAGCATCTCCGACGCGCTGCGCAGCGCCCTCTCGCCGCGGCACCGGCCCGACGACGTCGTCGCTGTGCCCGCGATCCCGCGCACGATGACCGGCAAGAAGCTCGAGCTGCCGGTGAAGCGCATCCTCACCGGCACGCCGGTCGCGGACGTCGTCAGCCGGGACGCTCTCGTGGACCCGGCTGCGATCGAGGCCTTCGCCGCCTACGCCGGCCGGCGCAGCGCGGCGCCGACCTCGAGCTGACCGGGACCTACGCGGCCCGGGCGGCGAACCCGCGCGCATCGCGCCGGAACTCGCGCGGCGAGCAGCCGTACGCGCCGCGGAAGGCGCGGCTGAAGTGCTGCGCGCCCGGCAGTCCCCAGCGAGACGCGATCGCAAGGATCGTCTGGTGCGCGAGTGCGGGATCGCGCAGGTCGTCGCGGCAGCGCTCGAGGCGGGACGCTCTGATCCACCGGCAGACCGTCGTGCCCTCGGCCTCGAACAGCTTGTGCAGGTAGCGCGGCGAGATGTAGGTCGCGCGCGCGATAGAGGCGGGCTTGAGCGCCGGATCGCCGAGGTTGTCGGCGATGTACGACTCGACGTTGAGCAGGATCCCCGCACGCGAGCGAAGCCGCTGCGGCTCGCGCACCGGCCGCGAGCCGCAGTAGAGGCTGCGGACGAGATCGACGACGCGGCCGACGGCCGTCGGAGTCTCTTCTGCGCCGATCGTCCCGGCGTCGAGGCCCGCTGCGAGCCGTTGGAAGAATGCAGCCGCCGCGCCCGGCAGCGGCTGGCTGCCCGGGAGGGTGATCGCGGTCAGGTCGCTGATCCGCGCCGCCTCCGGACCGAGCAGGCTCTTGGGCACGCGCACGATGAGCGACTCGAAGGGGCGGTCGGCGCGAAAGACGGCGGGATGCGAGGTCTCGTAGCTGATGACGTCGCCGCTGCGGGCGATGCCGGTGCGGCCCTCCTGCGCGGCGTTCATCTGTCCGCGCCGGATCACCTCGAGGTGGAGGCACTCCGGGTCACCGCTCGCGATCGCGCGGGAGGTGCGGATCATCGTGTTCGCGGCGGCGACGATTCGGAAGATGCTGACCGGCCCGAGCTCATAGCCCCACATCCGCGCCCAGAAACGGTCGGGCTCCGGGCTGCGGATCTGCACCGGGTGATACGCGTCGCGCGACGACTCCGACCAGAAGTCCAAACGCTCCGGTGGCGGAACGACAGCCGTGTCGATCAGCAGCGTCACGGGGACGCGGCAGATTTTCCCGATTGCAACGCCTCATCGCAAGCGGGCGCTCACCCCTCCTTCCCGCCGAGCGCGACCGCTGCCCGTCCGGGGTCACGCGGGCCGGCGCGTCTGCGTTTCAGCTGCCGCTTCCGGTAGGTAGCGCCGGCGACGCCGTCCGGGTTCTGGAAGAGCGTCACGATCAGCGCGACGCCGCCGAACAGGAGCGCCCAGTTGCCGGAGATCCCGAACCACTTCTCGAGCGCGTACGGGATCAGCGCCTCGACCGAGATCAGCCCGGCGACGACGGCGCCCGAGACCATCGTGATCCCGCCGACGTAGGCAAAGGCGATCAGGCTGAGCGCGGTGAGAGCGGAGAAGCGCCCCACGGTCACCGAGCTGAAGTTGTAGCCGTAGAGCGCGCCGCCGATGCCCGCGATGAACGAGCTGACCCCGAAGGCCGCGAGCTTGACGTTGCGGACGTTGATCCCTATCGCCGCCGCCGCCCGCTCGTTCGAGCGCACTGCGAGCATCCGCTGCCCAAGGTTCGAACGCCGCAGGTTGGCGACGAGCAGGCCGAGCAGGACCGCGATGCCGACGACGAAGAACCCGAAGACCGGGCTCGGCACCTTGCCGTCGACACCCTTGAACGGTCCATACGGACCGAGGTCGAAGCCGCCGATCTTCGGCTCGGGCACCGGCGAGCTCGAGCTGCCTCCGCCCCACGTCGTGTTCAGGAAGACGAACTGCTCGATCGCGACGGCTGCCGCGAGCGTGACGACGGCGAGGCTGACGCCGCGCACCCGCAGCGCCGACACGGCCGTCAGCAGCCCGCAGACGGTCGCACCGCACGCGCCGATCAGCATCCCCCACGGGAAGCCGACGCCGTGGTCGGTTGCGAGGTGGGAGAGGATGAAGCCGGAGACGCCGGCGAGCGCGAGCTGCACCACCGAGATCTGCCCGACGAAACCGGTGATGACGACGAGCGACAAGCACATCACGGTCGCAAGCAGTGAGGTGATGAGCGCCTGCCGGAAGTCGTACGGGAGCACGATCAGCGCAACTACGGCGACTGCGGCCGCGATCGTCGCAGTCCGCAGGAGGCGGTGCGCGCGCGGTGCGAGCGGCAGGCGCCGCTCTACGAGCTCGCCCCGCGTCGGCAGGTTCGTGCCGCGGACGAACATCGCAACCACCATCAGCACGAAGACGAAGAGCGGCTGCACGCCCGGCAGCGCCACGCCGTGGTCGGTGGGGAACCAGGAGAAGGTCTGGAAGTAGTAGAGGATGTTCTCGAGCATCCCGATCCCGAGCCCGACGAGCGCCGCGATCCAGAACGAGGTGAAGTTCGCGAACAGCGCCGCGGTGAGGGCCGGCACGACCTGAAGCGGCAGCGCCGTCGGGTCCAGCTCGGTGATCGAAGCCGCGAGCACGCCGAGCCCTCCGGCGGCGATCGTCGCGAGCAGTGTGTTCGCGAGCGCAAGCTGGTTCGGCGAGAGCCCGATCAGCATCGCACCCACTTCGTTCTCCGAGGCGGCGCGCGTCGCGAGACCGAAGCGGCTGAGCCGGAAGAGGAGTGACAGCACAAGCGTGGCGAAGAGGACGATCCCCGGCAGGATCAGCCGGTCGACCGGGACGGTCGCTCCGAGCAGCGTCACCACGCCGCGCGGGAGCACCGGCGGCTGCGGCTGCGATCCGATCCCGAACGCGAGCGAGACGGCGGCCTGGGCGACGAGCAGCACTCCGAGCGAGGCCGCGAGCTTCGCGAGCGGTGAGGCGGTCCTGAGCGGCCGGAAGGCGACCATCTCGATCAGCACCCCGAGCGCGAGCAGCACGAGCAGGGTGATCGTCAGCCCGGCCCAGGTCGGTGCATGCCAGCCGTACTCGCCCGACGTCAGCGACCAGAAGGAATAGCCGGCGAGCATGGCCACGGCGCCGGTGGAGAGATTGATGATGCCCGAGCCGCGATACGTGAGGACGACGCCGATCGAGATCCCTGCGATCAGCGAGCCGGCCCCGAGACCCAGGAGCGCGAACAGGAGAATTTGCGTCCAGTCCATGCGGCCGTCGAACCGTACGAGAGGGACGGGGCCGCTGTCGCGGCCCCGTCCCCCACCGGGAGGGAGAGAGGGTCTAGCCCTCGGGGGTGAAGTTGCTCGGAGGCCGCAGCCAGCCGGTGAGCCGTTTGAAGACGCCCTTGCCCATGTACTGGAAGAACTGCGTCTGGTCGTTGCACGCAGCCGGCTCCGTCTTGTACTTCCCGCAGTGGAGGCTCGGCGCGCCGAGCGCCTGCGGGCCCTTGAAGTTCCGAAGCGCCGTGGTCATCTTCGCAGGCGTGATGTTCGCGACGCCGAGCTTGTTCATCTCCTTGACCGTGGTCAGGAGCTGGCCCCACGAGACGATCACCCACGCGTCCTGCGCGAGCGCCGCCTGGTGGAGCTGGGTCATCGCCTTCACGTACGGCGCGGCGGCGGGGTCCGACTTGTCGCCGGCGAGCGTCGAGGCGATGCCGTAAACCCACTGGGCGAGGTCGCCCCCGAGCCCGGCGGCCACCTGGCCGCTGAGACAGAGCGGGTTGGAGACGATCTTCGAGCCGGGTACGCCGAGCTGCTGGAGCGTCTTCGCGACGTTGACGCAGTCGGCCGCGTCGCTCTGCGGCACGACGATGTCCGCCGTCTGCGCGCCGGCCGCCGTCAGCGGACCGGTCAAGTCGGTGGAGCTGGGATCGAAGCCGACGAGCTTCGTGGAGATGCCTGCGTCGGTGAGGCTCGTCTTCTCGACCTTTGCTCCGACGTCGATGCCCGGAACCTGCGGGTAGATCACCGCCGCCGTCTTCGCGTGCAGCTGCGTCTTCGCAAACGTGCCCCACGGTCCGAGCACGGAGTCGTTCGTGCCGAAGAGAGCGAACTCGTTCTTCTGCGTCGCATCGACCGGCAACAGCGCGACGCCGCTGACGACCGGCTTCTTGCCGCCGAGCGCCGCGTAGAACGACTGGTTACCGACCGCGACGGCGCCGAACAGGACGACCGAGATGCGCTTGTCGTTCGCGAACTGCTGTCCGCACTTCGTTCCTTCTTCCTCGGCTGACGTCGTATTGCACGTGACGAGCTTGATCGGGTGGCCCTGCACGCCGCCGAGGTACGTGTTGACGTACTGCGTCGCCAGCTGGACGCCCTTCGTCCAGTTCGGGCCGACGAGCACCTGGCCGCCCTGCGTGTTGATCGTGCCGATGTAGATCGGCGAGAGCTTCGAATTCGCCTTGCCGGCCTTGCCGCCGACGTAGGTGAGGTAGTTCGTGACCGGCCCGCCGGCGGCGTTGCGTCCCAGTGCACCCGGGACCGCGGTGACCGCGCAGACGACGGCGAGGACTCCGACGACGGCGGCGAGGCGTCCAAGAGGGGCTCGTCTTGCTGACCTCATGCCCGTTCAGCCTCCTTCCTGCTTCGTTTTGTCGCGCTCGGCCGCTCGTTCGTCCGAGCGGGATCCAACGACCGCTTCCGTCGCGTCCGGGCGGCCGGTAATCGCGAATCTTCGCGCGCGTGCCGAGCGCACTCTTAGCACTGGGCGCACACTCTCTGAAGACGGCTGCACCACGCCGATGTTGGCATATGCTCAGCGGCTATGCGCTCGGGCTGGCTCTCCGCGGCAGAGCGATGACGCCGGTTCTCGAGGCGTCCGGGATCTCGGTCAGCTTCGGCGGCGTGCACGCCGTCATCGACGTCGATCTCGAGGTCGATGACGGTCGCCTCGTCGGGCTGATCGGCCCGAACGGAGCCGGAAAGACGACGTTCATCGACGCCATCACCGGCTTCGTCCGCTGCAGCGGACGCGTCCGGCTGGACGGCGAGGAGCTGACGGGGCAGCCGCCGCACGGACGGGCGCGGCGCGGCCTGGCCCGGACCTGGCAGTCGGTCGAGTTGTTCGACGATCTGAGCGTGCGCGAGAACCTCCTCGTCGCCTCGCAGCGTCCCTCGGTCCGGCGGACGCTGAAGGAGATCGTCTCCGTGCCGGACGAAGGCTCGGCGGAGATCGACTCCGCCCTCGAGCTGCTCGGCCTCGCGGCGATCGCCGACGAGCTGCCGAGCGAGCTGTCCCAGGGCCAGCGCAAGCTCGTCGGCATCGCGCGCGCGCTGGTGGCGAAGCCGCGGCTCGTGTGCCTGGACGAGCCCGCGGCCGGACTGGACACACAGGAGAGCGGTGAGCTCGGCAGACGACTGCGCGGCCTCGTCGACGCCGGCCAGGCGATGCTGCTCGTCGACCACGACATGGGGCTCGTGCTCGGGATCTGCGACGAAGTGGTCGTGCTCGAGTTCGGAAAGGTGATCGCCCGCGGCACGCCGGAGGCCGTCCGCCGCGACCCGCAGGTGATCGCCGCATACCTCGGCAGCGCGGCGTCCGAGCTGGCACCGGCCGTCCTCGATTCCGCCGCCGCGCAGGCGGCCACCGGGAAGGCCGAGCATGCCTGACGACGTCCTCCGCCTCGACGGTCTGACCGCGGGATACGAGGGCGCGGCGGTGATACGCAACCTCGACGTGATCGTCGCTCCGGGCGAGGTGGTCGCGCTGCTCGGCGCGAACGGCGCAGGCAAGACGACGACGCTGCGGGCTGTCTCCGGGCTCGTGAAGCCCATGGGCGGGCGCGTCCTGCTCGAAGGGCGCGACCTTGCGCGCAGCTCGCCGAGCGCGCGCGCCCGCATGGGGATCGCGCACGTCCCGGAGGGCCGCGGACTCTTCTACGGCCTGACGGTCGCCGACCACTTCAGGCTCGGCTATCCCGGCGAGCGGCTCGACGCGGAGCTCGCCTACGAGTACTTCCCCAAGCTCGCAGATCTGCGGAGCCGGCGCGCCGGACTGCTCTCGGGCGGCGAGCAGCAGATGCTCGCGGTCGCGCGCGCACTCGCGCGCCACCCGACGCTGATGCTGCTCGACGAGCTCAGCCTCGGCCTCGCACCGGTGATCGTGGAATGGCTGCTGCCGGTCGTCCGCCGCTTCGCGCAGGACCGCGGCTGCGCCGTTCTCCTCGTCGAGCAGCACGTGCACCTCGCGCTCGAGGTCGCCGACCGCGGCTACGTGCTCTCGCACGGCGAGATCGTGCTCCACAACCACGCCGAGCAGCTGCGCGCGGACCGCCAGCTGCTCGCCGCGAGCTACCTCGGCGAGAAGGTGCAGGCAGCCGCTGCAGCCGAGCCCGCCGGATGAAAGGGAGGAGATCGTGAGTCAGGAGAGCCTCGAGGACGTCCTGGCCGCAGCCGACAGCCCGGTCGAGCTGCTGCGCAACTCGCAGACGGGACCGAACGTCTATCCCGGCGTCCCGGCGGAGTTCACCAACTGGCGGGACGAGCAGCAAGCCTGGCAGCGGACCTGCGTCCTCTTCGACCAGTCGTACCACATGGCCGATCTGGCGGTGGAGGGCCCGGACGCGCTTCGGCTCCTTTCCGACCTCGCGGTGAACAGCTTCGCCGGCTTCGCCGTCGACAAGGCGAAGCACTTCGTCCCCTGCACGCCGGACGGCTACGTCATCGGCGACGTCATCCTGTTCGCGCTCGCCGAGTCGAGCTACAACCTCGTCGGCCGCGCGCCCGCGCTCAACTGGGTCACCTACCACGCCGAGACCGGCGGCTACGACGTCACCGTGCAGCTCGACCAGCGGACGGCGCTGCGCAGCGACGGCCGGCGCAAGTCATACCGCTTCCAGGTGCAAGGTCCGAACGCGATGCTCGTGATCGAGAAGACGCTCGGCCGCACGCCGCCCGAGCTGAAGTTCTTCACCATGACCACGATCGAAGTCGCAGGGAAGACCGTGCGCGCGCTCCGCCACGGCATGGCCGGACAGCCGGGCTGGGAGCTGTTCGGGCCGTGGGACGACGGCGAGGCCGTCCGCGAAGCGCTCGTCGAGGCCGGCGCGGAGTTCGGCCTGCGCCTCGTCGGCGGGCGCGCGTACTCCTCGAACACGCTCGAGTCGGGTTGGATTCCTTCGCCGCTGCCGGCCGTGTACTCCGGCGATTCGCTCAAGGCATACCGCGAGTGGCTGCCCGCGAGCGGCTATGAGGCAAAGGCCTCGATCGGCGGCAGCTTCGTCTCGGAGCGGATCGAGGACTACTACTTCACGCCCTGGGACCTCGGTTACGGCAACTACGTCAAGTTCGACCACGACTTCGTCGGCCGCGACGCGCTCGAGCGGATGGCCGAGGGCGAGCATCGGCAGAAGGTGACGCTGGCGCTCGACGATGACGACGTCGTGCGCACGATCGCGACGATGTTGCGAAAGGACGACCGCGCGAAGTTCATCGACTGGCCGTCCGCCGTCTACTCCATGCACCCGTTCGACCGGGTGACGGTCGACGGCGAGACCGTCGGCGTGTCCACCTGGGTGGGGTACAGCGCGAACGAGGGCAGGATGCTGACGCTCGCCGTGCTCGAGCCCGCGTTCGTCGAGCCCGGAACGGAGGTCACGTTCGTGTGGGGCGAGGAAGACGGAGGCACGAGGAAGCCGACGGTGGAGCCGCACGTGCAGACGGAGCTCCGCGCGATCGTCAGCCCGGTGCCGTACGTCGAGGCGGTGCGCACGTCGTACGCACCCGGCGGCTGGCGCGCGGCGCACGCGAACTAGGCAACCGCGGTCTGCGCCGCTGCGAGCGGCTTTCGCCCGAGGATCAGGTCCGACGCCTTCTCGGCGATCATCATCGTCGGCGCGTGCGTGTTCGAGCGCGTGATCGTCGGCATCACCGACGCGTCCACCACGCGCAGCCCGTCGATCCCGTAGACGCGCAGCTCCGGGTCGACCACCGCGCCGATCGCGCACGTCGAGGTCGGGTGGTACACGGGCTGGCAGTTCCGGCGGCCCCAGGCGAGGATGTCCTCCTCGGAGTCCGAGGCGGGAACGCTGAACGGCTCCTTCATCACCTCCTGCAGCACCGGCTGCGCCGCGACCTCGAGCGCGACGCGGACGCCGTGCACGAACGCAGCCCGGTCCTCCTCGGTGGTGAGGAAGTTGGAGAGCACGCACGGCTTCGACTCGGCCATCGGCGTACGGAGCGAGACCTTGCCGCGCGCGGCCGGCTTCACGAGCACGGGCCCGAAGACGTAGCCGTGGTCGTGCGGCGCGGTCAGGCCCTCGTCGTAGAAGAGCGACGGCGAGAAGTGGAACTGGAGGTCCGGGGCCGGCAGGTCGGGCCGAGAGCGGAAGAACGCGCCGGCCTCCGGCAGGTTGGAGCTGAGCGGGCCTCGACCCTCACCGTGCAGCAGCTCGAAGTTCTCCAGCGTGAAGATCCCGAAGAGACAGGGGGCGGTGCTGAGGTAGTTGAGGTTCGCCATCGCGTGGTCCTGGAGATTGCGCCCGACCGGCAGCTCCTCGCGCACCGGGATCCCGAACGGCTCCAGCTCCTCACGCAGCCCGATCCCGGAGAGCATCAGCAGGACCGGCGACTGGTAGGCGCCGGCGGAGACGATCACCTCGCGCTCGGCCCGGACGGTCTCGCGCACACCGCGTTGGACGAGCTCGACGCCGACCGCGCGCTCGCCGTCGAAGACGATCCGCTCGACGAACACGCTGTCCCGCACCTCGAGGTTCGGCCGTTCCCGCGCCGGATGGAGATACGCGTCGGCGGTGCTGTGCCGCATCCCGTCCTTCTGGGTGAGCTGGAAGCGGCCGGCGCCGTCCTGGACCGCCCCGGTCAGGTCCGGGTTCGCGGGAATGCCCGCGGCGACCGCCGCTTCGAGCATGAGATCGACGAGCGGGTGCATCGAGCGGCTGTCGCTCACCGCCTGCGGGCCGCCGACGCCGTGGAACTCGTTCTCGCCGCGCTCGTTGTCCTCGCCCCGCTTGTAGTACGGGAGGATCTCGTCGTAGCTCCAGCCGGTCGCCCCGTCGGCCGCCCACTCGTCGTAGTCGGCGCGGTTGCCGCGCAGGTAGATCATGGCGTTGATCGAGCTGCAGCCGCCGATCATCCGGCCGCGCGGCAGGTAGAGGCGGCGACGGTCGAGCCCGGGCTCCGCCTCGCCGGTGAGGTCCCAGTCGAGGCTCGACTTGAACATGATCGGGAACATCGCCGGCACGTGGATCTCCGGCGCAGTGTCGGGCCCGCCGGCCTCGAGCAGGAGCACGGTGACGTCCGGGTCCTCGCTCAGCCTGCCGGCGAGCACGCAGCCCGCCGAGCCCGCTCCGACGATCACGTAATCAGCCGCCATCGCCATCCCCTCCGTCGAGTCGCTGCATGCAGCCTAGACGGGTCGGCCCCCGAACATCAACGCGGCCGGCGATTCGCTGGCGGGAAATGTATGCAGAGGTATAGGTTCCCCAGCGATGAGCGCCGACGCCGACGTGATCGGTCTCTATTGGACGATCTCCGGTCCCGTCGAGGTGCACACCGGACGCGAGTGGAGCCTGTTCCCGCTGCGGGACCGCTGCGCGCACGCCGCGCGCGTCGGCTTCAGCGGCATCGGTATCTGGCACGCCGATCTCGAGCACATGCTCGCGAACGGCACGACGCTGGGCGACATCCGCTCGCTCCTCGACGAGCACGGGCTCCGGTACGTCGAGCTCGAGTTCCTCGGCGACTGGTTCCTCGACCCGGGCGACGAGCGACGCAGGGCGGCCGACGCGACCCGGCACCTCGTCTTCGACGCAGCCGAGGTGCTCCCCGTCCACCACATCAAGGCCGGCAACCTCGCCGGGACGAAGTCGGAGCTCCCGCGCATCATCGAGGCCTTCAGCGAGCTCTGCGCGGACGCAGCCGACCACACCGACGCGGCAATCGCCTACGAGTTCATGCCGTACGACGCCGTCGTCAACACGCTCGACAACGCGCTCGCCGTGGCCGAGGGAGCCGACGCGCCGAACGGAGGGCTCGCGTTCGACACGTGGCACCTAGGCAAGCTCGACATCGCGCCGGAGGAGCTCCGCCGCATCCCGCCGCGCTTCGTCTCCTGGGTCGAGCTCAGCGACGGCCCGTACGGGATCGCCGACGAGTGGCTCGACGAGGTGATCAACCGGCGCAAGCTCCCCGGCGAGGGCGACTTCCCGATCCGCGACTACGTCCGTGAGTTCCGTGAGCTCGGCTACCACGGCCCGTGGGGCATCGAGGTCCTCTCCGAGGAGCTCCGCAGCCTGCCGATCGAGCAGATCTTCGACCGCGCGTACGAGACGACCGTGGCACAGCTCGCCTAACGACAGAAAGGAGCCTGCGGTGCCGACGAACGGCCTGGATAGAGAGCGCCTGACATGGATCTTCACGCAGATGCAGCGCATCCGCGAGTTCGAGGAGCGCGTCAAGCGGACCTTCGAGGACCATCCGGGCACGATCCGCGGCCACACGCACCTCGCCGACGGCGCCGAGGCGTCGATCGTCGGCTCGCTGGCTGCGCTCGAGCCCGACGACCAGCTGCTCGCCACGTATCGCTGCCACGGCTATCCGATCGCGCTCGGCACCGATCCGAAGCTGCTCATGGCGGAGATCTACGGCCGCGCGGACGGCATCTGCGGCGGCTACGGCGGGTCGATGCACCTCACGGACGTCTCGCGCGGCTTCCTCGGTACCTCGGGAATCGTCGGCCAAGGGATTCCGCAGGCGACCGGCGCCGCGTACGCCGCGCAGATTCGCGGACGCGGCCAGGTCGTCCTCTCCTTCTTCGGCGACGGCGCCTCGAAGCAGGGGGCGTTCCACGAATCGCTCAACATCGCCTCGCTGTGGAAGCTGCCGATCGTCTACGTGATGGAGAACAACAATTACAACGTCGTCACGCGCGTCGAGCAGGAGGACGCGAACGCGGCCGCCGGCGAACCGCTCGCGGTCAAGGCGAAGGGCTACTCGATGCCCGGCCACACCGTCGACGGCGGCGACCCGGTCGCGGTTTACGACACGGTCTCGGCAGCGGTCGAGCGGGCGCGCTCCGGCGGCGGCCCGACCCTGGTCGAGTCGCTCGTCTACCGGCTGAGCGCGCACGGCAACATCATCGCCCCGCCCGGGGTGCCGCTCCACTATCCCGAGCACGAGGCGATCACCGTCTTCGGCAACAAGGAGGAATACGAGGCGGCGCTGCGCGGCGACCCGGTGCCGCGTTTCCGCGCCAAGCTCGTCACCGAGGGCGTCTTCAGCGCCGCGGAGGCCGATGCGATCGCCGAAGCGGCGCGCGCCGAGATGGAGGAGGCGGTGAAGTTCGGGCTCGCGAGCCCGTTCCCACCGGCCGAGGACGCCGTCAAGTACGTCTACGCCTAGGAGGACAGACGTGGCAACGCACGAGCTTCCATACATCGCAGCCATCGAGGAGGCGATCCGCGAAGAGATGGAGCGGGACGACTCGGTCCTCTACTTCGGCCAGAACATCGCCACGCACGAGAACGACCCGTTCCTGAAGCAGTTCGGCGGCGACCGCGTGCGCGTCACGCCGATCTCGGAGACCGCGGAGATCGGAATGGCGGTCGGCACCGCGATCGCGGGCTTTCGGCCCGTCGTCGAGCTGTACATGGCCGAGTTCATGCTCGTCGCCATGGACCAGGTCGTGAACGAGGCGAACCGCTTCCACTACATGAGCAAGGGGCAGGTGAAGGTGCCGCTCGTCCTGAAGGCGGGGTACGGTTTCACGTGCGGCTGGGCCGGCCAGCACACCGGGACGATCTACGGGATGTTCACGGGCGTACCCGGGTTGAAGGTGGTCGTGCCGGCGACCGCCGCCGACGCAAAGGGCCTGATGA
>Ga0209579_10002649_pt1 | contig 13455 bp, 19 predicted proteins | sample Coa_R1_2_FD_187152 | JGI IMG/M metagenome (GOLD analysis project Ga0209579, IMG submission 187152) | Surface soil microbial communities from Centralia Pennsylvania, which are recovering from an underground coalmine fire - Coalmine... | ecosystem: Environmental > Terrestrial > Soil >... | reverse complement strand
CCGTCATCGTGGTGCTCGGCCATGAGGCGGAAGCGGTGCGCGCGCGGCTCGCCGGCCACAAGGTGAGCTTCGCGGCCAACCCCGATTACGCGCTTGGCCTGTCGAGCTCGCTGAGGGCCGGGCTGGCCGCGCTGCCGGCGGATGCGGACGGCGTGCTGGTCTGCCTCGGGGATATGCCGGGGGTGGATGCCCCGCTGCTCGACCGTCTCATCGCGGCCTTCAACCCGACCGAGGGCCGCGAGATCGTGGTGCCGGTGCGGGACGGCCGGCGCGGCAACCCGGTGCTGTGGGGAAGGCGCTTCCTTCCGGCGCTGCGAACGCTCACCGGCGATGCCGGCGCCAAGCACCTGATCGGCGATCACGGGGAATACGTCGTTGAGGTCGACAGCCCGGATGACGCGCCGCTGACGGATATCGACACGCCGGCGGAGCTCGCGGCGTGGCGGGGACGGTAGAGTGTGTCCAATCTCATCGGGACGGGTTGCTTGGGCAACGGCGCCGCAATCCCAGGTCGGAGGCAAGAACGTGAACATCCTGACCCAAGCGGAAGCGTCGCAATATTTGGGCGAAGCGTACAACAAATATTGGTCCGATTCAGAGGCAAGTTATTACTCTACAAGATTTAAGATAGACACAGATTGTGGCCGTGTAAACGCACTCGCAAGAGCGCTAGGAGGTTTATTCTGTAAAGATACTGGTTGCATTTTGATTGTTAAATGCATTTCTATATTTCCGTCTTCTGAAGATTTGTATCTGGCCCATGCGTTAAGATCGCATTTTGGCGAAGTAAGGCCGATTTCTGACGCGCCTGCTCATGTATTTTCTGGAAGAGAACAAGATGCCTGTGCCAGCATGATCCACGTCAGCATCCTGAATTTCTGGGACTTCTTAATCGTCTCAGAGAACAAGCGCAACTGTGTCTGCGGTTCTCACGATGAATTCATCGATATCTTTGGCGTGGAGATTTCAGAATTCCAAGAGATCTGCGCTGCCGTAAGAAGACTTGACCTTCCAGAATTATTCCGGGAGCGAACACCAAGTGGAGCGGGGTGACGACTCCTCCCCTCTGGGTTGCCGCGGCAGCGCAGAAAGCTCCTCCCGCGTCTTAATGAGATCGACGACCTGCTTGCCCGGGGCATCACGGTGTCAGTCAGCTTAACCCTTCTGCAGGCATACCAGGCAACGGAGTACGTCGCCTATGACGGTCCCGTCGCTGTTGGCGTGCGGATCGGCGCCCATTCGCCAGGGCTGGAGGCGATACTCGAGCGCCACGGCGCCGCCAGCGGCACGTTCATCACGGCATGGAATCCGCGCAGCCGGCCGGCGGCAGCCGAGGCTAACCGCGCTGCTGCCAGGCGCCTTGCGGAGGCGGTCGCGGCACTGGGCCTCACCGCGCTGCCACATCGCGGCGTGCCGGACGATCCGACGGCGTGGACAGCGGAGGAAGGGCTGCTCGTGCTTGGTCTCGGCGAGGCCGACGCCGTTGCCCTCGCCGAGCATTTCGGGCAGAACGCGGTCGTCCGGATCGAGCCCGGCGCCCCGGCGCGGCTGGTGCGGACCGCCCTCTTTCCGGGGACATAATACCTATATCCTGCAATCGTCGGCGCGCGGGCCTTCCGCGGCGGCGGGGATTGCGTCATGCTCCTTGCAACAGGCCGGGGCTCGCTCAACCGATAACGCTCGGCCTCCAAAAGTCAGCGGGAGGATCGGGACCATGAAAATTCGGGTCACAGCATTGGTGTATTCCGCCGCGCTTCTTTGCATGGCCGGAGCCGTCCAAGCTGCGGACACGGCGCAACCGCCGGCGAATCCGCTCGACGCGGTCCCCGACAAGATGCCGTTCGACGTGCCTTACGGCGCGCCGATCGCCCTCCAGCGGGCGCAGGAGCTGACGCAGGCGGCGGTGGCCGAGGCGACGAAGCGCGGCTGGAAGCTCAACGTGGCGGTCGTCGATTCCGGCGCGAACCTGGTGGCCTTCCTGCGCATGGATGGCGCCCAGCTGGCCTCGATCGCGATCTCGGAGCACAAGGCGCGCGCCGCCGTGGAGTACCGCCGGCCGACGCGGGTCTATGAAGATGCCGTACAGAAGCAGGACTACAAATACGTGATGACGCTCGACGGCCTGATCGCGTCGCGCGGCGGCATTCCCTTGATCGAGGACGGCAAGATCATCGGCGGCATCGGTTGCTCGGGGGGCACCGGCTCCCAGGACGAGGTGGTGTGCGCGGCTGCCGCGGCGATCATCAACAAGTAGGGCGGGCGGCTGCGGCCCGCGCCTATTCGTTCACGTTGACCGAATAGCCGGCGATCGTACAGCGCGCATCCGCCGGCTGGCTCGAGCCGAAGTAGTCGATGTCGACCTGCGGAATCTGGCCCGCCGTGAACACGGAATAGACTTCGCTGTTGATGCCGTATTCGGTGTCGCCGCTGAACACGGGATAGATGATGAGCGGCAGCGGCGTCACCATCTGCGTCCCTTGAATGGCGAAGTCCGAGTAGAAGACCGTCGTTCCGGTGGCCACGATGAAATCGCAGGAGACGTGGGTGATCACGGTCCGCGTGTTCGCCGGGACCGCCGGGAAGATCACATAGCAATCGTTGTTGACGCAGTTGTACGGCGCGAAGGCCAGCTGCTGGTAGAAATTGCGGACGGGCTGGTCGATGTCCTGTCCCTGCACCGGCCGGGAAGCCGGATTGGTGACGGTCACCGCGGTGGCCGCCGTTTGGGGCACGGTGCTCGCGGCCTCCGCGCCGACCATTGCCAGCAGGGCCGCCGCAACGGCGCCGCCGAGTACGAGAGTCGCTGCCGAAGACCGCATGGTCCTCCCCCTTCTTGCAATTGACATTCAGATCGTCAGTTCGCCGTGGACCCCGAAAGCGTGCATTCGAAGTTCATGGGGGCCGTGCTCGTGTAGTCGAGCGCGATGTATGGCGTGGTGCCGCTCGTCATCGGCATGTAGGTCGGCAGATTGCTGCCGTAATAGGTGTTGCCGCCGCTGAAGGGCGGGAGAGAGAAGATCGGCAGGGTGATCACGGCATTGCCCGCAACGAAGTAGAAGTCGTTGACGGTGCCGCCGGACGACTGGCTGTACATGCAGGTGACGTTGCGGACGAGGGTAACCGGTGCGGTCAGGGCCGTGAACACGACGTAGCACGGGTTCTGCGAGCAGGTGCCGGTCACCTTGGTCTCGAGGTAGACGTTCCGCAGCGGGCTGTCGACGTCCTGGGTCGGCACGGGTTTCGACGCCGGATTGGTCACGACGACGCCCGTCGCCGCCGTCTCGGGCGCGACCCTCGCGGCATCCGCACCGGATGCGAGGAGAAGCAGGGCGGCGCCGCCGCCGAGGAGAAATTGAATGCGTATCATGCGATCCTTCCTTATGTGCCGCGCCCGTCCCGCACGTGAACGGTATCCGAATGCCCGCCGCCGCCGTCCTGAAGACATGCTAATTCTTGCTAATGGCAGGCGGCCGTCGGCAACCCTCAGTTGATCGTATTCCCGGTCAGCGTGCAGTAGAGCCCCTGTGGCGGATGGGCGGCCACCGACGGGTTCGTGATCTCGATGACGACCTGCGGCTCGAAGCCGGCAGCCACCGGCATGTAGGCGTCGGCGTTGATGCCGTAATAGGTGTCGTTGTCGGCCGAGCTGTTGAACGTGAACACCGGCAGCGGCTCGGACGTCGTGCCGGCCGATATCTCCGAGTTCAGGAACGCGTAGTAGACCACGTCGCCGTCGTACAAATAGAACTGGCAGCCGACGCGGCGGATCACGGTCATGGCCGCGGTGGTCGCCGGGTTGGTGACCGTCACCGCCGTCGCCGGCGTCTCCGGCGCGACCTTTGCCGCGTCGGCGCCGGACATTCCGAGCAGCAGCGCGCCGCCCGCACCCAGCGCCGAGCGGCCAATCCTGTCGAACCGTGTCATCGGCCCCGTCCCTCCGTCCGGCCGCGGCGGACGCCGCCAGCCTTGCCCGAGGAGTCCTAGCCGAAACGGCGCGGGACCGGTTCTAAAGGGCTCTGAATTCTTCTGATCGGGACGGCGACGACGGAGCGGCGGCACGACCCCCACCCAACCCTCCCCCGCAAGCGGGAGAGGGCTCGTTACCCCCTCTCCCGCGACAGCGGGGGAGGGCCGGGGTGGGGGTGCATCCGCAGCCGCGATGCCCGCTTGGATGTGTGCATACCTTAGCGCTCGGGCGGGAGAGAGCCGCCGCACGCCGGCGCGGCGTGCCCCGCCGGGGATGAAAATTGCGGAGCGGTGGCACCCCTCCCCCCATCCCCCTCCCGCAAGGGGAGGGGGAACGCTGCCCTTGAGATCTCCCCCTCCCCTTGCGGGAGGGGGACAGGGGGAGGGGGCTGCCCCGGACCCTCAGTCGAAGACGGTCGGCAGCTCCGGCCGCCGCGCATGCTCGAAGCACAGGCGGATCTGCTCCGGCGTGCAGCGGCCCAGGGAAAGGTCGGGCAGCGCGTCCTCCGGGAAGAACCCGACCTCGGTCGTCTCCAGCCCGACAGCCGCTTCGCCGCCCTCCAGCCGGCACAGGAAGAACAGCTTGTAGCAGTGCAGCAGCAGCGGATGCGCGTGATGGTGGCGCCGGCGATCAAGCGCGGCGACGAGCTTCACCGCCTTCGCCTGATAGCCCGATTCCTGGACTATCTCGGCTTCCACCGCCTCCGAGGGGGCGAGATTGACGTCGGCATAGCCGCCGGGCAGCGCCCATCGCCCGTCCGAGCGCTCGCGCACCAGGAGCACCTTGCCGTCGGCGATAACGGCGCCGCGCACGTCGACCTTCGGCGTGACATAGCCCGGCTCGTGATCGAGCGCCGCCGCCACGGCAGCAGCGGTGACCTCGAGCCGCTCGGCGACGAGCAGATGAGAGAGCTCGGCGATGCGCTGGTAGCGCTCGCGGTCGTAGGGGTCGCTGGTGAAGCCGAGGCCGGTGCCGGCGAGCGCCGCGAGCTCGCGCAGCAGGGCCAGGACCGGCGGCTCGGAATTCATACCGTAAGCGGCGGAATAACTCCGGCGCACGGCCGTTGTTCAGCCATCTCCGGTCTCCCTCTTCGAGGCAGGGTCATGCAGAAGCTCATTGGCTGGCTCACCATCTCCGCCAGCGTTGCCGCCGCGGCCCTGGGCCAGATCACGGTCGGCCTACCGTTCTTCGGCGTGCTGCTCGGCGCCGCGGTGATCGCGTCGATCCCCGACTAGTGTGGCGATTCCGAAATTCGCCTCCACTCGTGGCGGGCACTGAACGAATTTCGGAATCGTCAGCCACACTAGTAACTATATGACTCTAGTGTGCTTTTCGGATTTGAAGTTCGCCACGTGCGCGACCCAGTGATGAGGCGAACTTCAAATCCCGCACACTAGGCCTACATGAACGGCAGCCAGCTCAGCGTCCCGTAGGGGATGCAGCGGACCCGCCATTCCTGCAGCGTGCCGCCGTCCTCGGTGGCGACGGTCTGCTCGCCCAGCTTCTCATAGCCCGCCGCGCAATAGCCCTTGGCCTCGACGTCGTTGACGTTGGGATCGGTGCTGCGGAACACCGTGCCCGGCGGCGACGGCGCCGCCCCGGTCACGGCGAAATCCTGCGATTCGGTACTGATGCAGCCCGAAAGCAGCGCCGCAGCGGCGGCCAGGGTCAGGCATCGGCGGATCGGCATCGAGACGGCTCCGGATCGAACGGCGGCGGACGCGCCCAACCTAGGCGTCCCGGCCGCCGAGCGGAAGCCCCTCGATCGCCTCAGGGCGCGCGTTCTTCTTATCGCGCAAGAAAACTTGTACCCGCAACCCGCTGCACCGCCTATATTTGCCTAGGCCATACTTGGCTTGGGGGCGCTGCGAAGGCGGCGGAGATTACGCGAGGGGAAAGTGATGAGAACCTGCCTGTCGATACTGATTGTCGCCGCGGCCGTTCTGTTCGCGGCACCGGTTTTCGCCGACGATGCTGCGGCCCCGCCGCCGCCACCGCCCGCCGATGCGGCACCGCCGCCACCGCCCGCCGATGCCGCGCCACCGGCCGCGAGCCCTGCACCGCCGCCGGCCGCCGAAGCCGCGCCCGTAGCCATGCCGGTCAGCGGCTGCACGGCCGGCGGGTCGCAATATGCGATCGGCACGCTGCTGACGACGCCGAACACCTGCGACGGCTCGGGCTACTGCACGACCCAGGTGTGCTCGCACGGCAAGTGGTACAAGCACACGCTCAACTGCAACCAGAAGGCTCAGACCTGCCCGGCCTTCGCGCCGGAGTGAGCGGGGTCAGCGCGGCAGGCCGGCGCCCGATGCGATGAGGTCGAATCGACCTCATCGCTGAATCGGCCTCCCGAAATTTGATTGGGAGCGAGATTCAGGCATGAGGCCGGTCCGGCCTCATGTCATCTCGCTCCGAGGGCAGCGAGCTCCGCCGCGAAGTCGATGCGGCGGAAGGATGCCACCTCCAGCCGCCGGTCGTCGAAGACGTGATGCTGGCGGCTGCGGCGCCGACGCCAATCCATCACCTTCGCGTCGCGCTCGGCCGCCAGCTCGACGATGTGCGGGCGCAGCACGCGGAGCACCGCGGTGAGCCAGCGGTTGACCGTGTCGGCCGGCCCGTCCGCTGCGAAATTGAAGGCGGGCAGCAACCGCGCCACATCCTCGGCCCGGAACCAGGTCTCGCCGGTCACCCAGCGATTGGTGGTGAACAGTGCGATCGGCCGCCCGGCCGCGTCGAGGCTGAGTGCCGCCAGATGGCTGACCACGCCGCGATCCCGGGGACTGCGGTGCGTGCCGACGCCGCGGCCATGCCCCTCGCCCGGCGGCGACAACGCCATCTCCGGCAGGATCAGGGGCGTGACGCCCGGCGGCATGCCGCCCTGGCCGAGAAAGGTGTGGAAATGCCCGTGCTCGCCCGGCAGGCGCTCGCCCTCCGGATGAGCATGGTAGAAATACTGGGCATACGACCCGGCATCCCAGACCTCGCCGGCAGGATAGTGCTCGCCCGCCGCGAACTCGGACGCCAGCTCGTCGAGAATGGTGCGGCCGGCCGCCTTCAGCCCGGTCTCGATCGCGATGAATTCGGCCGCCGCGGCACGGCGCCCGTCATCGGCCACCGGCATCGAAACGCGGCGGAGGACAGGGTACGGCAGCGTCATCGAGGGCAGGACATCCGGATCGAATATTCGCGGGGCACGTGCGGCAGTATCGGCATGATTCGGTCGGGCGGGCCAGTGCGAAGTCCGGGCAATCGCTATGCCGGCGCCGGCGTCCGCAACGTCCATGCGACGATCTGGTCGAGCGCCGCAGCGAGTGCCTGTCCGAAGGCCAGGACGACGGCATCGACATCGTTGCTCCCGGCGGCCGCCCGCTGGTCGGCATCGAGCGTCGCGACGATCTCACGGGTCGGCATGCGGATGAGCTTCGCCTGGATGCGCACGGCGATCTCGGGCGGGCCGGAGGACTCGTAGCGTGCGGTGAACTCGCGGATGTCGGTCTCCAGGAGATAATCGATGCGAAGCCCGTCGATGTCGCGCGAGACGGCGAGGATTCGGCCGGTATCCTCGAATCGCCGCACGAGCAGGGCCTGTACCAGCGACGGCGCGCGATCGGTCCATGCCGCGTCGGCGTAGTAGTCGAAGACCGTGGCCGCGCGGGCGAGCGCGATGCGGTCGCTGTCGAGAGCAGCGATCGCTTCCGGCGTCGCCACCGCGAGCCGCCACTTGACGGTCGGCAGATCCGCGGGTTGCGCCGGCGGCGGGTCGAGCCGGTAGAGCTGCATCGGCGTGGGACCGATCACGCGGCTGCAGCCGGCGAGCAGCACGGCCGCGCCCGAGACCAGCATGCGGCGGCGGGGCAGGACGGGGCGCAGCGAAGGTGCTTGTGGCATCATTTCGGGCTGTACCCCTCTCTGCGGTCGCCGAAGATCAGCTTGGTCGGCTGGTGCTCCAGTTCGCTTGACAGCCGGGTGAGGCTGCCGACCAGCGGCCTCAGCTCGGCGATCAGCGCGGTCAGCTGCTCCGAGCCCTCGCTCGTGACCTCGGTCAGCTGGGCCTTCGAGGTCTTGATCACGTCGTCGAGGTCCTGGGTCAGCTGAACGATCCGCTTCGCCGCGTCGTCGGCCGAGGCGAGCGTCTTGCTGGCTTGGTCTGCTGCTCCGCCGGGCTTGCCGAGAACGCCATGGAGATCGGTCAGATCCTGGTCGAGACGCTGCGAGGCCGAGGCGATATTGACGAGGGTCTCGTCGATTTCCTTCGACCGGTGGCTGAGCACCGCGGTCGAATCGCGCAGATTGCCCAATGTCGCGGCCACTGCCGCGCGGTTCTCGTCGTTCAGCATGTCGGAGACCCGATTCGCGATCTCGGTGAGCTTGGCCAGCAGTTCCGGCGTGTCGGCAAGGAGCTGCTCGAAGCGCGACGGCTTGGAACTGATCACCGGATAGGACTGACCGTCCTTCACCTTCACCGGCGGCGCGCTGGCCGAGCCGCCGGTGATCTCGACATAGGCGCCCCCGGTCAGGCCCTGGCTCTCGATCGAGGCCCAGGCATCCTCGCGAATCACGAGATCGGCCCTGATCTCGAGCGTGCCGACGACCAGGCGCGGATTGTCCTTGTCGAACTCGAGATCTGTCACGCGCCCGACATCGATACCGTTGTAGCGCACGGCCGTCCCCGTCCCGAGCCCGGTCACCGAGCCGTAGAAGTAGGTCTGGTAGTAGGCGTAGGTCTGCCGGTACTGGTGGCCGGCGAGCCATATCAGCGCCACGACGATGCCGACGAGGCAGGTCAGGACGAAGGCGCCCACCGCGACATAGTTCGCTCTCGTTTCCATCCCGAACCTCGCTCGCCGCTCGGACCCGCCGGTGCGGGCGCCTCAGCCGCTCTGCGCCAGCGCCGCCCGTCCGCGGACGCCGGCGAAATATTCGTGAATCCAAGGATGCGGATCATGCACCAGCGTCTCGATGGTGCCGACCTTGATCTTGCGGTCGACCAGCACGGCGATGCGGTCCGTGGTGGCGCGCAGCGTGTCGATGTCGTGGGTCACCATGAAGACGGTGAGGCCGAGGCTCTGCTGCAGGTCGCGCACGAGCTCATCGAACTGGTTGGCCGAGATGGGATCGAGCCCGGCCGTGGGTTCGTCGAGGAAGACGAGCTCCGGATCGAGCGCCAGCGCCCGCGCGAGGCCCGCGCGCTTCCGCATGCCGCCTGAGAGCTGCGAGGGATACTTGTTCGCCGCATCGTCGGGCAGGCCCACCATCGAGACCTTGAGCACGGCGATCTCGTTCATCAGCGATTGGCTCATGCGCGTGTATTCGCGCAGCGGCACCTGGATGTTCTCGGCCACCGTCTGGTTGCTGAAGAGCGCGCCGTCCTGGAAGAGGACTCCCCACCGCATCTGGACGGCGCGCATCGCCTCCGCATCGAGTTCGGTCACGTCTTCGCCGAAGACGCGGATACGGCCGCTGCGCGGCCGGTTGAGGCCGACGATCGTGCGCAGCAGCACCGACTTGCCGGTGCCCGAGCCGCCGACCACGCCCAGCACCTCGCCCCGTCTAACCTCGAGGTCGAGATGGTCGTGCAGCACGCTGTTGCCGAACGCGTTGACCAGCCCGGTGATCTCGATGATCGGGTCGGCCATGCCGCCTAGATCCCCAGGATCGAGAACAGGATCGAGAATCCGGCGTCGAAGACGATGACGAGAAAGATGGACTCGACCACGGACTGGGTCGTCAGCCGGCCGACGCTGGCGGCGTTTCGCTGGACGCGCAGGCCCTCGAAGCAGCCGACCTGGGCGATGATGTAGGCGAAGACCGGTGCCTTGACCAAGCCGACCAGCACACCGGTGACCGTGAGCGCGCTCTGGAGCTGGCGGAGATAGGACGGCACGTTGATGCCGAGGTCGAAGTAACACATGACCCCGCCGCCCACGAGCCCCATGAAATCCGTGTAGAAGGTGATGAAGGGCAGCGCGATGACCAGGCCGAACACGCGCGGCATGACCAGCGCTTCGATGACGTTGATGCCGAGCGTCTCCATGGCGTCGAGTTCTTCGTTCACCTTCATCGTGCCGATATAGGCCGTAAAGGCGGAGCCCGATCGCCCGGCAACGATGATCGCGGTGATCAGCACGCCGATCTCCCGCACCATGGCGACGCCCACGAGATTGACGGTGTAGATCTCGGCGCCGAAGCGCCTCAGCTGGTCGGCGCCCTGATAGGCGAGCACGACCCCCAGCAGAAACCCGAGGAGCCCGAGGATCGGCAGCGCCGTGATGCCGGTCTCCTCGATCTGATGGGCGAACGCCGCGAGCCTGAGGTGGCGCCAGGGCTTGACGATCGTCTGCACCGTCTCGACGGCGACGAGGCCGACAAAGCCCAGGATCTGGTAGCCGGAATCGAACGCATGCACCGTGCCGCGGCCAATGCGCTGCAGCAATGCTTCAAACGTGTGCCGGCGCGGCAGCACGCAGGGTGGCGCCGTATGGTCGCGCTCCAGCGTGTGCAGCAGCGGCAGGAATCCCGACGGCAGCGAGAAGGCGCCGACCTCCCTGCCCTCGGCTTCGGCTCGCCGCTTGGTCCGCAGCAGCAGCCAGGCGCCCGCCGAATCGAGCCGGCTCAGCGCCGCCCCGTCGATCTCGACCCGCCGTGCGTTGCCGAAGGCGAGATCGCGCACCTCGTGGTCGAGCCGCGCCGCAGCCCCGATCACCCAGTCGCCGCCGACCACCAGCCGCAGCACGTCCCGGTCCCGCTCCTCGCGGCACCAGGCCGGCGCGTCCAGAGGCATCGCGTCGGCGGGGCTGACCATCGTGGGAAGACACTACATGAAGAGGCGACCGCTCAGAAACCCTCTCGCGGCCGGCCCCAGCCGTCGAGGAAGAGCGAGACCGTCGCGCGGGCCCACTGGTCGAGCTCGGCCGCGCTCATCGCGGGGCCGAGGCCGAGCGCCCGCCGTTGCGGCACCGCGATCACCATGTAGAGGAAATGCGCCGCCGCGAGTTGCACCTCCTCCGGCGACCGGCCCGGCGCAGCGGCGGCGAGCAGTGCGGAGAGGCGACCGACCGCCTCGTTTCGGCCGCCCTCCGCGCCCAGCGCGACAGCGACGTCGGGAAACCGGGCCGCCTCGGCGACCGACAGGCGGTAGAGCGCCAGGGCGAGCGGATCGAGCGCCGCTGCCAGGATGGTGCGCGCCAAGCCTTCCAGCACGCGGACAAGCGGGCCGCCGGCGAAGAGCGCATCGACATCTGGCGGGCGCAGCCGGTCGAGGACCTGCCGCACCACGGCGCGGAACAGCGCCGCCTTGTCGGGAAAGCGGCTGTAGATCGTGCGCTTCGACACGCCGGCACGGCGCGCCACCGTCTCGATCGAGGTGGCGCCGTAGCCGTCGACGAGGAAAAGTTCGGCTGCGACCGCGACGATGTCTCCGCCGAGCCGCGCCGCCCGCTCGCGCGACGGCCGGCCGGAGCGCCGCGGCGGCTCAGCCTGGGCGATTGCGGTCAGAGTAGTCGGGCCGCGGCGCATAGTAGCGCGGCCCGCGGTAGTAGTAGTAGCCGTAGCCATAGGGGGCGTAGTAAGCCGGCGGTCCATAGTAGACGGGCGCGGGCGGCGCGTAATAGGCCGGTGGCGCGTAGTATGCAGGCGGCGCGTAGCCGTAGGGCGCACCTGCCACGGCCGCGAACGGCGCCGTCACCACGGCGGCCGCGCCGGCCACGACCGCCCCGGCGATGGCGAAGGGCGCGAACAGCAGCCCGCCGCCATGGTGCCAGTGCGAGTGGGCTTCCGCCGGGCTGAGCGGCGCCGCTGCGAGCGCCAGCGTGGCCGCCGTAGCCAGGATCATGGATTTGCGCGTCATGGGACCGTGCCTCCCTGAAGGACGACGGAGGGGAGGTTATCACGACCCGATAGAAAATGAAACGCATCCGTTGCGTTTCATTCGGCCGCAGCGAGACGATCCTGATCCAGGATCCGGACCGCCTCATCGCAGAGTGCCGCCCGGATCCGCTGATCGACGATCCCGAGCCGACCCCCGCGCCGGCGGGCGCCGGTGGGTCGCAAGGCCAGGGGTCCTGATTCCCTCTCGCGCCAGCGCCGTTTCCCGCTATCTTCAGGGCTTTCGGACGTGCTCGGGATCCCCCATGGACATCAAGGACCACATTCGCTCGATCCCCGATTTCCCGAAGCCGGGGATTCTCTTCTACGACATTTCGACACTGCTCGCGCATGCCGACGCCTGGCGCGAGACGGTGCGGCTGCTGGTCGAAGCGGTCCAGCCCGAGCGGCCGGATCTCCTGGTCGGCATCGAATCGCGCGGCTTCCTGGTGGCGGCGCCGCTGGCGCTGGCCCTGGGCTGCGGTTTCGTCATGGTCCGGAAGCGCGGCAAGCTGCCGGGCGCCACCGTGCCCTTCACCTACGATCTCGAATACGGCACCGACACGATCGAGATCCAGGCGGATGCGATCGCGCCGGGCAAGCGAGTCGTGGTGCTGGACGACCTGCTGGCGACCGGCGGCACGCTCAACGCGGCGGTGCAACTCTGCCGCAAGGTCGGCGCCGAGGTGACCGGCACGGCCGCGATCATCGAGCTCTCCTTCCTCAACGGCCGGAGCCGGCTCGACGTGCCGTTCAGCTCGATCGTCGCTTACGATGCGTGAGGGTCAGGTCTCCTCCCGCCGCCATGCCCCCTCTCCGCCCCTTTGGGGGGGAGAGGGTCGGGGTGAGGTGGGGCACGCTCAGGCGGTTCCACGAACCCACCTCACCCTCCCGCTGCGCGGGCCCCTCCCTCTCCCCCCTGAAGGGCGGAGAGGGGCTGAAACGGCGTAGCGATGGGCGAGAGTCTCGTCGCAGAACTCCGCGCCCTCCTCGGATCCGGCCTCCTCACCGGCGACGAGATCGAGCCGCGGTATTTCGGCGACTGGATGGTGCCGGCGGAACCGGGCGTTCGGCCCCTGGCGCTTGCCAAGCCACGGTCGACGGACGAAGTCGCGGCGATCTTGCGGCTGTGCCATGCGCAGCGCGTGCCCGTCGTGCCGCAGGGCGGGCTAAGCGGGCTCGCCGGCGGCGGAACGCCGGTCGACGGGTGCGTGGCGCTCTCGCTTGAGCGCATGCGGGCGATCGAGGAGCTGGATCCCGCCACCGGCACGATCACGGCCTCGCCTTCGCTCGTGGGCTCGCCCAGCACGTACCGCACGCCCTGCGGGCCGCTTTCGTCGATCTTCCCCGACGCCAGCGTCTTTTTGGTCAGGCAACCGCGCATGGCCACGTGGTCGCCGCGCAACCCTGCGTCCAGAAATGTCCGCAACACCTGCACGGCTTCCGAAAACGGGGACGGACTCATCGAGGCCATGGCCGGACTCCTCTGGCAAAGGCGTGGTCATCCTGCGAATGTAATCAAAAAGAAGATGCCGCGATGATCCGCCGCGGCCCCTGCTTACAACTTATCAATCAGCAGCGCCCGAATCTCATTGTCCGAATAATACGCCTGCTGGCCATACGCG
>Ga0209579_10002645_pt1 | contig 13458 bp, 15 predicted proteins | sample Coa_R1_2_FD_187152 | JGI IMG/M metagenome (GOLD analysis project Ga0209579, IMG submission 187152) | Surface soil microbial communities from Centralia Pennsylvania, which are recovering from an underground coalmine fire - Coalmine... | ecosystem: Environmental > Terrestrial > Soil >... | reverse complement strand
ACCCAGTTGACGAGTATGCATTCGTACTTCGCGGCTAAGAAGTCGTGGAGCGCCATTGCTGAGGTCAACCACATCATTGAGCCGACACACGGCATACAAGCGCGTTTCCCCGCCATCGAGCTTCGTCTTGAAAAGTTGCATTCCAGAAAATACCTTTGCTCGCCGCCCCCCGTCCTCGTACTCGATCAAATACACGGTTGGAAATCGCGATACCGAAACCATTTCTCGAACATGCTTCGGTACCAGTTCGAGGTGATGTTGCATGGCTTCCTTATCGACGTCCTGCCAGACCATGTCTTTCCGCAGCTCTGGACTATAAGCAACCACTCTATAGCGATAATCCGGAGCGCAAAGTGAGAGGTACCCGGAAAAGTCCATTTCATCGAGCATGAAGCAACTCTTGTACACCAGGTCGCTAATCTCTTTATCGGCGTTCATTTTTGCACCATGACTTTCTGTCGCGTCCGAGGATGCCATTTCTACGCAGCAACGGCTGCTGTCGCCTTGCCGTATGGGTCATGAGGGCTGCGTCCCATGCGCCGGCCCCATTCCGCGTAGTACTGGCGCATCCCGATTTCATCCTGAGTGGTGTTGTTTTCCTCACGCGCATGAAGAACATAGGCCGCCTCGACGCCATCCCTCATCGCGTCGGTTTGCAGTTCATTTGCAAGCAGGTCTTCGTGCAAGTTCAAGCCGAGGGGACCCCAGAGGTTGTTGTGCTCCATGAGCCGCTCGGCGCGGTCACCGGCGGGTTCGTTCTTTAGCCCCAGACCGCGGAATTCGATCATCACCCGATTCGCTCCTAACGGCGTCATCGTATCGACCCGCATCGACGGCGCTCTGAGTATGAAAGTAGTGCCAGGAAAGATATCGATCAGCTTGTGGCACGCCGCTTTCGAACCTGGCCACGTCAGAGTGCGCTGCTTGCCGCGATACGCCTGATACTGAATCTCCATCGAATCGAGCTGCACGTGGCCATTCGGATAGGGGTGATAAACGCGATCGAAGTAACCTTTTTGACCCAATCCAGTAAGGCGGTTGTGGTAGTGCATGTAGTCGTGGTAGAGCTCACGATTCGTGTCATGCCAAAGCTTGTAGTTCGTCTCTATGATGGCCTGGTGGTAGTGGAACACCTCGAGAGACTGCGAGAGCTCGACCTGCAGGTCTTCCAGAGCATCTCCAATGAACTCGGTCAGCGACTCTGACGCGTCGTCGATATTCACCCATATGAAGCCGCCCAAGCCTCTTTCGCACCTGACCTCCCGCAATCCGACATTTGCCTTACAAATGCGGTCACCATAACCCTGCGTTTCTCGAGGGATGTCGATGCAAGCTCCCTTGGGATCGTAAGACCAATGATGGAAGATGCATGTGATCCGTTTTGCATTTCCAGCGGGCACTTGAACCAATCTGTTTCCGCGATGCGAGCAAGTGTTGTAGAACGCACGAACGCTGTCGTCTTCGCCACGAATCAGGAGAAGGCTTCTTCCGGAAGGATGGAGGAACGTCCGATAATCGAATTTGTTGGGCAATTCGCTTTCATGGCAAGCAATGAGCCAGACCCTATTGAAAATCTTTTCGATTTCCTCGCGGTGGATTGCATCATCCGTGTAGATACGCGAGTTGACGTAATGGGTCGGTGGAAGCTTGGGTTGATCTGCCCACTGCTTAGACGTTCTGGACATCATGATTCCTTTCGATCGAGATCACGTTCTACCTTGTCACTACGGGGCGTCCATAGGCACGGTTGCTTGCCGAGATTTGAAGTGCGCGAGCTCCCTGACGAGTGCGGGAACGATTTCCCTGTAGTCCCCTACGACACCGAACCGAGCCTCCTTAAAGATAGCGGCCTCGGGATCAGAATTGATAGCCAGGATGGCACCCGCGTTACCGCAGCCGGCCATGTGGTGACTTGCGCCAGATATACCGATCGCGATGTACAGTGCGGGCGTAACGGTCTTGCCGGTCAAGCCAATCTGCCTGGAATGTGGACACCATCCAAGGTCGCAAGCAACCCTGCTTGCACCAACGACACCTCCAAGGCATTCGGCAAGCCTCTCGAGTTCGCCAAATCCCTCCGGGCCTCCGAGCCCCCTCCCACCGGCGACCACGACGTTCGCCTTTTCCAAGCTGGGCCCTTCGCCGGTGTCTTCCCGCGTTCGCGAACTGACCCGTGGGCTAGTCGACGTATTCATCTCGTCCAAAACGAGCACGAGAGATTCGCCGGTCCGACCCGGGTCGGGTTCGAGGGGATCGATGCTCCGAGCACGAACTGTCGCTACAGCAGGTTTGCTGCGAAGTGAAATGACTTCTCGCGCCTTGTGTCCGAAACAGGGCCGGGTTGCCACAAACGTATCTTCCTCTTTCGATAGCGCCTCACATCCTGTTGCAAGGGCGAGGTTCAACTCGAAAGCGAGTCTTGGCGCCAGTTCTGCACCTAGCGATGTATGGCCGGCAAGAACAAGATCGGGAGCAAACCTCGTAAGGACGTTCCGAACTGCTTCGAGCCACATATCGCTCGCATACAAGTCTGTTTCGTTGTATGCAGTCAGGTAGACTCGATCTGCGCCAGCAGCTACGATCTCCCTAGTTGCAGAAGAGCTCGCATCTCCAAGCACCAAAACGCAAGCGAGGCCGTTGCCACTGCCGATCAGGCGCCGCGCTAGCGCAAGCATCTCAGCCACGAGCGGGACCGGAGCGCCATCAACCGTCTCGCCGACGATCAAGATTCCGTTGGCTTTGCCGAGCTCTTCAGGAGACATCGCTAAAGTAGCCTGCTCGCCGACAGTTTCGATACGATTTGCTTTGCCAGTTCTTCCGCAGAAGCGCCTAGCAATACGTCGCACTCGACGTTCTTGTGCGGAACAAAGAGCCGCTCTCGCGTCTGCAGGCACTCGGCTTCGCTGCGCAACTTCGCGGCGTCCAAGCCAATCGTTTCCAACGTCTGAACTACCATCGGCTTCTTGGCGGCCCGCATTGTTTCCCGCAGTGATGCTTTGCGCGGTTCCCCCAGTTCGTTCGAGATGGTAACGACACAAGGCATTGAGGTCTGAACGGACTCAAACCCGTCATCGAGAACCCGCTCGACAACGACCCGCGATTCCTCGATTTGCACACTCTTGGCAAATGTGACGACGGGAATATGGAGCAATTGAGCGATCCCGCAACCAACTATCCCCGCGTCCCAGTCTGCGGCTTGCCGACCGGTAAGAATGAGGTCGAATGGTCCTGATTGCTTAACGACCTCGGCGAGAACGCGAGCAACCGTTGTGCTGCCGACCAGCTCGAGTCCCGCATCAAGCGTATGGACGGCATTGTCTGCACCCATTGACAGCGCGCGTTTGATGGCGGCTTTCGCACTTTCCGGTCCGAAGGTCAGGACTGTGACCTGGCACTGGACACCGGCGTCCCGAATGCGCATCGCGGCCTCGATCGCTTGCTCATCGAATGGGCTGGTAACCAGCGGCATGCCTTCGAGGGGGATGACTTGCTTCCGCTCCTCGTCTACCCGGAAAACGCTCGCGGCGATCTCGGGATTCTGGATTTCCTTGATGCAGACTGCGATTCGCATGTCACGTCACTTCCACATCCATGGGAACGATGCCATCAAAATGTTTCGTCTGAAAGTTCCACGGCGTTTGCGGCTGAACGCGATTGGCTTCGTCCGTTGCCCGCGCCATAATGCTGTACTTGCCCGCCTTCTCGACGTTCCAGACATAGGTCCAACGCTTCCACAACCAGCGATCACTATGGTCTTCGAGACGAGCCGGTTGCCATGTCTTGCCGCCGTCAACGCTAACCTCCATCTTCTTGATGGCACCCGCACCTGACCAGGCGTAGCCCTTGATGATGTGACGTCCGCGTTCCAGCGGAGAATCTTCCTCGATCGGATAAAGGATGATGCTTTTACAGCCAAGCTCCATGCACGGTCTCTTTTCGGGATCCTCCGGTGACTTTCCGTGCACGAAGTAATGCGTCTGGTAATAGCACGCGGGTGTGTGATCGAGCAGATTGATCTCCTTCAACCACTTCACTGACCAATTTCCCGACCAGCCAGGAACGACCAATCTGAGCGGCGCGCCGTGGATATGCTGAAGGTATTCACCGTTTTGTGCCCAGCAAAGCAGCGTGTCAGGGTGAAGCGCCTTTTCGAGGGGGAGCGCCTTGTCGTAGTTGATGATGCCGGGATCATGAATCTCAATATCCGTTCTACCGGTTGCGGCGTATTGCGGTGTTGGATCCGGTCGCCCGGTGTCGTACCCGACGCAATGAACCGACTTCACTCCGGGCTTTAGACCAACCAATTGCAGGAGCTCCATTAAAGGAGTTCCGGTCCATTCGCCGCCGCTGACCAGGCACGTCGTGGGCACGGAATTCAGGACATCCTCTATCTTCGGTCGCTCCCCGGATTTGCCACCCATCTGATTCCAACCGCCCTGTTCCTTCTGCCTTTTCAACCGCGTGGGCTTCGGGCCCCCCTTCTTCTGCCAATGAAAGAATTCCCCGTCGTCGCCAGCGCATTCCATCACCGTTCTGACCGTGCGCGTCGGTAGCTGCTGGACGTCCGCCAGCTTCAAGTGCATCGGCTTGTCGACCAGACCCTTGATGCTTAACGTGTAGTCATCCGGATGGATCGGCTCGGCCGCATTGAGCTGACACACGACGTAGAACGCATCGGTTGGAGTGATCAAACCCTCAAGTTCGAGCAACGGGGTGCGCGCGTAGATCGTCTTACCTTCGGAGTCCTTGCTCGGCATGACTCGTGCGCGAGCTCGATCAGGCCAACCCTGCACCCATTCACCTTCAACTTCCGGACGCGCCATGGGGTTCTCCTTGTGCCGCTAGCACCGGCGGTGCTCGGCACTGCCAATCTATGAGCCGACTAAATGTATGTCAGTATAGGAACGAACATCGGACACCTATCCCGCAACTACGAATCGTAGACGACCCCGGTCTACCACGAAAGTACCGATTGCTCATGTATAGAAATGAACAAAACATGGACCGATCAGCGGCTGTACTGCGAGTTACGCTCGGATCGCCTGGTCGGCGTGGACGAGAGGACATGTCTTCGCAAGATGCCTGCATGAGCCTCTCTTAGTCCATGTTCATGGTTGTTGCCGCAAAGCAAAAGAAGCCTAGCGGGCAACGGTCTATAACCTCGCTAGCCCCGCTTTTTCGCGTTTCATGTACGCATCGACAAAATCCGCGGCCGCCTTCGATCCACCTGCGAAGGAACGCATTGCCTCAGCATGCAGAATCGACAGCGCATGCTTCTTGATATCGTTCGCTCGATCGCTTTCAACAAACTGGGAAAGCCGCCTCGGACGTGGAAGATCGACTTCAATCGTCGCTCGAACCTGCGTCGGCATGTTCGACATGACGAGCAATCGATCTGCTAAAAACACGGCCTCGTCGATGTCGGTAGTGACAAAGAAATTTGTGCGTCGATTTTCCTCGAAGAGTTGTGAGTAATACTCCCACATCAGTTCCTTCGTCATCGCATCCAACCCACGAAACGGTTCATCCAGAATCATCACACGCGGGTTGTTGATCATCGCCCTTGCAAGCTCGGCGCGCCGCTGCATTCCACCGGATAGCTGTCCGGGATATTTTTTACGAAACTCGCGCAGGCCTACCTTGCCAAGGAGGAAGTTCGCAAAGTCCAATGTTGCTTTGCCGTATTCCCCCCGCGCCCGAGGACCATAAAGTATGTTTTCCCAGGTCGTCATCCATGGAAATAAGGCCGTTTCCTGGAACACCACCAGGCGATCGCGCCCAGACTTCAGGACACGCCGGCCATCGAGTTCGATGGTTCCTCCGGTTGGCGATTCGAATCCAGCCAGTAAATTGATAATCGTGCTCTTCCCGCAGCCGGACGGTCCGATCATGACTGTCAGCTTGCCGCGCTCGATCGTGAAGGAACAATCGCGCACCACTTCGCGAAGTCCCTCCGCCTCGTAGCACTTCGACACACCGACCGCTTTCATCTCGCCGGGCCGAATGGCGGCCGCAATGGATACAACGGGCGAATCGGCGAAAGTCATCGTCACACCTGCAGCATTCAACCCTCTCTCTCTCCTGCCTGGAATGCCTTTAAAGCCTCCTCGTGGACGGCTTCATTGGCTTGCTCGATGAACCCTCTAAATTCTTTGGTTGTAAGTACACTATAGTCACGCGGGTGAGGAATGTCGACCGCAAGAATGCTTTTGGGCCTGCATGGACGTGTTGTCATGATCACAACCTTGTGTCCTAGAAACACCGCTTCCTCCAGGTCATGCGTAATGAAGAAGATCGTTACCTTGTTCTTGTAATAAATCTCGAGTAGAGCTTCGTGCATCACGCTCTTGGTCAAAGAATCGAGTGCTCGATAAGGCTCATCCAGCAGAAGTACTTTCGGTTCATTCATCAGTGCGCGCACGATCTCGACCCGGCGGCGCATACCAGAAGATACTTCCCCTGGGTAGTTGTTTTCCACGCCTGAAAGGCCGGCGTCCGCCATCATCGCGCGCCCTTTGTCCACGGCGTTGCGGCGGCTTAAGCGGCCCTGCACAAGCGGTCCGAACACTACATTGTCGAGATTGGTCTTCCAAGGAAACAATCCGCCGTTTTGAAAGACGACGATGCGCTCCGCTCCTGGGGTCGCCATGGGACACTGCGATGAACAGAGAATCTCGCCGTCGAGCAGGATGCGACCGGATGTAATCTCATGAAATCCGGCGATGGCGTTGAGTAACGTCGTCTTGCCACATCCTGAAGGACCTACGATCATGCAAATCTGACCGGCCTCGATCTCCAGGCTGCAATGGTCGACGGCCGTGATGCAGGCGCCGTTCGGATCATAGATCTTGACCAGATCCTCGATCACCACGTGCCCACGCGCGGGCAGCAATGGTGAAGTCGACTTTCTCATGTCGACAGGCGCTTCGAGAATGCCCGACTTTCGGGCGCATACATCGACTGCACAGTTCGTAGATCGCAATACGCGCGTGGATTTGAACATACAACAAAACGCGTCTGGTAGGTACCCTTTTACCGAGAGACGCGCTTTCCTGCCGCGCCATCTCGAACCATCAAGAATCGGTCGGCAGCTCCGCGTAAAGTTGCCCGTCTACTAGCGTCACGGCGAAGCATTCAACGGGCTTCAATTTGGGAATCCGCACATTCGTACCCGTCCGAACATCCCACGTCCAGCCATGCCATGGACAGGTCACGACGTGGCCGTTAAGCATTCCTTGCCCCAATGGGCCACCTTGATGAGGACAAGTATTCGATATCGCGTAGTAGACGCCGTCGACCCTGAATAAAGCGAGTGTCTTGTCTCCCGCCTCGATAATGGTGCCTGCGCCTTCCCGGACACTATCTTCCGGCCCCAGATGGACGAGCTTGGTCGCGCTCAATGTCTTACAAATGCGTTCCCAATCCGAGAAACTCGCGCGCATTCTCGTGCCGAATTCGCTCCTTGTTTCTTTCAGAAATCCGCTTATTGTTCGCGAGAATTTCGACGTCTCGAAACTTCATTGCTCCGCCAGGATCATCATGTGGATAGTCGGTGGCAAAGAGAAAGCGATCAGCACCGAGGAACTCAACCGCGTCGGGGAAAAAATGCTCCTCCGTCTCAATGGTAAACCAGAAATTATTCTTGAAATAGTGACTTGCCCGCTTCTTGTTCTTCTCGAGATAGACATCGGGCGGCGTTAGCGCCTTCGCACGAACTAGAATGGTATGACGCGCATCGGTGAAGTCATGTCCACGGCCGCGGAAGAAGGGCGTCGCGTCTTCGTTATCAAAATCAACGATCTCCTTATCAAAGGTGGCATCAAGATCGTCAACGAGCCGCTTTATGAACTCGGTACCTGCTTCCGTATAGACGATCTTTAGCCGAGGGAACTCGTCCAAGACTCCGCTCGAGAAGAGCGAAACGAGGCTCATTTGTCCCTCATTCGGCGCGAAGAAGTCGAGGCCCTCTTTCTGAAACAGTACATTGTTGCTCGCACGGTGGCCGTGCTGAATCGCGTGCAGAAAGATAGGCATTCCGAGCGCTTCGGCTGCCGCCCAGAAAGGCTTCAGTTGTCGTTGTGCACCCAGCGCCTCGCTATAGATGTGCTCATTGACCGGAAAGACTTTGTCGAGCACGACGCCCTTGAAGCCCTGGTCGTGCGCCCATTGAATCTCCTTGACCGCACCGTCGACGTCTTGAAGCGGCATCACCGCCATGCTAGCGATGTGTCGCGGATATTTCCTGTCGATCTCAAGCGCGGCCAGATTCCAGGAATGAGCCATCGCCACTGCGAGCTCTGGTTCAACTGTGTAATTCCACCAGGTATTTAGCTGCGGGATCATGACCGTGAAGTCGATCCCCATGTCCGCGTATTCCCGGACCCGCTCCTCCATGCTGATCATGCCTGGATAGTGCGCGCCTGATCCGGGGGCACCTACCGGCGTCAGCCCTTGTTTGGGCGGAGGGGCGCCGGGAAATTCCAAGGCGGCATACGCGCCATTCTCGTCCAGTTTTATCCGAGGCTTGATCGCACCAAATTTCGAGGGCATCCGCTCGAAGGCGTCGAGTGCCATGAAATGAGTATCGCAATCGATGATCATGGAGGGCTCCTCAATCCCGGTGAAACGGCGATCGTCCAGGCTGTCTGCAGCAGTCGGCCGACTAATAGCAACTCCGCTAACGTATGTCTGTTTAGTCCTACACAATCCCGCCCGGCAAAGATTCGTCGGAACGCTGGCGGACAGCGATTCGGCTGCTCTGGCGCTTGGCACAACGGGAACGAAGATATCGCCCAGCCAACCGCTGCCCCGCCTGACGCCCTTCATAATGCGCGCCCAACTCGGCGAGTTACCCCCGTCTCCCAAAACACCCGGCGATTCACGGTGCCCAAAATGCGGACGAATACAGCAAAGACTCGCCTCGCAGTCTCCACGGCTTCAATCTACTCATGCCTGGGATTTTCAACGCGTGTATGTGTGAAACGGGTGAAAGTTCTGGATCATGAGAGTTTTTTCAGAATGGAATTGGGCTACCAGTTCCGAGGTCGCGCGTGGTGAGCCGTACCTTGCGCATCGTCAGGAGTGCCGTATCGCCATCCGGCCTGAAGGTATCGTGGTACCTTCCGATCGCGTAGAGCTCGGTGCGCCCGCCGTCCAGTTGAGTCTTGAATACCTGTATACCGGTAACGACGTTTGCTTGGCCGTCGCCGTACGCCACGGTATACACATAACGCGAGAGCGGATTCGGATCGTAAACATGCCGTGGAACGAGCTGAAGATGTTTGCGAAGCTCTTCCTTATCGATGTCTTTCCACAACATATCCTTCAAGATCTCGGAACTGTACGCACAAATCTGGTATCGAAACTCCGGCGCGCACAAGCGCATAAAACCTTCAATGTCCATGTCGTCGAGAAGTAGGCACGACCGGTAGATGAGATCCGCCAGTTCCGCTCGTTCCATCGCCTTATTTGGCATACTCGGTCCTCCGAGAAGAGGTAGCAATGGACGCCTCGCTGCCGGTTCTTGCTGAACCGCTATAAACGCTGTGGATGTGACGGCGACCGGCCCATGCGCCGAGCCCACTCTGCATAGTAGACGCGCATGCGTATTTCGTCGTGCGTCGTGCGCTCTTCTTCCCGCGCATGTAGGGCATAACCTCCTTCTACTCCTCTCGTCATCGCTTCGACTTGACCCTCCGTTGCGAGAAGATCCTCGTGTTGATTAACACCGAACGGCGTCCAGAGCGAGTTGTGGTCGCGCACACGAAGTGCGCGCTCGTCCAGTCTTTCGCCCTTAATGCCAAACCCGCGAAACTCGATAAGGATCTTCGTCGGACTCAAGGGTGTCATTGTGTCGACCCGGAAGGCAGGCGCTCTCAGGACGAAGGTAGTCCCCGGGAAGATATTTATGAGCTTGTGGCACGCGACGTCCGAGCCCGGCCAGGCAAGCGAACGCTGCGCCTTGTTGTTCTCGTACTGCGCGTACTGGATCTCCATGGAATCAAGCTGCACGTGGTCCGCTCATCGTATACCCGTCCATCGCGACGTCGCAGCAGCTAAAGATCTTTTTGGGTATCAGAGCCTTTGGGCTACTGGCGGTGAAATCGCAGAAACGCTACGGCGTACCAACATTCTGGAGCTAAACGGGATTACCGCGGAATTCAAAACCTTTACACAGGGAGCCGCTCTCGGTGAAGCGTATGTCGCCGGAGCCACGGACAACCAATTCGCGGGCGACTTCCCAACCCTTTTCGCCGTATCCCGAAGACCTGGCAAAGTTGTTTCTAGGACTCACGACTGGCGCTATGCCATTCTCGCCGCTCAGGATTTCACAGGAAAGAGCCTGGCTGACCTTCGGGGGAAGCGCCTCGCAGCACCCGTGGGTTCTGCTGTGTTTCCTCGCGCCCTGGGGCATCTCATCGACGCCGAGTTGAAGAATCCGTTCGCCGACGTAACCATTATCAATCAAGATATCGGCAAGCAGGTTGCCGCGCTCCAAGCTAAGTCGGTCGATGCAGTGCTTAGCTGGGATCCGACCGTGGAACGGATGCTGAAAACCGGCCTTGGCAAACCACTCTACATCTCAAAGCCGGGTGAAGGGCAAGGCTGGCTTGCGCTCTCTCAGGATTTCATCGATAAAGCCGGTCGCGACGGCGTCGTTCGCTTTATGAAGGCCTGGATCATGTCGGTTTGGTGGACGTCCAACAATCTCGCGACGGCCCAGAAATGTTTGGGGAGACGTCGAGGATTCCCGTTGACCTTTTGATTGCATCCGCAATGCAGGACAGGTACCTCAAAGCGCCAGTAAAGGACATAGCGAGCATCGACTTACTGATTAGCGATCAGGACGTTCGAGATACCCAGACTGGTATGGACTTTCAAGTGGCCAGGAAACTGAGAACGAACCGGATTGATGTTGCGTCGTTTGTCGACATGCAATACCTTCGTGAGGCTCAGAAAGAGATTGGCGAAGGCAAATACCCGGCACTGTCGCAAATAAGGGTCGAGCGCTAATCTCCGTTTGAACCGTCAGCCGGCAGCGGTATCGCGATCCTATGCGACAACAGCTGTATATGGACCCGTACGGCGACAATCACCACGTCGCGCCGTTTAGGTGCGAAGAAGCTCGTCGCGGCGTAGCGAGCCGCAGCCCGCGCAATGAAGGTCAACGTCAATGCCGGCAACCGCGCGCATCGGTACCATGCGAACGCGCGAGAAGCTGCTCTACACGGGTCTTCGAATGGGATGGCCCTGTCGTAGAATGCGATAGCGGAAGCTCGGGCACTTGCCGAGCAAGGGCGATCTGCGGCGACGTTCGCAACGGCTGGCTGGACGCTCCGGCACACAAATATCTGAGGGCCGACGACGAGGTGCTGCTCTTCCAATGCGAAGCAACAATCTGGCCGGACGCCGCAGCCTACGGTCGGCGCCTCGATGCCAATGTTGCTACGTGCTAACGTTTCGACCGAGAACATTCGCTACGACAAGTTCAGCTAAAGCACTCTATGGCCACCGCATGAGCCGCACGTTTGTATGCAACGCCAACGACATTCCTGACAACGGGATGAAGGGCTTCGAAGTCGGCGACAAACGCGTGTTGATCGCGAAGTCGGGCCATCGCTTCTATGCTTACCAAGGACTGTGTCCGCATCAAAACGCCCTGCTGGACGAAGGCATGCTCGACGGCACCGTACTGACATGTCACCAGCACATGTGGCAATGGAACATCGAGACCGGCGACCCCGTAGGCCTGGGAGAGGCCCCGCTCCATCGCTATGGCGTCGAAGTCGATAGCACGGCGATCTACGTCATCGAGATTAGCGGACTTTAGACTTGCCAAATGTCTTGCCGCATTAGGCCGCCGACGCCCGTCCAGCCAACGATAACGAAAGGTACCTGAACGCAGCGCGCTTCATCCTCCGCGTAATCGAACATTTGTCGTCCTTCATGAAGGCGGTGAAAGTAGAGACCGAGTAGGAGGACGTCCGGTCGATATTCGGAGTCCGCATACCGTGACAAATCGGGATGCCCCGCGGATTAGCGACTGGTCAAGGAAGATGAGCAACCGATGAATCGGCTCTCGGCCGACAGGTCTGAACCCCGTTCGCGAAGAGTACTAGAGCGAGGGAGCCCGCGGACGCTCGTGGCATATCTGCTTCTTGCGTTCGCCGTATTGTGCTGGGCCGGCAATTTCGTAGTAGGGCGCTCGTTACGCTTTGATGTCCCACCAGTGGCATTTACCTTTTGGCGATGGACCGTGGCGTTGCTAGTGCTGCTGCCATTTAGCATGGTACGGTGGCGCCAGCAATGCAGCGCTGTTAGGCGTTCGTGGAGGGTTATCGCGTTACTTGCGTTGCTTGCTTCCGTCGTCCAGCACATTGCGATCTTTTGGGGCTTGACTCGAACTAGCGCAACGAGCGCGTCCCTCTTGAATTCCACTTCGCCAATCTTTATCGTCCTGATTTCCACGGTCTTTCTCAAAGAACGCTTCAATCTTTTCTCTACTATCGGAATCCTCATATCGCTTGTCGGAGTAAGCGTCATCGTTAGCCAAGGCGAGTTCGATGCGATCCGACACGTCGACATGAACTCTGGAGATCTTTCTGTTCTCGTTGGTACGTTGGGCTGGGCTGGCTATACAGTGTGCCTCCGATGGCGCCCCCCAGAATTGCTGGACGTTGAGTTTCTTGGGTTGATCGCCGCATTCAGTGTCGTGATGTTGACACCCCTTTATATCTGGGAAATGGCTGCCGGCAAGTCAATGCACGCCAACGCATCGTCGTTGGTCGGCATTTCTTACGTTGGCCTCGTTGCCTCGGTGATTGCTTACATAGCGTGGAATCGAGGTGTCGCCAGAGTCGGCGCTCCCACTGCAGCGCCATTTATGTATTTGATGCTTTTATTCACGCCAGTTCTGTCCATGATTTTCCTTCACGAGCGGGTGCACTTTTACCATGTCTTAGGAGCGGGCCTCATCCTCGGTGGAATTTACCTAAGCACGGGGATGACACGCCGGCGTCGCGTAGAGTTGGCAGGCCATTGATACGAGCAGCACGCGGTGGGCCGACCGGTGGCTCGCGGTACAGAGTTGTGCGCAGCACGCGAGTCATGACATTTGGCGCTCTTGAGCGTCGATGGCATGCGCGTCATCGGACCGCCCACCGCCGGCGCGTTCGGCGATCCGCTTGGCGCCATCTTCATCGCCGCGCAGATTCGCCGAACGCTGCCAGGAATGCGTGCAACGCTTAGGAAACTCTGATTAAGTTCCGCAATTCGATGGCATAGTAGCGCCAGCGAATTTTGGGAACGAACAATGAAGCAGCGCACCTTTGCCGATCTCGAATACGACGCGAAGAAGCGGACGCGGCGCGAATCGCGTGCCGCCGGCCGTTGCCGGGCGAAAGCAGGCGCTGCCTGGGACAGCGGTCCCAGGCGCGCATGTGCTATGGCTTTGGCGTT
>Ga0209579_10002644_pt1 | contig 13462 bp, 13 predicted proteins | sample Coa_R1_2_FD_187152 | JGI IMG/M metagenome (GOLD analysis project Ga0209579, IMG submission 187152) | Surface soil microbial communities from Centralia Pennsylvania, which are recovering from an underground coalmine fire - Coalmine... | ecosystem: Environmental > Terrestrial > Soil >... | reverse complement strand
TCGGGTCGATCTATCTGCCGTCTTCGGCCTCGACGACCGGCCAGGTTCCACTCTCAGCGATCAGCCAGGTCGAAATCCAGCAGTCGCCGCTGCAGATTTCGCACCTCAGCCAGGAGCCGGTAACGACCATCTCGTTCAATCTGACCCCGGGGACGGCGCTGGGAGATGCCGTGGGGCGGATCGAAGCCGCGACGGACGAGATGGGACTCCCCGGCTCGATCCATCGGAGCTTCTCCGGCGCCGCGCAGGCCTTCCAGGCGTCGCTCAAGAACGAGCCCATCCTGATCGCGGCGGCTCTGGTGACGGTCTATATCGTGCTGGGCATGCTGTACGAAAGCCTCATCCATCCAATCACGATTCTCTCGACCCTGCCCTCCGCCGGCGTCGGCGCTCTCCTCGCGCTCCTGATCTGCCACACGGACCTGAGCGTGATCGCGCTCATCGGCATCATCCTCCTGATCGGCATCGTCAAGAAAAACGCGATCATGATGATCGACTTCGCCCTCGACGCGGAGCGCAAGCACGGGCTCCCCCCGCAGGAGGCCATCTACCAGGCCTGCCTCCTCCGCTTCCGGCCGATCACGATGACCACGATGGCGGCCCTGCTGGGCGGGCTCCCGCTGGCCCTGGGCTCGGGCACGGGCTCGGAGCTCCGGCGCCCGCTCGGCATCGCGATCGTCGGCGGGCTCATCTTCAGCCAGATGCTCACGCTCTACACGACCCCGGTCGTCTACCTGTACATGGACCGGCTCCGGCTCGCCCTGCGGGCCGCGTTCGGCCGTCCTCCCGAAGCCCACCAGACCCCCCATTCCTGAGAGGAGCCCTTCATGATGCCCCGGAGCGCCCGATGGATCCTGCTCGCCGCGGCCCTCGGCGCCGCAGGCGCCTGCAATGTCGGACCCGACTATCAGCGCCCGCCGGTGACCGCGTCGGACGGGTTCAAGAGCGCGTCGCCGGACGAGGCCGGCGATCCTGGACTGACCCGGGACTGGTGGAAGCTCTTCAACGACCCGGACCTGACGGCGCTGGAACAGGGCGCCATCCAGGCCAACCAGGACCTGAAGGCCGCCGTCGCGAGGGTGGACCAGGCCCGAGCCGCGCTCCAGGGGTCCAAGAGCCCGCTGTATCCCACGCTCGATTTCAATCCCTCGATCGACCGCTTCCGCACCTCTCAGAACGCTCCGACCGCGAGAGGGTCGAGTCTCACGGCCACCGACATCCATGCCCCGTTCGATCTGGGCTACGAAGTCGATCTCTGGGGCAAGATCCGCCGGGGGATCGAGGCGGCGGAAGCCCAGGCGAAAGCCTCCGCCGACGACCTGGGAGTGGTCCTCCACACGATGGAATCGGATCTGGCGTCGACCTACTTCCAGATCCGCTCCCTGGATCTTCAGGTGGAGATCCTCAACCGAACGGTGGCGTCGTATCACCGCCAGGTCGACCTGCTCAATACCCAGCTGAAAGCCGGCCTGGTCGGAAGGATCAACGTGTCTCAGGCGGAAGCGCTTCTCTATTCCACGCAATCCCAACTGGTCGACATCCGGCGCCAGCGGGCGGACCTGGAACACGCCATGGCCATCCTGATGGGTAAGGCGCCCTCCGGCTTCTCGCTTCCGGTCAAGGCTCTGGACCTCGACGTCAAGCTGCCGACAGTCCCCGCAGGCCTGCCCGCGGAGCTCCTGCGGCGCCGCCCGGATGTGGCGGAAGCCGAGCAGAACCTGGCCGCGGCGAGCGCTCAGATCGGGGTAGCCGTCTCGCAGTACTATCCGGACCTGCAGCTGACGGGATCGGCGGGATGGGAAAGCCTGGATTTCCGGCATCTCCTGAACTGGCAGAGCCGCGTCTGGTCCATCGGCGCCTCCCTCGCCCAGCCGATCTTCGAAGGCGGCCGTATCGACGCGTCCGTGGACCAGGCCCGCGGGCGCTATTCGGAGCTTCTGGCCGTCTACCGCGGCCAGGTGCTGGCGGCCTATCGCGACGTCGAGGACGCCCTGACCGATCTTCATCTGCGGTCGGATGCCGCGCAGTCGCTGAACCAGGCGGTGAATTCGTCCCGCGAATACCTGGGCTTGGCCGAGACGCAGTACCAGCAGGGCCTGATCAGCTACTTCCAGGTGATCGACGCCGAGCGCACGCTCCTGGGAAACGAGCTTTCGGCCGCCCAACTCGCCAGCCTGAGGCTCGTCTCGATGGTCCAGCTCATCAAAGCCCTCGGCGCGGGCTGGGAAGAAGGCGCTCCTTCGCCCTTCCCTCAGGAGCCTTGAGCGGCCTCTTTCGGAGAATAACGGCGGACGCCGGCGCATTCTTAGGGTGTCCATGGTCATCGACATCGACGTCGTATCGGACGCGATTTGCCCCTGGTGCTTTGTCGGCAAGAAGCGGCTGGAGAAGGCCCTGGCCGCCGCCAAGCTCAAGCACAAGTTCCGGGTCCACTGGAAGCCCTTCCAGCTCAACCCGGGAATGCCGAAGGAGGGCATGGCCCGCAAGGAGTACCGCGAGCTCAAGTTCGGCAGCGAGAAGGTCGTCGCCGAGCTGGACCGCCGCATGACGCTCGTCGGGAAGGAGGAAGGGATTCCCTTCGCCCTGGACCGGATCGCGCGGACTCCCAACACCTTCGACGCCCATCGCCTCATTTGGTGGGCGGATCAGAACCAGGCTCAGGACGTCGTGGTCGACGGCCTGTTCCGCGCCTTCTTCACCCAGGGGCTCGATATCGGGGACCGCCGGGTGCTCACCGACGTCGCCGCCGAAGCGGGGCTGAACCGCGCTTCCGCCGCGGCCTACCTGGACAGCGAGAAAGGAGTCGACGAAGTCTGGGCGGAGGAAGGCAAGGCGCGCAATCTCGGCGTCGAAGCGGTGCCCTTCTTCCTGATCGGCGGCCGGTTCGCCGTCGCCGGCGCCCACCCGCCCCGAAGCTTCATCGAGGCGTTCGATGAGCTGGACCGGACGTCGCCGGCCTGATCGCGGTATACTGGCGGGCGATGATCGCCCGCATCGCCGTCCTCCTCGCCCTGGCCGCCGGGCTGGGCAGCATCGCCAATAGCGTTTCCCCCCGAGGACTTTCCTGGACCCATCCCCTGGGAAAAGGGTTGCGCGCCCGGATCGTCGAGGCCGGTCTCCAGCCCGTCTCGATCACCCGGCTCCCGGATCTCCTCCCGAAAGTCCGTCTCCTCGACGCGCGGCCCCGGGAGGACTACCGCACGGGCCGCCTGGCCGGGGCAACATCCTACCCCTGGAAGGACGTCGATGACGGCACCCTCCCGCTCCCCCCTCCCGACGGCCCCACGGTCATCTACTGCGCCAACGAATTCTGCGAGGACGCCCTGCGCCTAGGTCGGCTGCTGATCCAGCGGGGAGACGCCGACGTCGGCGTCCTGATCGAAGGCTATGACGAATGGTGGAACCGGAAGGGATCCGTTGAGAAGGATTGACCGCGTCTTGGAGCTCGCCCTGGGGGTCACGTTCCTCGCCGCCGGGACCCTGAAGGTCCTCGATCCGGCCGGATTCGCCCTGTCGCTCGCGACGCTCCGATTCCTGCCGGAGCTGCTCGTCGGCGCGGCGGCGATCCTGATTCCCTGGGTCGAAATCGTCTCCGGCGTGGCCCTGATCGCGGCGCGGCGCTACCGGGACGCGGCGACGGTGCTCGTGCTGGGCCTGCTCGCGGTCTTCACGGGGGTGCTGCTCGTGGGGCTGCTCCGAGGTTCCCCGGAACGCTGCGGCTGCTTCGGCGGCGGGATCTCGTTCCTCAACCGCCCGGACGTCGGGCTGGTCCGCAACGGTCTCCTGATCGCGGCCGCCACCGTGCTCGCGGCCCGAAGACGGAAGGCTACTTCTCGATCAGGACCTGCTTCGACGGCTTGAGGTACTGGTCGTTGAGCTTGTCGACGGACCAGAGCAGGCCGCGCGTGATCAGGGTCAGGTACTTGGCGTCGGCCACCGTGGCGTTGTTGTGGCCGAGCGTCGTCCCGAACACGCGGGTCTTGCCGTTGTAGGTATTCGTCCAGACGCAGATGCAGTCGTCGACCTTCTCCTTGCCGTCCTTGCTCTTGCTCGTCTGCTTCCCGCGGGCAAGCTCCTTGGCGGTGTCCTCCAGCTTGCCGGTGATGTTGTTGTACAGCTCCTCGTTGACGGTCGTCCAGTTCTCGGCGCCCTTCAGGATCGGGTTGTCCTTGTCGGTGTAGGTCACCTCGATCGGCAGCTGCGCGCCGTGGCCGTTCGTGTGCAGCCCCGTGAACTTGAACCACTCGGTGTCCTTCGGGTACCCGTCGCCGCGGTAGCAGTGCATGCCGCAGTGCAGGAACACCGCGGGCAGTCCGTCCTTGTGCGGCTTCAGGATCGAGTTGATGACCTCCGCGTCCTTCACGTCGGAGCAGCACTCGTCATGGACGACGACATCGAAGCCCTTGGACCACTCGGGGTTGTCGTAGACGGGGTTCTTGTGCTTGGTGCCCTTGTCGGGGTCGTAGGCGATCGACCAGGTCACGTTGGCGAGACCGGAGATGCCCTTGGTGATGATGTCCTTCTGCTTCTCGTAGTCGTGGCAGCAGCCGCCGAGCACCAGGAGAGCGCGGATGGGTTTGTCTTCCTGCGCGGCGCCGCCGAGGCGAGGGCCGGCGAGGAGGAGGACGGCAAAGAGTCCCGCGACGATCGTTCTTTTCATCATGGCGATCACCTTATGATTCGGAGCCCGATGGTGCAAGCAAATGAACAGCCCTAATACGCTGGCCGGCCGCCCCGGGCTCCGAAAATTCGGATCAGCGGGGACGGAGCACGAGGCTGCCCTCGTCGAAGCGGACGGCACCGAGGCCCTTCGCGTCCGGCTTGATCGGCAGATCCTTCTGGCGGAGTTCCTGCTTCGCGGGATCGATCTTCACCTTGAGGACGACCCCTTTGGGGAAGAGCGGCGGCACTTTCCACTCCCATTTCATCCCGCCGGGCGCCGCGACGCCCTTCGACTGTTCCACGAGCTTCTGCGCGCGGAAATAGGCGCCGACCTCTCCGAAGGGCGCCACCCAGAGGTCCTTGTCCTTGACGTGGTCGAGCGTCGCGGCAAAGTCGGCTTTCTTGATGGGCGAATAGCCCCACGTCGTCCCTTCCAAACCGTGGATCATGAAGATCGACCAGGCCCCCTTGATCCAGGCCTCGTCGATCCAGCCCTTGTAGACCTCGACTTTGGTGTCCGTCAAGGTGACCTGGCTCACGAGGTTCAGCCAGTCCGGCTCGGGATCGGGCGGGATGACGGGACCCGCGCCGCCGCGGGCGAGCAGGTGCGTTTTCTCGATTTTCGCCTTGAGCGACGGCGTGATCGCGCTGAAGGGATAGGCGAACGAGACCATTGGATGGCCGAAGGCCTGTTCCAGCGTTTTCGCCGCGCCCGCGATCTCGGCCTCCTCTTGATCCGGCTTGAACTGCGCGGGATTCGTATGCGTCGCGGTATGGCTGGCAATCTCGTGACCCGTGGCCAGGGCCTGCTTCCAGGGCCCGACCGCGCCCATCGACTTGACGATCAGAAAAAACGTCCCGCGGATCTTGTGCTTGTCGAGCTCCGGAATGGCGACGGTCAGATGGGAGGGATCGCCATCGTCGAACGTGAAGGAGACCGCCCCCTTATAGCCGTTCCACGGCGCGATCTTCAGCGTCTCGCCTTCCGGGGCGAGGAGCAGCAGAAGCAGCAGTCCGGCGATCTTCATGGTCCCCCCAGGATCGAGCGGTCCAGATCGGCGATCCGGGCGCGGCCGACCAGCGCCATCGCCATTTCGAGTTCGGTGCGCAGGATATCGACCACCTCGGCGACGCCGTCCGGGCCCGCGACGGCCAGGCCATACAGATACGGACGCCCGATCAGCACCGCCGCGGCCCCGGCGGCCAGCGCCTTGACCACATCGGTTCCCCGCCGGATGCCCCCGTCGACCAGGACCGGAATGCGGCCCGCGATCCTGTCGACGATCCCGGGCAGCGCGTCGATGGTCGCGGGCGCAGTGTCCAGATTTCGTCCGCCATGATTGGAGACGATGATCCCGTCGGCGCCCCGGTCGACCGCAAGCTCGGCGTCGTTTGGATCGAGAATCCCCTTGAGAAGGACGGGGATCTGGCTCAGGGATCGGAAGTTCTCGATGTCCTTCCAGGTCAGCGAGACCCTCTGATGGGTGCCCTGTTTCCGCTCCTGCCGGTTTTGGGGGTTCATCGGCAGGTTCATGGTCTTGGGGAGCTTGAATCCTCCCCGCTGTTCCCGGTTCCGCGGCCCGATCGCGGGGGTATCGACCGTCACGACGAGAGCCTTGCAGCCCGCGGCCTGGGCACGGTCGATGATCTCGCGGTTCCGCTCCGGGTCCGACTGGGCGTAGAGCTGGAGCCAGAGCGGAGCGGTAGCGACCCGGGCAATCTCCTCGATCGACAAGGTCGCGTTCGAACTGACGACGAAGACGGCCTCCGAGCGGCCGGCCCCGCGGGCGGTCGCGGCCTCTCCTGTCTTATGAAAGAGCTTCTGGTAGGCGCCGGGCGCAAGCAGGATCGGATGCGGAAGATCGAGTCCTAGAAGCCGCACCCGGGTATCGATCGTCGACACGTCGACCAGGACCCGCGGGCGGAGGGGGATCCGGTCATAGGCCTCACGGTTCCAGCGGATGGTGATCTCATCCGCGGCGCCGCCGGCGACGAAATCCAGAACGGTCCGGGGAAGGATTCTTTTGGCGGCCGATTCGAAATCCGCAAGGCAGACCCGCGGCGAGGGCTTCTTCATCGCCGACAACAGTACCACCGCGTCCCGGGAGAAGCGTATGTTTTCTAGACAAGAACCTGCCCGGAATGGGATGCTGCTTCTCCTGAGGAACGCTCCTTGAAGATCGCCAAAGTCGAATCGTTTCTGTTGTCCTGTCCCCTTCCCCAGCCGCTCAAGCTGACCTTCTGGAACGGAGAAAGGACGATCCTGAAGCGAGACGCCATGATCCTTCGGGTCACGAGCGACACCGGCCTGCGCGGCTACGCGCCCGGCCCCGCCCATGAACGCGCCGCCCACGAAATCCGCGACGTCGTCGCCCCTTACTTGGTCGGGAAAGATCCTCTCCGGTGGAGCGAATTCAAGTTCCAGGGCGACCTGGAAACCACCAAGACGTATCACGCCGTCGAAATCGCGGTCCTGGACCTCGCGGCCCGCCACGCCGGAAAACCGCTCTCGGAACTCGCCGGCGGCCGCGTCCGGGACACCATCAAGCTCTACGGGTCGGGCGGAATGTACCAGCCGCCCGAGCACTATGCCGCCGAGGCGAAAGCCGTCCAGGACATGGGCTTTCCCGCCTATAAGTACCGCCCGGCGCTTGGCCCCGCCGAAGACCTTCGTACCGTCAAACTCATGCGGGAAGCCACCGGCCCGAACTTTGGCATCATGATCGATGCCCACTCCTGGTGGCGCATGGGCGACAAAAGCTACTCCTTTGACCAGGTCGCCTCCCTTGCGAAGGACATCGCGAAATACGGGCCCGTGTGGCTCGAGGAGCCGCTCCCGCCCGACGACCACGCTGCCTACCGCAAACTGAAGGCCCTCAACCTCCTGCCGCTCGCCACCGGAGAGCACGAGCAGGAAGAGGCGGGCTTCCTCGACCTGATCCGGACCCGCGCCGCGAACTACATCCAGATGGACGTCTGCTGCCAGGGGGGATTCGCGATGGGCCGCCGCGTCTGCGACGCCCTTGCGAAAGAAGGCCTGAAGTTCGCCTTCCACTGCTGGGGCACCACCCTCGAGGTTCTCGCCGCCGCCCACTTCGGCGTCTGCTTCCCCGAGTCGGTCGTCGAATGGCTGGAGTACCCCTGCCATGGGAATTTCGGGCGAAAGGGGATGTATCCCTTCCCCCTGGCGGACGAAATCCTCACCCAGCCACTCGCCATCCACCACGGCATCCTCACCGTTCCGACGGGGCCGGGCCTGGGCGTCGAGGTCGACGAGCGCGTGATCGAGAAGTACCCCTGGATCCCGGGTCCCTGGTCGTATTTCAAGATCCACTCCCCACCCGAGACCATCGCGGTGACCGGCGACCACAGCGTGAAATGGGTGGAAGCGAAGTGACCGAGGCCGGCGACGATCTCGGCCGGAGGACCCTCCAGAAGGTCATCTGGCGGCTCATCCCGTTCATCTTCCTGTGCTACATCGTGGCGTATATCGATCGCGTCAATACGAGCTTCGCCGCCAAGAGCCTGCAGCTCGATCTCCACCTGACGAAGGTCGAGTACGGCCGCGGGGCGGGCCTCTTCTTCCTCGGCTACTTCCTCTTCGAAATCCCCAGCAATATGATCCTGCGCCGGGTCGGGGCGCGCATCTGGATCGCGCGGATCATGATCGTCTGGGGGATCGTGTCGATGGGCATGATCTTCGTCAAAGGCGTGTGGAGCTTCTACATCGTCCGGGTCATCCTCGGACTGTCCGAGGCGGGGTTCTTCCCCGGAATGGTGCTTTACCTGACCTACTGGATCCCCGCGCGGGACCGCGCCCGCGCCGGCGCGCTCTTCATGATGGCCGCTCCGGTCGCCATGGCGGTCGGGGGCCCGCTCTCCGGGGCCCTTCTCGAAATGAACGGCCACCTGGGGCTCAAGGGCTGGCACTGGCTTTTCCTGATCGAGGGGGTTCCCGCCGTGATCCTGGGCTTCCTCACGCTCAGGTTCCTCACGGACTCGCCGGAGAAGGCCGACTGGCTCCGGCCCGAGGAACGGACGTGGCTGCTGAATGAGATGGACGCCGAGCGCGCGCGCAAAGCGTCCCAGATGACCAGCAGCGTGGCCACCACCCTCTCCAATCCGAAGGTCTGGCTGCTCTGTCTGATCTATTGCCTCAATTCGTCGGTGACCTACGGCATCTTCCTCTGGCTCCCCCAGATCCTGGAGGAGCTCACCGGCTACAAAGGCTTCAAGCTTGGACTCATCAACTCGCTTCCGTTCATTGCCGCCATCGTCGGGATGATCGTCATCGGCGCCCATTCCGACAAGTCCGGCGAACGAAAATACCACGTCGCCTTCTGCAGCGCCCTGGCGGCCATCGGCCTGGGGCTGGCGGCGGTCTTCAGTCACCAGCCGGTGCTGTTCCTCCTCAGCTTCGCCCTCTGCCAGGTCGGCCAGCGCTCCGTCATGTCCGTCTTCTGGGCGATCCCGCCGATCTTCCTGGGCGGGGCGGCGGCCGCGGCGGGAATCGCGCTCATCAATGCGATCGGGAACGTGGGCGGCTACTTCGGACCGGATATGATGGGGTACCTGGCGAAGCGGACCGGGGGCTACGCGGGCGGCCTGGGCGTCCTCGCCGGCGCCATGGTTCTGATCTCGATCCTGGTCTCCAGCCTCCGCCTTCCCAAGGAACGGGTCGCATGAAGATCGTCGAGCTGCGGGTCCACCCGATCGCGATCGCGGATCCCCCGCTGAGAAGCTCCTATGGACTGCATCAGCCGTACGCCCTGCGCACGGTCCTCGAGCTCGTCAGCGACGAGGGTCTGGTCGGCATCGCCGAAACCCACGGCGGCGACGCCATCACCGCCGGATTCCGGGCGCTCCAGAACCGGGTCGTCGGCGCCGACCCCTTCCGGCTTGCCGGCCTTCTGATCGACCTGGTCGAAGGCGAAGTCCAGGGATCGAGCCTCGACCGCTCGCAGACCTTCCACGTGCCTGGAGAGAATCCCCTCGACATGAAGCAGCGCCTCTACTCGGCGCTCGAGATCGCCGCGCTCGACCTCTGCGGCCGCGCGCTCCGGAAGCCCGTCTGCGACCTCCTCGGAGGCCGCGTCCGCGACGAGGTCGCCTTCTCCGCCTATCCCTTCTACAAGCACGCGGGCGGCGGCGGCGAAGGCAAGGACGCGCGGACGGACGGGTTCGGCGAAGCGCTCGCCCCCGAGCCGCTCGTCCGCCAGGTGCGGCAGATGATCGCGGAGTATGGATTCAAGGACATCAAGTTCAAGACCGGCGTCCTCGATCCCGAGATCGAAATTGAAACCGTGCGCCAACTCCACCTCGCGTTCCCCGGCCTCCCGATCCGCATGGACCCCAATTGCGCCTGGTCGGTCGAGACGTCCGTCCAAGTCGGGAAAGCCCTCCGGAAGGAGCTGGGCAACGGCGGCTACCTCGAGGATCCGACGGCCGGCATGGACGGCATGGCGGCCGTGCGGCGCCGGCTGCTCGAGGCCGGGATCGACACCCCGCTTGGGAGCAACGTCGCCGTGACCTGCTTCCCCGATCTGGCCGAAGCCGTCGAAAAGAAGGCGGTCCAGGTCGTCCTGAGCGACGTGCATTACTGGGGCGGCCTGCGCGCCACCCAGCACCTGGGCAAGCTCTGCAAGACGTTCGGGCTCGGGCTCTCCATGCACTCGAACAGTCATCTCGGGGTCTCCGTGATGACCATGGCGCATGCGGCGGCCGTCACGCCGCAGCTGACCTACGCCTGCGACACCCACTATCCCTGGTCGGACGCGAAGGACGAGATCGTCCTGGGCGGCAAGGTGAAGTTCCACGGCGGCGCCGTCCGCATCCCGGACCGGCCCGGGCTGGGAGTCGACCTCGACCAGGACCAGCTCGCGCGCGGCCGCGAGCGCTTCGCCCGCTGCCCCTATCGCAAACGCGACGATACCGCCGAAATGCGCAAACACGTGGACCCCCACTGGACCCGAATTCTTCCGAGGTGGTGATGAGCATGGATCCGAAGACGTTCCGGAGCAAGATGGGTGGCGTGATCGCCTTCCCCGTTACGCCGTTCAAGGCTGATCTGTCGCTGGACCTGACCGGCCTGCGCCGGAACCTGCAGGTGCTGATGAAGCACCCGCTGTGCGCGGTCGTCGCCGCCGGCGGCACGGGCGAGCTCTACTCGCTCACGCCCGCCGAGCACCTCGAGGTCGTCCGGGCGACCGTCGAGGAGGTCCAGGGGGCCTGCCCCGTGATCGCGGGGGTCGGCTACAACCGGGCGATCGGCATGGAGCTTGCGGCGGCGTCCGCCGCCGTGGGGGCCGATGCCATCCTCGCGCTGCCCCCCTACTATCCGAACGCGGACGACGAGGCGCTGCTGGACTACTACGCGTCGATCGGCAAGGCGACCCCGCTCGGCTTCCTGGTCTACAGCCGCGACTGGGTGAATCCATCGGCGGCCTGGGTCGAAAAACTCGCGACCGCGGTCCCGAACCTGGTCGCCTGGAAGGACGGACAGGGCGACACGCGGCGCTACGCCCAGATCATGCAGCGGCTCGGCGACCGGCTCCACTGGATCGGCGGCGTCGGGGACGACAACGTCCCCGCGTACTACTCGATCGGGATCCGGACCTACACGTCCAGCATCGCGACGGTCTCGCCGCGGCTGTCGATCGAGCTCCACGAGGTCGCATCCCGTGGCGACTCGGCGGCGCTCCGGAAGCTGATGGACCAGTTCGTCACGCCGCTCTACGCCTTCCGCGCCCGGAGGAAGGGCTACGAGGTCTCGGTCATGAAGGAAATGATGATGCTGATCGGTCTGGCGGCGGGTCCGGTCCGCCCTCCGCTGGCGAACGTCCGGAAGGAAGAACTCACCGAACTCAAGACGATGCTGGAGGGCTGGAAACCATGGCTCTAGGTCTGGTTCTCGCGCTCGCCCTCCGGGCCCAGGACTACTATCCCCCGCCCGACAGCGCGGGCGGCTGGCGCACCCCCAAGGACACGGCCGAGATGACCCAGCGGGCCGGCATGGATCCGGCCCGGCTGGACCAGGCCTGGGAATTGTGCCAGCGCACCACCCAGCATTCGGGCCTCATCGTCGTCCGCCGCGGCTACCTGGCGTACGAGAAGTACGCGGGACGCGCCTGCCGCGACGCCAATCCGGACATGGCATCCTGCGGGAAGGCCTGGACCAGCATCGCCTGCGGCATCATGCTCCACGAGAAGCACGACACCATCCCGGACGGTCTGGACACGAAGGTCTTCACGGAGAAGTACCTGCCCGAGGCCTTCCCGCTCGACGACCCGCGCCGCGCGGACATCACGCTCGGACAGCTGCTCTGCATGAGCGCCGGCTATCACGGCGAGGGCAAGGCGCCGGGCATCCGGATGGGCCAGGTCATCCCCCTCGACTCCGCGCCGGGCCAGAACCTGAAGGACCTGGACACCTCGTCGCTCCGGTGCCCGCTCTGGTGCAAGCCCGGCGACGGGTATTCGTACTCGTCGCCCGCGCCGCACATCGCCTCCATGGTGCTCCGCCGCGTGACGGGGATGACGCTCAAGGACTACATCGACGAGCGCCTGGCCAAGCCGCAGGGCTGGGGCCCCTGGAACTACTGCCTCTACCGCGGCGACCTCACCCTGCCTCACGCCAACGGCGCGGGCAGCACGGCGTTGCGCTCCACCGACGTCTGCCGCTTCCTGTACTGCCTCCTCCGAGGCGGCCGCTGGGGCGACCGGCAGCTGGTCCCGGCCGACTACATGGCCCTGGTGGGCAAGCCGTCGCCGTACAACCCCCACTGCATGTTCTCGCTGCAGTTCGAGGTGAACGCGGACGGCCACGTCGCGGGCGCGCCGAAAGACGCCTACTGGAAGAGCGGCGCGGGCGGGTTCTGCGTCTACGTCGTCCCCTCCCTCGACCTGGTGCTCTACAAGATGGGCGGCGCCGACAACGCGTACAAGGAGGAGCTGACCCGGATCCCGCAGACGCTGAAGTACGACGGCTCCCGCGACGCCTGGAAGCCGATCCCCTCCACGCCGTTCCACGACGGCTCGATGGGCGGGGACAACGGCCTGCGCCGGGTGCTCGAGATGGTGTGCGCCGCGGTGCGCGACTAAGACGCCTTCACCGCCGCGAGGGCCTTGCCGTAATCGGGCTCCTGGGTGATCTCCGGCACCTGCTCGGTATACGTCACGGTCCCCTTCTCATCGATCACCACGATCGACCGGGAGAACAGCCCGGCGAGCGGGCCTTCCGACATCGTCACGCCGTAGGCCTTTCCGAACGAGCCCTCGCGCAAATCGGAGGTGGTCACGACGTTCGTGATGCCCTCGGCGCCGCAGAAGCGCTTGTGGGCGAAGGGAAGGTCCTTCGAGACGCCGACCACGACCGTGTTCGGCAGGGTCGCGGCTTCGGTGTTGAACTTGCGGACGGACGTCGCGCAAACGCCGGTGTCGATCGACGGAAAGATGTTCAAGATGACCTTCTTCCCGGCGAAGTCCCGAAGCGACACGTCCGACAGGTCGGTCTTGGTGAGCTTGAAGTCCGGCGCCTTGACGCCGACGGCGGGCAGCGTGCCGATGCTGTGGATCGGGTTGCCTTTGAACGTGATCTTGGCCATGAGCAATTCCTCCCTAAGCGTCTCCAGTCCTAGAGACGTCTTGTACGGAATCGTGACGGCTTAGGGAAGATTATTTCGACTTCAGCGCCCGCTCCAGCGAGATCATCTTGGGCGGCGTGTTGCCGCCGACCTGGAGGTCGAACGAGAAGGGAAGGGCCGTGATCTCCTTGGTGACGGTCCTGACCTCGCCGTACTTC
>Ga0209579_10002643_pt1 | contig 13462 bp, 9 predicted proteins | sample Coa_R1_2_FD_187152 | JGI IMG/M metagenome (GOLD analysis project Ga0209579, IMG submission 187152) | Surface soil microbial communities from Centralia Pennsylvania, which are recovering from an underground coalmine fire - Coalmine... | ecosystem: Environmental > Terrestrial > Soil > Unclassified... | reverse complement strand
GAGCGGAACGGAGCGGGAGCTCCGTTCTACGGACGCACCGAGCACAGGAAAGTCCGCTTCTACCACGCGCATTTGATTGAGGGTGAGCGTGCCGGTTTTGTCGGAGCAGATCACTGTGGCGGCGCCGATGGTTTCGCAGGCGTGCATGCGGCGGACGAGGTTGTTGGTCGCGGACATGCGTTTCACGCTGTAGGCCAGGCACAGCGTGACGCTCATCGCAAGGCCTTCGGGGACGGCGACGACGACGACGGTGACGGCGACCATGAAGATGGTCAGGAATTCGTGCGCCGCGCCCGGCGGGAGCAGCGGCTCGGGCTCGACGGGCAGCGCGGCAAAATGATTGAGCAGCGCGTAGCCGGCAAAGTACACGCCCGTGCCGGCGGCGAGCGCGACTGCGAAGCCAAGAAAGCCGGAATGCGTGAGCCATTTCGGCGCTAGGCGTTTTGAGCCTGCGAGTTCGAAAGCATCAAACGCAATCGGCAGCCAGATGCGGATCGTCGCGACCAAAGCGCTAACGAGGACCAGCAGCGCGAAGCGCCATTGGGAGCGTGAGAGTTCAAGTTCGTGCGTGTATTGCCCGCGCGCAACCAGCGCGGCGAAAAGCCCCGCTGCGATGGTGAAACCGACAACGCCGATGACGCGCGCGAGGCGCGCGAGTTGGCGGCCGAGCGGCGTGAGGTCTTCGCGTTCTTCGCTTGCCGCTTGCGCGGTCTGTCCGGCTTCGGTTTTGTCGCCGACTTCGGTCACGCGCATGGTTCCGTAGCCTTCGCTGACGAGCGTGCTGCGGAGGAGGCGGTCGGCGGGGTAGGCCGAGGGTCCAAGGTCCACGGTCCAAGGTCCAAGGTCTAACGGCGATGGTCCAAGGTCCAAGGTCGAAGGTCCACGGTCGCGCGGATCGGCAATTTCCTGCGAATTCGCGGGCATTTGACCTTGGACTTTGGACCTTGGACTTTGGACCGCTGTTGGATCTTGGACCTTTTCTACGGGTTCCGATTCGCCGGTGAGGCGCGATTCATCGACGGAGAGATTCACGGAATCGAGCAGGTCGCCGTCGGCGGGGATTTCCTGGCCGGTTTCGAGGACGACGATGTCGCCGACGACAATGTCTTTGCGCGGAACGCTGGCCGGCTGCCCGTCGCGGATCACGCGCACGGGCGCGTCGTCGGTGACGCGGTTGAGCAGTTCGAATTCGCGCGCGGCCTGGTATTCGTTGATGAACGCGAGCGCGGTTGAAAGAAACACGGCGCAGAGGATGCCGATGCCTTCGATGTAGGTGCCTTCAACGGCGCCAACAGCTCCGGCAATCGCGGCAGCGATCAGCAGGATGCGGATCACGGGGTCGTCGAATTTTTCGAGATAAAGCTTCCACCAGGGCGTGCGTTTGGGAGGCGTGAGAATATTGGCGCCGTGTTGGGCGCGGCTGGCGAAAATCTCCTGCGCCGACAGACCGGAACGGCCATTTGTCAGGTGTGCTTTGTCAATTGGCATTCAGTACTGTCCGGTTGAGCGCTGCAAAAAATCGGGCAAGCTTCAGCTTATGAATGGGTCGTGTAAAAAATGAGCGAGATCGGTTTGGGCGTCAATTTATCCCGCGGCCTTGCTTCTATCAAGGATGGCGGCGATGAATCACGGACAAACTGTTTCGTTTGAATTGCTGTAAGATTCCCCACGTTCGTGGAACTAACTTTTCGACAGAGGGCATGGCGCGGATGCAGAGGACGGTGGTTCTGACCGATCGCGAGCAGATCTCCCCGGCTCAAGCGGCGCTGGATGGGCGCGCTCGTTTTGAGCAGTGGGTCGCGCTGTACCAGCCGCGCGTGGCGCGGCTGGCGCAACGACTGCTCGGCTGGCGCGCGGACGTAGACGACGTGGTGCAGGACGTGTTTCTCGCCGCGCTGAGCCACGCGGAAAGTTTTCGCGGCGAATCGTCGCCTTGGACGTGGCTGGCGGCAATCACGATCAACCGCTGCCGAAGGCAACAACGCCGCACGATGCTGTGGCGAAAAGTCGCGGGATGGTTCGGCGCACGGGATGCGGCGCCGGCTGCGGACGAGCAGATTCAGGAAGGCGAAGTGAATCGCCGCGTGCGCGCCTGCGTGTTTGCGCTGCCGGAGAAGGAACGCGAAGTGGTCGTGCTGTATTACCTCGAGCAATTTTCGGCGGCGGAAATTGGGCGGATGCTGGGCGTGAGCGTGAACGTGGTGGATGTGCGGCTGCATCGCGCGCGCGCAAAATTGAAGCGGGACTTGGCGGAGTGGCGATGGCAATGAATGACGATGCGTTCGACGAAATCTTGCGCAAAGCCGACGCGGCCGTTGAAGCGCCGCGCGGGGACAGCGCGCTCGCCGAGCGTGTGCGGCGGCGGGCGAGAGTTCGCGCGCGCACGTTGTCGGCGGCGGCGAGCGTGATGCTGATTGCGGCGGGCGTGGCTGCATTTGTGATCTTGCAGCGTGCATCGATCGGTTCAGCGGAAAATACGACCTCGCTAGATCCATCGGTGCGTGTGGAAGAGTGGCGCGCCGAACTGGCGCAATGGAACGCGGAGGCCGAAAGCCACACTCGGATGGCGGCATGCATTGTTGAGAGCGAAAAGGATTCGCAGCGGCGCGCCAAGGCTCGCGAGTTGTTGGCGAGACTTGCGCCGCTGGACGAATTGGCGATGAATCGCGACGCAGCGGCGGCGGCGTTGATTCGTTACGGCGATCAGATGAACGCGCAGGCCGGCGGCGCGGACGAGGCGGCGCGATCTTATCGCTGCGTCGCCGCGCATTTTGCGGAAAGCCGCGCGGCGGCGGCGGCGCGAGTGAGGCTCAACGCTTTGCATTCAAACCCATGATTTTCACAGGAGGATACCATGAAAATTCGATATTCCGTACTTATGGCAACGATGCTGTGTGCATGCGTTGTGCCGAAAGCGTCCGGAGGCGATGCTGAGGATCCGTTTCGCGTACCAAAGGAGGCGCAGGACCAAATTGAGCGCGCCAGAATTGAAAAGCAAAAGCAACGCGTATTGGCGCTGAAAGTGTTACAGGAGTCGTACGCCGACAGCCGCGAACATTTCCTGGAGATCCAGCGCAAATTGCAAGATCAGACGGGCCGCACGGACGTCTCCGCCGAAGGCTTGCAGAAAACCGCGGCGCGCTTGGACGACGAACTGGAAGCGCTCGAACTCGAATCGGCGGGCGCGGCCGCGCGGCGCGAGGCGCTGGCGCAGGGCATCGAGGAGATGACCAAGCGCGCGCAGGAGCTTGGGGCGAAGGATGAGGCGATAAAGGAATTGATGACAATTGTGGACGCCCGCGCCCGCGCCCTCGAACGGCTCAACGAATTGGCGAAGGCCGCTGCGGTCAGCGCAACTGAATTGGGGCAAGCGAAGGCGGATTTGTCCGAAGCGCGTATTCGTCTGCTGGACCGCCAGCGCGACTTAAGCGGCGTGGGCGGCGATTCGCTGACGGCGTGGAACCGCGAACTGCTAAACCTCTCCGTCGCCGCGCACGAACGCGAGGCGCGCAAAGCAATGATTCAAAAACGCCTCGCCAGCATCCGCGACGCCCTCGCGCAGATTCCAAATTTGCAATACGAAGAGGATCGGATGAAGGCGGCGAGCAGGAAATTGGTGGATATGGAAGGCGGCGGCCCCAGACCTTAGAAATTGTTTCAAAACTCCTGTGTGAACTGAAATGAAAGGGGAAGGGGTGAGCGGGAGAATGGGAAATTCAATTATTAGCTCGGAAGTAATTCTCCCCTTTCCCCGATTCCCCCATTCGCCCGTTCATTCTACGATTTTGGAGCAATTCTGATTTTGAAACAGTTTCTTAGTCGAGCGTCGGCACAACAATTCATTTCACTTCTTTAAACACCACCCGATACGTCTTCCCCGCTTCGAATTCGTTGAGCTTCGGCGCCATCACGAACAGCGCGCCGACCACCGGTTCCAAATCCTTGCCCTCGATAATCTCGACCTTCCCCACGCGTCGCGGCAGCAGCGCCGCGGGCGGGCGGGCGGGTTTCACCGCTTTCGATGCCGTCAATTCGAACGTGAACACGCCGTCCTTTTCGGTTAGTTTCTGCTCCCACGGCAATTCGTGCGGCGCGACGCGCGCTTCCCATTTGGGATCGCCGTAGAACGCCACCACGTCGCGGTCATAGACGAGACCGACCAAGTCTTTGTTCTTGCCTTTCATGTCGCTGGCGCCGACGGCCTGCCCGACGCGATTCATGTAGTTGCTATCGTCCGCGCCTTTAATCTCCGGCTCGACGCGCGCCTTGTCTGGGAATTCGCGTTCGAGCCGATTGAGCAGCGCCTGATTGTTGAGGTAGACCGATTCGGCATAGGTAAATCGCCCGGGCTGGCCGAGGAAATAATCTTTCGCGCCCCAGCCGCCGTAGCCATACCACGTCGAGACGACATAGCCGCACATCTGCCGCACGCCGCCGCTGCCCATGAATGCGAGCGCCATTGCGTTCTTGTTTGGAATGTGCCCCATCAGGCAATTGCCCAGCGGCATGTACACTTTCGGATTCGGCGAGTCAATCTTGTACAATTTCTTTTGCATGTCGATGCCAAAGAGCGTGCCTTCCTTGCTGACGAAATAACCGTTTTTGTAATTGTAGCCAATCTGCCATTCGCTTTCGCGCGCGTGCCCGGACGTGAAGAACAAATCCGTTTTGAATTCGTTGAACGTGTCCACCAGTTCCTTGGTGGAATCCTGCGGACCGTCCTTGTGCTCTTCAACGTTGCCGTCCGGCGTTTTGATGCGATACATTCCCGCCTGGCCTTCGGCGTACATGCGCGCTTCGTCGAAGACCTCCATTGGGATGCCGGTGCCCGCGGCGCCTTTGTGAATGATCAGCGGTTCTTTCTCCTCGACCATGCGCATCGCGTCGGCGGGTGTGCAGCCGGTGACGATGCCCCAGATCGCATCGGTGTACGGGTCGTCGTTGAGCTTCCGCAACATGCGGTGGACGGTCATGACGTATTCGCGCGCGCATTCGCCCGGCCGCGCCACGAAACCGACGTAATGTGGCATGAGCGACGCGAGTTTCTCGCGCGCTTCGGAGACGTCCTTGTCGAACGTCACGACCGGCGCGTTGTACTTCTTCGCCAGCGCATCGACGACAGCCTGCCACGGCGCGTCGTCCTTCAACACCGCGGGCGCGACCACGACGTACTCGGTTTCGGCGGCAAAAATCAGCGCGGAACAAAGCGCCATCAAAAGAGCCGCAACCGCCTTCATTTCAATTTTCATCGTTTCCCCACGATTTGAGCGCCTTGGGTGGCCCACCCCGCTGGGCTTGTCTTTACACACATTTCAGGGTCGAAGAAGCAGCCGCACACCTTCGACCATTGTCGCCAATTTGTGCCAGCCTTGCCAGATCGTTTTCCAGCCCGGACTGCCGTCGCCCTTGCGCGCTAAAAATCCGCCCAGGCATGCAATGGCGCCCAACACAGTGCCATTGGTCCAGCCGCCCGCGACTTGCACCAGCCGCTTTGCGCGCCGCGCATCTCCCATTGGAGCACCATAAAACTGAAGTTCGGCAAAAGCTTGTGCAGACGAAAGAGGGATACTATTCACGCGCCCGATCTCCAAAGTTAACTTGGAGCTGTATCGGTTAAATCGAATCGAAAAATGTGTGTAAAGACAAGCCCAGCGGGGTGGGCCACCCATGGCAGCGCAACCGGGCCGGCGGGACGCCGACAGTACAAGATCACTGCGCCGCTTTCAACATGGCCGCGGCTTCTTCGCGCGTGTGCGCGGAGGCTTCGGCGCCGCGCAGCATCAGCGCAAGTTCGTCGATGCGCTGAGCGCCTTCCAATTTTTCGACGGTAACGGTCGTCAACTTTCCGGACTGCTTCTTTGAGACTTTGAACTGCCGCTGTGCGCACGAGGCCAACTGCGGCTGGTGCGTCACACAGATGACCTGGCGCACGGCGGCGAGGTCGCGCAATTTTTTTCCGAGCACCGAGCCGAGCCGGCCGCCGACGCCGGAATCCACTTCGTCGAAAACCACGACCGGCAGGCGGTCGGCGCCGCCGGCGCGGGCGAGCACGCCTTTGAGCGCCAGCATCACGCGCGCGATCTCGCCGCCGGACGCGCATTCGCGCAGCGGCTTGGGCGGCAGGTCGGGGTTGGCGGTAAAGAGCAATTCCGCGCCTTCGGCGCCGCTGGATTTCAGATGGGCGGGGAGGAGGTCGAGGGCATGGGATTCGGCATCATCGGGATCAAATGTAGAACGGCCTTTTAGCCCGTCGGCGTTCGCGCTTAAGTCGAACTTGGACGGCTCGGAGAGCCGTCCTACGGAAAGACTCGCAGGTGGGACGCCTGCGCCACGGGGCTCGGCGGCAGCCGGCGCGCCGGAGACGCGCCCTACGTTTGGAGTCAGTTCGATGCGGAGCGAAGCCTGATTGAGGCCCATGCCTTTCAGCTCGGCGTTGACTTTTTTCTCGAGTTCGCGCGCGCCGGATTTGCGTTTGCGCGTGAGCGCGGCGCAGGCGGATTTGAGCGACTCGATCGCGCGTGCGAGATCGCGTTCGCATTCCTCGGTGCGCGTGTCGAGTTGATCGAGGCCGGAGAGTTCGCCGCGCAGCGTGTCGCGCATGGCTTTGAGTTCCGCGAAGCTGCGCGCGTGTTTGCGCTGAAGTGTGCGCAGATGCGCGAAGGCGTCCTCCAATTCGGCGAGCCGTTCGGGATCGCTGCGCGCTTTTTCTGCGAGCGCGCCGGCTTCGCGCGCGGCGTCGCTGACATCGGCGAGCATTTCTTCGATGCGGTCGGCGAGGCTTTGCGCGTCCGGCCCGGCGTCGCCGGCGGCGGCGAGCGCTCGGAGCGCGCGCGACAAAAATTGCGCGGCGCCATCGGCGTCTTCGCCATCGAGCAGCGCACCGGCGGCGAGCGCGGCTTCGCGGATTTTCTCGGCTCCGCGCAACAGCTTGAGTTCGTTTTCCAATTCGGCGGGATCGAGCTGGTCGAGCCGCGCGCCGTCGAGTTCTTCAAGTTGAAAGCGCATCAAATCCTGCCGCCCCGCTCTGTCGCGCGCGGCGCGGCGCAGTTCGTTGAGGCGCGCGGCCGCATCGAGCGCGGCGCGATGCGCAGTGCGCACGGCGTTGCGTTCAGCGTCGGCTTCGGCGAAACGGTCGAGAATCTCCAGCCGCGTGGGTGCGCGCAGCAGCGATTGGTTTTCGTTCTGCCCGTGAATGTCGAGCAGGCGTTCGCCAAGTTCTTTGAGCGCCGGCAGCGCGATGGGGCGGCCATTGGCATGCGCGCGCGAGCGACCCGTTTTTGGAATCGCGCGCGAGACGACCAACTCGCTGACGCCGCTGCCGTCCTCGTCGAACGCAATGCCCAAATCGCGCGTGAAGGACGCAACGAGTTCTTTGTCGTGCAGAATAAATCGCGCGGAAACTTCGGCCTGCTCAGAGCCGGCGCGGATCATGGTCGCATCGCCGCGCGCACCGAGGAGGAATTCGATGGCGTCGAGGAGCAGGCTCTTGCCCGCACCGGTCTCGCCGGTGAAGGCATTGAAGCCGGAATCGAATTCGATGCGCGCGGCGGCGATCAAGAGGAGGTTTTCGATGCTGAGTTCGGAGAGCATGTAAGTAAGACGGGCTTTTAGCCCGTCGATTCTATGGTTTAATCGGCACGGAACACACGGGCTAAAAGCCAGTGTTACTTACGACACTTTCAATCCGCTGGGCGCGGGGCCGTCGGTGGTCAGCAGGCGCAGGCCCGCGCCATCGGGAAGCGTCACCGCCAGCAGCATGCCGTTGCTGGTTTCGCCGCGCAGTTTCGCGGGCTGCAAATTGTTGATGACGATGATCGTTTTGCCGACGAGCTGTTCGGGCGTGTAGTATTGGCGGATGCCGCTGACGATCTGCTTGGTTTCCTCGCCGACTTTGACTTGCAGAATCAGCAGGCGGTCGGCCTTCGGGTGCGGCACGACGCTCAACACTTCCGCAGTGCGCAGTTGAATCTTGAAAAAATCATCGACGCCGATGAGCGCAACGCCTTCGGGCGCGGGCGGCGCGTTTGTAGTCCCGCCTTTAGGCGGTTCGGATGCCGGACCGCCTGAAGGCGGGACTACGAGCGGCGCGGGTTGAGGCTGCTGAGGTGTCGGTTGAACGGGATCGGGCATGGAGGCGGAACTCCTTGTAGAGTGAGATTGACGGCGCGGATTTTACGGGAATCGATTGAAAAGGAAAAAGTCTTTTGCGGAATCGCCGGGCGCGAGAACAATGCAGCAAGCCGCGTAAATTTTCAGTCTGTCCCATCACTGCGCGGTAAAATGGCGTAATCAAAGTGTTCGCTCGGAGAATTCGATGAACAGATTTTCGGCATTGATACTGGCAACTGCGTTGTGCAGCGCGGGCCTTGTTTTTGGCGAAGAGATCGCGCAGGCTGGCGCGGGGAGTTACCGGCTCACGCGGCCTCAGCCGTGCAAAGCGCTGCCGGAGAAAATTCACACGACCGCGAACGTCAAAGGGCCGGTCGCGACGCACCAGTGGTGGAGTTCGCTGTTGTGGCAGCAGAAGAAATTCGGCCAGCCGCTGTTCGCCCATCCGCTGGCGGCGACGTGCACTGAAAGCGGGCTGACAATTTATTATCCCGGCGCCGCGGTGCACGGCAGCGCGAGCGGGGTTATGGGCGCGGGCGGCGGCAAGGAAGGCGATCTGAAAATCGGCCACTCCGCCGCAGCGACGTTTCAAAAAGTGGACTGCGACGGCTTTTCGGATTGGTTTGTCTCTGCGCTATTTGATAGCGGCGAGAATTCGCTGCGCGCGAGCATTGGGCACGGTTCGCCGTTCGTGTATTGCCTCTATAAAGGGGGCAACCCGACGGTGAGCTTCGCGACGGCGCCGCAAATCTGGTCGGGCAAGGAGAGCGACGCAGTGCTGGGCGTGACCGTCGCGGGCCGGCATTATGGATTGTTTGGCGCGACGGGATCGCATTGGTCGGGCTTGAGCGGGAAAGTGCTGACCAACGATGCCGCGGGCAAAAGTTATTTTTCCGTCGCGCTGCTGCCGGACAACAAGCCGGAGACGCTCGCGCTCTTCAAAACATTCGCGTACAACCACGTCACCGACACGAAAGTCGAATACAAAATCGACGGCGGTTTTGTGAAATCGGCGTACCGCTATTCGACAAAGAATTATGAAGGCGCGGAATCGGGGACGCTCTTCGCGCTGTATCCGCACCAGTGGAAATATGCGACGTCGAAGCTCACCGACATGACCTATGGCTGCGTGCGCGGCACGATGAAAGTCGGGCAGGGCGATTCCTTCTCGACGGACGTGCCGATCCAAGGCCTGCTACCGCTGTTTCCGGCGCAGGGCGTGCAGGATAAAGCACGCATGGCCGGTTATCTCAAAGCGGAGCTTGGAAAGAAATCGGAGGGCTTCAAGGACACGTATTGGGAAGGCAAGCTGCTTGGGCGTTTCGCGACGCTCAGCGGAATTGCCGAATCGAGTGGCGACGCGGACTTGCAGAAGGTGTTTGTCGATGAATTGAAACGGCGCCTCGAAGCGTGGTTCACTGCGGCGCCAGGCAAGGAACGGACGGTGTTTTATTACAACACGGCGTGGAACACGCTGGTGGGCAGCCCGCCGTCATACGGAAGCGATATGCCGCTCAACGACCACCATTTTCACTATGGTTATTTCGTGCGCGCCGCGGCGGAAGTCGCGCGCAACGACCGCGCGTGGGCGGAGAAATGGGGGCCGATGGTGAAGCTGATCATTCGCGAAATCGCGTCGTCGGACCGCGGCGACACAATGTTTCCGTACCTGCGCTGCTTTGACAAATACGCGGGGCATTCGTGGGCGTCGGGCGACGCGAATTTCGCCGACGGCAACAATCAGGAATCGTCGTCGGAGTCGATGAACGCGTGGTACGGCATGGCGCTGTGGGGCGCGGCGACCGGCGACACGGCGATTCGCGACACGGGCTTGTATTTGTTCAACACGGAACGAACCGCAGTGGAGGAATATTGGTTCGATGTGTCGGGCACGAATTATCCGAAGGAGATGCCGAACGTGGCGCTGGGCATGATCTGGGGCGGCAAAGGCGCGTTCGCGACGTGGTTCTCCGGCGACATCGACTGCATCCACGGCATTAACTGGCTGCCGTTCACGCCGGCGTCGATTTACATGGGGCGCCATCCCGATTACGTGAAAAAGAATTTCGACCGCATTGTCTCGAAGCGCAAAGGCGGCGAAGATTTCAACACCGGCTGGGGCGATCTCGTCGTGATGTTCGGCGCGCTCAACGATCCGGCGCGCGCCGCGCAGTACATCGACGCGCATCCGGATTGCAAACTTGAAGGCGGGAATTCGCACGCGTTCATGTACCACTGGATTTACACGCTGAACAATCTGGGGCGCAACGATTCGGGCGTGACTGCGGATTATCCGATCTACAATGTCTTCAACAAGAACGGCGAGAAGACATACGTGATCTACAATTACGACGCGAAGCCGCTGACGGTGAAATTTTCGGATGGGAAAACGATTCAGGCCGCGAAGGGTATGACGGTCGTTGGAAAGTAATGAAATGTGGTGGGGCAGACATTCCTGTCTGCCGGGCAAGCAAGAATACCTGCCCCACCACTAAATTGCCAATCGTTCCAATTTGTTTTCAAGATAGCGCCGCCGCAATTCCGCGCGCTGAACTTTGCCGCTGGTCGTCTTTGGAATCTGTCCGCGCCGCACGAGCACGATGTCGGCCAGCGGCAAGCCCAGCCCGCGTCCGACGCGCGAGCGGATCTCGTGCGCCAGCGCGCTCAAGCGCTCGCCTTCAATGCCGCTGATTTCCAGCACGACCACCGCCTGCTCGCCGTCCGCGCCATGCGCGACGCTGAACGCGCCGCTGCGCTCGGCGCCGCCGGCGCCCGTCGCGCTTTCGGCCAGCCATTCGATTTCGTGCGGCATGATGTTGTGGCCGTGCACGATCAGCACGTCTTTCAAGCGGCCAGTGATGTACAGTTCGCCGTCTTTCAGAAATCCGAGATCGCCCGTGCGCAGCCAGCCATCTTGCAGCGCGGCGGCAGTCGCTTCAGCGTCGTTGTAATAGCCCGCGAAGATGCCCGGCCCGTTGATGCAGATTTCGCCGACCTGGCCTTCGCCAAGCGCGTCTTGCGACGCCGGCGGCGAAATTCGAATGCGCGAATCGCGCACGGGCTCGCCGCAGCACACCAGTTCCTTCAGTCCCATTTCAGCCTGCATGCCGCGCGGCGCCGCGAGCGTTCTAATGCCTTGCCGCCGGGTGTCCGAGGTCGCGGCGAGCGTGGCTTCGGCCATGCCGTAACAGGCCAGCCACGCGCGCGGTTTGAAACCGAGCGCGCTAAATTTCGCCTCAAAGGCCGCGCACGTTTCAGGGCGGATCATCTCCGCGCCGCTGAGTGCGCAGCGCCAGTTCGATAAATCGCAGCCCTTCAGTTCGGCGGGGTCCGCGCGTTCCACGCACAATTGATACGCAAAATTCGGCGCCGGCGCGAACGGGTTGTTTTGCGTGCTCAGCATTTTTAGCCACAGATTCGGGCGCGCCAAAAACGACTCCGGCCTCAGCAATTTCAGATCGAGTCCGTAAAAGATCGGAAACAAGATGCAACCCACGAGTCCCATGTCGTGGTTCAGCGGCAGCCACGAGACGACTCCGTTTTCGTCCGAAAAAGGCGCGGCGTCCGAAAGAGTTCCGATCGCGTGCGCGTTCGCCGCGACGTTGGCGTGCCGAATCATCACCGCGCGCTGGCTGCCGGTCGAACCGCTGGTGAGCTGCATGAATGCCAAGTCGTCCGGCGCGGCGATATGCGGCGTGATTGCAAGCGGCGCGAGCGAGTTCAATTCGTTCGGAACTAGCGACAAATCCGCTGCGCTCTTTTCGCCGAACTCGAGCAACATCCGGCGTGTCGATTCGTCGCAGTAAAAGCGCTGCGGCCCCAACAGCGCGATCAGTCCGCGGATTTTCGCCGCGTGCGCCGCCGCTCCGCCCAGCGCTCCGGCCGGAGCGACAAGCGTCGGAAGCGCGCCGCGCAGAACCGCGCCCAAGAACGCGTCGATCAACTCCCACGACGTCGGCAGGCACAGCAGCAGCCGGTCGGCCGGACCAATCCCGGCAGCGGCCAACCGCCCCGCGGACTCGCGCGCGCGCTGAAAAATTTCCGCGTGTGTGCGAAATTCAGACGATTGCCCGCGACGGTCATAAAGCGCCGTGCCGCGAGCGCCAGGCTCTCGCGCCGCGCGTTCGAGGGCTTCGCCGATTGTGGGTGATGGAGTGAAGAACATAGAATTCAAAATTCAAAATTCAAAATTCAAAATTGAACAGCCTTGCAAAATCGGAGCAAAGCGCGATGCCGCCGTCCAATTTTGCATTTTGAATTTTGCATTTTGACTTAAAACGCTCCCGCCAAAACCCCGCGCTCTTCCCGCGCATTCTGATCGGCTGACAAAGAACCGCCCGCCATCTTCGCGCCCGCATCGACACTGCGGTTGAGGCGGTTCATCGCGTCCTCCGCCAGCCGCGCGGAGAGCCAATGCCGGTCGATGCCGATCGCTTTCAAATCCGCGTCAAGCGTGTCGAAAATCGCCGGCACGTTGTCGAGCACCGCGCGCAGCCGCGTGCGCAAGCGCTCGCCGAAACTCTCGCCCTCTTTCAAATCCTTGCGGAAGAATTGGCTGAAGCGGTCTTCGAGGTAAATGTGGTTGAACGCAAGGTGCCGCGCTTCGTCCTCGAGAATTCCGCGCGAAATCTCGCTCAACACCGGATCGAGGTCCAGTCGCTTGAATTCCTCCATCGCCAATTTCGCGAGGCATTCGCTGACCAGCACGCCCGCCAGCCACTCCGCCGGCTCGTGCGAGACAATCGAGCTTTGAAACATGTATCCGCTGGGAAAGCGCCGAATTGGCAGCGGCTCGCGCCCGATGCGCTGATAAAAGCGCGTGAATAATTCCGTATGGCGCGCTTCGTCCACTGCCCACGTGGTCAGATAAAATTGGCTTTCGACTTCCGAGTTTTGTCCCAGAATCGGAATCAGGCCCGACACCGAATACAGCGCCGCTTGCTCCCCCATTAATATGGGAGTGAGTACGCGCGCCAGCCCGCTGAGCGTTCTATCGGAAGTCAGCCGCATCGGCGCAGACCAACTTAAATCTTCAGCAGACCACTGCGCGCGCAACGCTTTGTGCCAGATCGCCATGTGCCGGCGCTTGGAAAGATCGGGAAGGACTTTGTAGATTTTCATTCGTTCGAAAAAATTCCCCGGCACGGGCGCCGCCGCCCGCTCAGTTCAATGCATCGCGAATAGTTTATGAGTGAAAACGCGAAAGTCAAAGGGGAACGTCGCCGTGGTTGCATTCAAAAAGTCTGGAGAAGGTCGAGGCGAATGCGAAGGATATTGTCGGCTCCGGTTTTGGTCCAGCCCATTCCTCTGTGCTTCATTCTCTGGCCAATGTAGACATCTACATTGCGCTCAA
>Ga0209579_10002641_pt1 | contig 13465 bp, 15 predicted proteins | sample Coa_R1_2_FD_187152 | JGI IMG/M metagenome (GOLD analysis project Ga0209579, IMG submission 187152) | Surface soil microbial communities from Centralia Pennsylvania, which are recovering from an underground coalmine fire - Coalmine... | ecosystem: Environmental > Terrestrial > Soil >... | reverse complement strand
TCTTTTTGCGGGGGTTGTATCAACTTTCGTATACTACCCCCGCAAAAAGAATCGAAAAGCGACCAAAATAATCCCTAAAATCGACGAACCCTGAGTTTTGCAACTACCTCTTTTGTTAAAGAGAAGCTACAAAATTCTAATTTGGATCCAAATCGAGTTTTGTAGCTACCTCGGCTTTGTACATTTTTGCGCCCCGCATCAAGAGCTCTCTGCATGGAGGCGGGGTGCATAAATGTACAAAGCCGAGGCTACCTCAAATGGACTTTTTTTTCTTGTGGGTGTTTTTTTTAAACGCCGAGCTTTTACGCGTATGTAGTACAGAACCCATTTCGTCTGTTTCAATCCCTTCTTTTTGCAGTTCAATCGCTTTCATCTCTTTTTCCCATTCTTCGCGATGCATGCGGAGTTTTTCTACATCCTGTTGTTTTTTTAGAAGATCCGCGCGCGCGATCTCCACATTTTTTTTGGCTGTTTCCACATGTTTGTGCTGTTCTTTGACTTTGTGTTCTTTTTGCGCGAGCTGTTGATCGACTTCTTTGAGGTAATAACGCATTTGCTGGATTTTTTCAGAAGGAGCTCCCTCGTCCATTTTTTCACGTAATTGCGTCAATTTGGCAAAGCGGTGGTCTTTGACTTTATCGCGTTCTTTTTCGACCATTTTGAGTTTATTTTCTTCCTCTTCAAGCGCGCGTTTTTTGTCCCGTAGATTTTTTTCTGCCTCTTCTAGCTTTTTTTGCTTGATGAGGACTAGTTGTTCCAGTGGATATCCTTGCGTCATATAGCACTATCTAAAAAGCGCCCGCAGTTGCTGCAATGTCTCTTCAAAACTCGATCTTTCTTCAATGGTTTGTCTTAAAAAGCGATTCACTTTATCAATGTATTTAATCGCAAAATCCGCCCCTTTATCTGAACCGGGCTTATATTCCCCGATACGGATCAGAAGCTCATTTTTTTTGTAATTGGCGAGCACTTCTCTCACCTTCCCAATCAGCTGCAGATGTTCTTTATCGCAGATATGCGTCAAGATACGGCTGATAGAGGCGAGCACATCGATAGCGGGATAATGGTATTGCCGAGCTAATTCTGACGATAATATAATATGTCCGTCGAGAATGGAGCGCGTTTCATCAGATACAGGTTCATTCAAATCGTCGCCTGCAACGAGCACGGTGTAAAAGGCTGTCATATAACCCTTGTCAGAGTTTCCCGACCGTTCGAGAAGCCGTGGCAAGATGGCAAATACCGAGGGAGTATAACCTGCGCGAGCGGGGGGCTCGCCTGCAGCCAAGCCGATTTCTCGGACAGCACGCGCAAAACGCGTGACGGAGTCCATCATCAAAATGACGGTTTTTCCTTGTTCGCGGAAGTATTCGGCAATCGCAGTGCCCACATAGGCCGCGTTGATGCGCATTTGGGCGGCCTGGTCCGAGGTAGACACGATCACAACCGAGCGTGCCAGGCCCTCAACGCCCAAGTCGTTTTCTAGAAATTCCCGCACTTCCCTGCCCCGTTCTCCGATCAGTGTGATGACGTTGACATCTGCTTGGGCATTGCGGGCGATCATCCCCAAAAGGGTGGATTTGCCCACTCCCGCAGCGGAGAAAATGCCCATGCGCTGTCCTTTACCGCATGTCAAAACCCCATCTATGGCCCTCACCCCGACAGATAGAGGCTCCTTGATCATTTTTCTCTTCAGCGGATCCGGCGGTGAGCCCATCACCGAACACGTCTCCTCGAGGACGAGCTCTCCATGCGTTTCGACATCAAGCGGCTGGCCAAGTCCATTTAAGACGCGCCCCAATAGCTGAGGTCCCACTTTGATGTGCATCGGCATACGCAGAGGGATGACCTCGGAAGAAGGGCCGATGCCTGTCATATTCCCTAAAGGAGAAAGATAGACCTCTTCTCGCGTAAATCCGATCACTTCGGCCATGAGCGGATCGCCGCTGTCCCGCTTGATTAAAACGACCTCTCCCATCTTTACCTGGGGGATGACCGCTTTGATCAGCATGCCGACCACTTCAGTGATGCGGCCGTGGACGGTGGTGAGTTCTAACTCATCGAGATGTGAGATCAGCTGTTCAAAATTGGGCTGCTTCATGAAATTAAGTTCCTTACAGCTGTACTTGCATCAGCTGTTTTAAAGCGCTGACAGCAGTTGATAAAAGCACAGAGGTGTATTCCAGTTCTTGTTGGGCTTTATTCATTTTTACCTGGACGAGCAAGAAGTCCGCAGGCTGCATATTCGTTCCCTTGTCTTTTAAGTCTTGCAGTTGGGATTGCGCGGATTGCATCTGTTGTTGACCGTCTTGTACGAGCGCGAGAAATTTCCCGAGGGGTCCTTTAAATTCCGACATGGGAGGCTCTTCTGGAATCGCAGCGCCCAATTTTGCATTGGTCACGCGGAAATTCGTATTGGCATCTTGTAGTTTATTCTTCACCAGATATTTCGTAGAGGGCTTGAGCCTGAGTCCGGGAGTAGTGAGATGCGTATTGAGATCGCCCAGGGTGCTCTGGGCATTATTGACCTGATTGAGCAATGTGTCGAATGTAGGCGCGGACGTCCCGAGCGCAGTGCCATGCGCGGGTAAATCGAAAGGAGAGACCATGGGGGCTTTTCCCGAGGCAGCAGACGTCGGCATGCCTTGTGCTTCCTGCATGAAAGAGGAAAAAGGCTGTCCCACAGGGACTTTTTCTTCGCCGGGAGTGATCGATTTTGTCGGGATAATGCGATCGACATCGCCTGCATCACTGGGCAGCATGGGAGGCATCGGTTGATTGGTCATAATAGGGTCCTATTAAAATTTTTCGCTGTATGAATCAGGGCATGGGCATATATAAGGAATTAAAACGCCCTACTTTATTAATAGCATAAGAGCGCTTTTGTTGACAGTTTATAAAACTGATGAACTTATATCCACACAACTTGAAAATTGTGGAAGATCCAACTGCCCTATTTTTTTGGCTTGGGAGATTTGTGCATTTCAGCTGGACTCGGAGCCTTTTTTACAAATTTTTCTACAAAGTCGAGCGCATTATGTGCGAGGTCCTTGATCATGGGATCATGGGATTCTTTCGCCGATTCTGTAAGGACTTTTTCACCGCGATCAATGTCTTTTGGATTGAGGGATAAGCTCAAGCCCAAGAAGGCTTTGGCCATCTCATTGCGAGGATCTGTTGCTAAAATGTCTTCGAAGCATTTTGCAGCCTGTTTGAGTTCTAACTTACATAAGTGCAAATAACCTATACCGATTTTTGAGAGGGGATTGGAAGGATCGAGCAGTTCGGCTGCTTTAAATAATTTAATCGCAGCATCTTCATCGGCCTGATTGATCGCGATAAAACCTGCTTCTGCCAATAAGATGAAGTCTTTTTTGTATTTTTCTTTGTGAGCCATATTGCCGCCCTTTCCTTAAAAGATGAAAAACTATATATCAAGAACTCTTCTGATTGCGCACCGAGTTCATAATGACCGATTGTACCTGTGAAATCAAGTTGGAAATCGTCTCGCCGATCTGCGTCACCTGGCTCATGGAGAACTGCAAAAGCAAAAACTTTCCAGGAGTTGCCGCAGAAATCTGACTGGCTACCGCGCGCACCTGTGACATCACGGTACTTTGCAATTTCATGTATTGTTTGATAAGGGTGTTGAACGAAATCGTACACCATTGTGTCATGGGGTTCGTTGGTCCAGCTTTTCCCATATTTCTCTAGTTGCGTTATTCTAATAACCATTAACCAAATCTTATGAGCTTTTTTGGTTGCGCACCGAGTTCATAATGACCGATTGTACCTGTGAAATCAAGTTGGAAATCGTCTCGCCGATCTGCGTCACCTGGCTCATGGAGAATTGCAAAAGCAAAAACTTTCCAGGAGTTGCCGCAGAAATCTGGCTAGCTACCGCACGCACCTGTGACATCACGGTACTTTGCAATTTCATGTATTGTTTGATGAGGGTGTTAAACGAAATCGTACACCACTGTGTCATTGGACTAGACCGTTCAGTCATCGCTATTTACTCCATTTAATTCTTTAGCACTATTTTTTATTTGCAATGCGCGTTAGTACGCGTTGTAAAGCGGCGTAGCCGTGCAGTAAGATTCCTAAATCGTCGAATTCTTCCGAAGCAGAGCCTTGGCGCAGGGAGTGTTTGATCTCTTGAATGTGTGCCTCAATAGCTTTTTGATGCTCTTTGATTTTTGCAGCATTGCCTTTAAGTTCTTTTTCTAAATCAAATTCGAAAAGAGCCCTTCCTTTTTTCTCCATTCCAAACATATTCCCTCACTAAAAATAGAGTCATTATTGCAGATTGTAGTTAATTCGAAATTTTAATCCATCTTTTTCGAGTAATACCATGGTAGGCATAATACCCGACACTCTCATTCCATCAATTGTATCGCCAATACTCAAAATTTTTCCATTTATCACAATAAACATATTTTGTTCGTCTTTTTTCGAATACCCGGATACCTGATATTGCGAAGAGATGTCGATGCGCGATGAATCCGCTGCGGTGTATATGACATAATTCTTTACGGAACGCACACCTTTTAGCGCTTTGAGATGATCGACAGTATCGTTGAATGGATCCGTCTGTTTTTGATCCACTCTTCCCGCCAAAACGAGCTCCCCATTGCTAAGCTGAAATGTCACGCCGCTATAGCCTTTTTCGAGTAGAATGCTTTGCACTTGGGTCTGCAAGTTCGTTTCGACAACCACGTAATTTTCCAGGCGATCGAGATAAGGGAAATTCAGATTGATATAATCGGAAAGGGCCGCTGCTTGGTCTATCGTTTGTAAATAGCCGCGGAGCACGAATTTTCCCGGTGTGGGGGAGTAGATAGACACTCCGACCCAATTGGGATTGCTCATGAGCAGCGCGTTCATGTTTTCCCAGACGAGCTCATCGACGACCACGTTGTCTTCGACGGATCGGATAAAGGGCAGGTTGTGTATTTTATAGAGCAGTTCCTGTTTGTCTACGCTTGTGAGCACATGTCCGGTTAAAAAGACCTTTTCATTTGCGGGGTTATAAGAATATTGAATGTCTGGAAACGTCATGAGGATTTTTTTAATTTCGGAACTCTCATCGACGACCTTGACGACGATAGGCTCTGTCTTAAATAAAGCGAGCACGGCGACGCACCCTGCGAGAATGGCCAGCCCTAAGGCCCCGGCCACGATGAGATGGCGCATCGGTATGATGGTTTCTTTCCAATCCCGCCCTTTAGCTGCTGCCTTTTCTTCTGCGGTCTCTATTAAAGGAACAGGGGCTTCTTCCTTAAAGACAGAAATAGTGGGCGGCGAGATGATCGTCTCATGGATCTGTTCACGGTCGATCACTAAAAAGGACGTGGTGCCGACGGCGACGAGATCTTGAGGGGAAAGCTCTGTTTTTTGCGCGATCAAAGCGCCATTGATGAGAACCCCATTGCGGCTTCCTAAATCTTCGATGGATATCCGATTGTCTTCATTGACGATCAGGCGCGCATGCTGTCTGGAGACGCTTAGGTCCTGGAAGACGATGTCGCATAGATGAGGATCTTTTCCCACGATGTAGGTCGATCCCCTTTGCAAGGCGAATTCGGCTCCGCTATTGGGTCCAGCGATCACTTTGAGGATCCAACGGGCCTCAGCTGTCGATTCGACGCTGACCGAAGAAAGGTCTTCCCCCTCGATCGGCTCTGAAGGGATGCGCCTCTCTTCTTCAGGCTCTGCAAACGTAACGGGCTGCTCAGTAAAGCGAAAAAAAGTGCTGCCGATCTGGAGAATATCGCCTTCTCTCAGCAGGACGGGCTCGGTGATGACCTTGCCATTTTGGGTTGCCGGATTGACCGAGCTTAAATTTTCTAAAATGTAGCCTTCTGCGGTGAGGCGGCAGATCACATGTTTGCGAGAGACCATGGGATCTTCCAAAAGAACGGTGACCTCATCGGCGTCGCGTCCCAAGATCCATTCTTCGCCTTCTTCAAAACGCACGATCAGTCCCGCAAGCGGACCTTCTTCTGCAATGAGATAGCCTGCCATTCGATTTCGTCCTTAAGAAATAGATTCTTCTGCTGTCTTTTGATGACGGATTAGTTCTGCTTTCCAATAATCGATGTAATTCACAAAATCTTCCAGTGCATCCCGAAATAATTTATAGTTCAAGTCATACGGTAAAAAGGAAGAGAGTGTCAAGCAATTCTCGCTCTCGTCAAATCCGATGCTAGACCCTCCGGTCCCTTGTCCCAGAAAGTTGGCCTTCATCAGATGGGAAAAGAGCTCCTCTTTCTTCAGCTGTGGACAGGGTCCAATACGGGCAAAAAAGAGGGTCCCAGGATCCAGTTCTTTGACCTTGATCTCCAGTTCAGGATTTAGAGAGAAGCAGTAGTACTGCTGCCTGTCCATTTTCGGGGGCGCTTCCAGCTTTAACTCTTCATGGAGAGTTTTTAGAAAGGTTTCCAACATCGGCCTTCAGTCCAAAGCGTTGTTAGAGCCTGTTCATAATCTAAGCTCCTGTCGATTTTTGGGTTCTTTTGATCCGATTTTCGATTCTTTTTGCGGGGGTTGTATCAACTTTCGTATACTACCCCCGCAAAAAGAATCGAAAATCGGCCAAAATAATCCCAAAAATCGACGAAGCCTTAGATTATGAACAGGCTTTTGCTGCACCCAGTCAATTTGCATGAATTTTGACTGGCTGTGACTTTGCCAAATCGATCCTCCTCGTCAGCCTTCCCAATTGGGAATGGTCTTCCTCGTTCGGCCGCTTCACTGCGATTTGGCTTTGTCTCGCAGAGTCAAAATTCACACATCTTGACTGGGTGTCAGCATTGCTCGCTCGACAATAGCTTTTAGCGCGTTTAATTGTTAAATGCAACTCAAAAAAAATTTACTTTCTGCATTTAACTATTTGATTCAGTTTAATTTGTGTTATCTTTGTTTAAACAAAACAGTGTAATTAAAATTTATAAAAACTATATAACTACATTTAAATGCAATTTATTGTTATATTAATATTAAGAGAATGCGTGGTTTTAATTATGTTTAAAGATAGATTTGATGAGCTGATGAAGATCTTTCATGAAGGTGCAGAAGGCAAGGCAATCGACATTAAAAAGCTATTTAGCGAGTCCCTTGCCCTCTTCGAAGAGCTAAAACAAGAGCTTAAAGATGCGTCCCCTGAAGAGAAAACCGACCTCATGCGCATGATGTCCGATATGTATAGAGAGATGCTGCAGGAGACGCAGAAGATCTGCCAGAACAGCGGCATGTCCGAAGAGCAGCTGCTCGCCTACTCAGAAAATCCTTCGAACTTCACTCAGGAGCAATGGCAGACGCTACAGGAATCTCGCATGAAGATCCATAAAGCGGGCCAGGGGTTGCTGAAGGCCATAGATACATTTAATTCTCCAAAAGAGGTACATACTCATACCGTCCAGCCTCTGCATAGAGAGAAAAAGAAACCCAAAAAATCCGACTGGAAGCGGTCATAAAAAAAAGCCCTCGCTTTCCGCGAGGGCTTCATTGTAGTCAAATCCGTACGAGGTGTTTATGCAGTTTTCAAGCCAATTTGAATAGCTTGGATAAACTGAGAAACAGCATTCGAACCCGATTCAGCCATTTTATCCGCAAAAGCCTTAAGATTCGCTGATGCTTGCGCGCTAGCTTGCTGCTCTGTTTGATCCATAGTAGCTGTGGCACGATCGTATCCCGCCTTTTGGTTAAGGGGTGCTTTTCCAAAGGAAGACATCGCATTCGCTCCGTTTTGCGCAATCCCTTCCACAAACTGCATTTTTTGGGTAAAGTTCTGAATTTGGCCTTGTCCAAATGCACGGTCACTACTTGCTTGTTCGATTGCTTTATCCATTTTAGCCAGTACGGCATCGCGGTTGTCGCCGCCTATTTTTGTAGACAGCCTTAAATCGTATTCGCGTAATTCGTCACCTTCCATGTAACCAAAATCCCTAGTAGGATCATCATTAACTACTTTTGCTGTGTCAGAGAATCTTCCTTCTTTCCATTCTGCAATGCGTGCCTGTTCTGCCGCGTCTAATCCCGTCTGTATATTCGGATCCGCTAAAGGATTTCCTCCTACATGAACTTCGTTAGGTCCGTTTAAGATGTTTGTTTTCATCTTATTCAATTGTTCAAATTGTGTGTTTGCTTCGGACGCAGTTTTTCCAGCTGAAGACTTTATTCCATAACCAATAGTAAATGCAGTACTACCGAGGGCGACTCCTGCTGAGATTGCCGCTCCGGCGCCTTCCCACATTGTTGCGCTTTTGGTCGCATCCGCTTCGTTTCGTGTTTGTGTCCTTGCATCTGTAGCTGAATCGAAGGACATGCCAAAGTCGTTAAGCTGGTGTTGTAACAGGTCTGATAATACTTTTCCGCTGAGGCTTTCGAGTTCAAGCAGAATAGAAAATAACGCTCCTGCCCATCCACCTAGGGAGGTAGTAGTAGTAGTAGGAGTAGTAGTAGGAGGAGGGAGAGGAGGAGGAACAATAGGATCCAGAACATGATGGTTAATAGGATGGCGGGAGCTCCCTGCTGCATTAGTATCTGTATTATTTGTATTAGTTGCAGTAGACATTGTTTTATCCTTTGTTATTAATTAATAATTTTTTTTTAAATATTTTCTGCTTTTTGCAAATCCTTTTTATACTGCATGCAATGCGCTAGCGCGCGGTACTGCGGTAACGTAACCTTGAATCGTTTCTCCCTCATTTGAGATCAGTGTAGAGAGCGTTTTTTGCATTGCTTGCATTTGCTGCGTCGTCGAGCTGGACATATCATTATCCCAGGTTATGTCTGCATTAAGATCCATAATGTCCTCTTGCAGAGGTGCTAGTTCAAAGTCATTATATGCAACCCCAGCATTAGCCACTCCTTGGGCTGTAGTTTGTACTGCTTGAACTCCTAGCATCGCATTGTACAAGTTGTTAAAAGCGCCTGATCCTTTCGGAAGAAAAGAAACTGCCAACTGGTATCCCGCTATACTGCTCACAACAGACAATGTTGTGCCTAAACCCATTTCGATGCGCGCTTCCTTATCTGCATCGCCGTTTGCACAGATTTTTGCGAAGTTTTGGACAAAGCCCGAGTTTTGCAACACTGTTGTGAAGGCAAAAACGGCAGCACTTTGTTTTTTAGTCATATTGAACAGCGATTTAGCCGCTTTCTTGACAACATTTAAGCATTTCCGTGCCATGCTGGCATCCTCTACGGCCGCTCCGCCTGCTTCTTCACCGACTATTGCCGCTGATTCCGCAGAACACATACCTGCAGATCCCACCGCAACAGCTATGGCGATGATGATGGGGAGGGCTATTTGAAGTCCTTTTTCTAGATCTTCTTCGCTGATGCCAAATGTTTTTTGGATCAATGTTCCTAAAGGACCCGTTGCCATTTGATGCGCAGCCCAGTTAATAGCATCTGTAAAGCCTTCTTCCACATAGCCCAGGTTGGTTTTTAGGGATTCGAGTTGGAATAAGTGGATATTGGATACGCCCAGTGCATTTTCGATCGTGCATTCGAGCTTGTCTGCGTAAGCCAACAGGGGACATTTATCGACGACTTTGGCAATTTCATCAAAAGCTGTGCTGAAAAAATTGGTGAATTTTTGCCATTTGTCCCTTTTTTGTTCTTTTGCGTTTTCCTTCACTACATCCTGTAGCCATTTATCGAGATCATCATCTGCTTGTTTTAGGGCTGTATTAGCCATGTCGCTTTGTTCTTTGACCCTGCTGGACTCAGACTTGGCCATTTCTGTTTGAAATTGATTGCTCATGCCTATTAATTCAGCGAATACGGCTTCCAAAGCTCCGAGGCTGGTGTTGCTGGATGGGTTAGAAGTCGTTGAGCTAGTAGTTGTTTGTGCATTGGGAGTGTCTTCTGATCCTGAGGAAGAGGTTTCTGCGCTATCTCCGCCATTTACACTATTTTTGAGTTTATTCGTTTCCTGTTGCAGCTGTAGGAGCAACGCTTGAATGCTCGCTGAAAGGGCCAAATTTTCTTTGTATGTAGTAAAACTCTCTAAGGACTCCATTTCACTCGAAGAGGAAGAAGAAGGATTGCTGCTATTATTGAGTTGATTAATATTAGTACTCATAATTTTTCCTATATTAAAGATTAAACAGGTTTTTAACTTTTTGATTGCAGCTGTTGAGCTAAGTAGTTACCCACGCTTGCGAGTATGCCTCCCACGGTAGACCAATTTTGCTCATATGTTTGGTCTAATGTAGCTTGTCCGGTTGAAGGTTTAGTCTCGGAATCTTGCAATTGCACTTGCGTTTGCAATTCCTGCTGGTCTTGTTGATAAGTTTTATAATCGTTATCTACAGTGGTTTGGTTAGGGTGAGTGGCATATGCAGCCGCGTACCATGCGTCATAATCACCATCCATTTTATTATTCCAAAAATCCGTCATATCTGTTTCTTTCTGCGTTAAATCCACAGCTATTTTGCCGTCTACGAGGCCTTGATTATTTCCTTCTTGTTGGATATCAGCCATCTGCTGACACATTGATAAACCTGAACTCATAAAAACCTCTTAATTATATTGTTGTTAAATCTTAATAAATTTTTAACTTGGTTTAGTAGCGTTAACAAAGGCGGTATTCTGTGTCGTAACGCTCTTCATAATATCGCCCGTACTACCGATATAGTTATTTTCCCAGGAAACCCATTGTTGATACCAGGAATTAAAGGACTGCTCTGCGGCATTACATGTATTCGTCGTATTTTGAAAAAGTCCAAGGACTTGAGTTGCAGGAGTTCCAGTAGGTGTACCATCAGATGATTGAGCAGGTGTCCACATCGCATCGGTTTGAAACTTGATCGAGTTAGCTTGCTTGGGGTTTTGATTGAAGTTACTCCATGTAGTATTAGCCGTATCATGGTCGGGATTATTTATAGGAAGCTTTGCAAAATCCAATGCAGTACAAGAGCTTCCATCGGCATTCTTATATTGGCCCATAATGCCTTCCAAGTTGCCGACAATATCATTTTGGGTAGTGGTGTCGATCATTGACAACATACTATCGTGGGTATTGCCCTGCGCGTCCGTATACATACCATAGTGCAGGTCATAGTCTAACCAATAGGTATCTTGTTGGAATGTTGTTGCCTGGTCATCTGTCATACCACCTGAATAGGTCCATACATTAGTGGTAGTAACCGGTTCATAACCTGCAATCTTAGCGCTTTGGCCTCCTTCGAAAGCTGCTTCCGAATGGTCAGCGCCCATTACGTTCATTGCCGCTCCAATACTTTGTCTATCTATATAGGTCTTCTGTTCCCAGCTTGTACGATCGATAATGGCGGGAAAGAGAGCCGTGATCACTAGCATCATCGCTGCGTCAAAATTTCCATCCTTTTGAAAAGCATCTATCTGTCCCATGATCCCGTTTATACGATCATTATTTAATGATAAGTTGTTGGCGTCGGAATAGTACATGTTCACGTTATTCACTAGATTGTTTTGATCGTCATTAGGTTCCCATGGCGGGAGTGGGGTTGTTGTCATATAATTGCCTCTTATTGTTGAGTTGTTATTAAGCGACCTATTAATTCGATTTTATTTTTAGGCTTTTTTTCAGCCTATATTATCTCTTAAGCTTTATTATAATGAATTAAGATTTTGTTAGCAATAAAAAAATATATTATTAAGATAAATGAATATAAATAACTGGTTATTAATTGTTTGTGAAATTGATAATAAAATTTTAAAAATTTAAATAATTAGATTTTTGGCTATTAAATAACATAAGTTATTAATAATTAAGATATTATAAATATAAAATTAAAAATTTAATTACTTAACCAATTTAAATTCAGCATGTTACTAATATTATAATTAATAAATATGTGCATTAATTACTTATTATTAATTATTTAGTTACTTTTTATATAAAGTTGACAATATATTGATAATATATTAAAATAAAATAAATAATAAAATAGGTAATGATAATGTCTTCAAATATCAATCCTCCAACAACTATCAATCTCGTTCCCATCAATGGTGATCAGACAGAATTTGAATTTACCCCCATCGACTCCAACGCCCCTAAAGTCGATTATAAAGTTTATTATCTTGTTAAAGTAGGAAATAGTTTAAGGCCCGTGCTTGTAAACATGGATGAGCCGACCGAGCGCGAATATACTCAACGCTGTCAAGCTTTTGACACAGCCTTTCGAGCCGCTTTACCCGGTGCCAGCAGTCCTGACATTGCTTTTGCTGCGGGCTGTATCGTGTATAAACGGAATGGCCTGCCTAAGCCTGTTTCGATCACGTTCGCAGATGCAGCAAAGCTCTCCCCAAAATTAGGGGCAGAGATTCAGAAAATCAAAAAACTGATGGAAGAAAAGATATGGAAACACGAGATAACGGTCTCCAGTTATCGAGCAGGGGCTATGGGACCTGTCGGTACAGCTTTTCCTGTTCTACACGGGCCTAATGCAGACAAAGCCCTCAAACATGCCTTTCCTTTAGAAGCAGATGTCATTGCCTTTCTTTTAGAAAAAAATTTAATGCCCCCTCAGGGTGTGGACTTCGATAAGTATTGCAAAGATTTGGCTTACTCTAAAGTGATGAAACATGCATTTGGCGGTCGAGTAGATGATTCCATTCGTAACATCCAACAATTATTGCAAAATCCAGCCACTAGCCCGAAAGACAAAGAGAAATGCAAGAAAGAACTCAGAGAACTCCAAAAATTGAGAAAATTAGAGATGGATGAAAATTGGGACAAGTATGTCCTCCCCATCGTATTAGCTTACAATTATAAATATCCAACTACTCCTCCAAATGAGGTCGCAACAAGAATTATCACAGAACTTGGGGACTTTATTAAGAGCAAAGATCCAGGGCCAGGAATATCGGAAAAGATCCAGAATGGAGTCATTCGATTGTTTAACGGAACACCAGACGCACCGCCAGAATCCCAATTTCCTTTCCAGGTAGCTAGACAATATCTAGCAAGTCGGGCTGGGGTGGAAGAAGGACGTGAGGACTACCTGAATTTCTGCCGTATATACGGAGATAGGGCGCACGATGAAATTTTTGCCGACGCCTTTGCGCGTTATTTAATGGCTCCAGGTGATAAAAATGCTGATACTTTTAATCAATTTGTAAGCCAACGTTATCAAGGGGTATTAAGCAACACCCCTATTTTAGGAATCGGTCATTTAGATCCTTCTGCTTACGGAGAGATCCATATAGCAAACAACGACTTTCAGCATCACATACGAACGGTAAACGATACAGTAACGCAAAGGCAGGCGCAGGCGCAAAGAATAGCGGTTCCTAGAGGCGTGCCAGCTGAGGCAGCTGCCGAAGCGCTTGATGGCTCTCTTTCTTAAACCTAAATCGCTCCCTCGAAAAAGTCCCTTCAAGCTGTGTGCGAACGGATGATTTGAGGGGGTTTTGTTTTCATAATGCTCTCCTTGTCCACGATGATTTCTTTGATCGTAGGGTC
>Ga0209579_10002638_pt1 | contig 13473 bp, 7 predicted proteins | sample Coa_R1_2_FD_187152 | JGI IMG/M metagenome (GOLD analysis project Ga0209579, IMG submission 187152) | Surface soil microbial communities from Centralia Pennsylvania, which are recovering from an underground coalmine fire - Coalmine... | ecosystem: Environmental > Terrestrial > Soil > Unclassified... | reverse complement strand
CAACCACGTGATCGCAGGATCGACGAAGGTGTTGTTTCTGGTCGTATCGGGCGCGGAGACGTGGGGGAACTTTTGGCTGAGGTTCTTTCTGCCAACGTTGCTGGGTAACGTTGTGGGAGGGGTATCCCTAGTGGCCTTCCTGGGACATGCGCAGGTGGTTTCGGGGAAAGACTAAGGCTTGATTTCCGTAATCTTCGTCCCGGTCAAGGAAATCCGGTTCCTCCGCTTACATTGAAGCCTTGCGGTTGGCGGCAACGTCGCGAGCTTCCTTGAGGTGGTCTTCCAATGTGGGCAGGGTCTGCGCGGCGAAGTCCTTCAGGGCCTGGTCGCGGCCACCGGCTGCTTCCCTTTTGAATTCGCTGACATCTTCCTCATGGTCTTTGACCATCATCTGCATATAGGCGCGATCGAATTCAGTGCCGGAGAGCTTGGACAGGCGGTCGTAAGCGGCCTGATCGGTAGGCTTGAGTCCGGTGGGCAGGTTTATGTTTTCGCTTTGTGCTGTGGCTTTCAGCTTTTCACCGGCTTTGCTGTGATCGTCCACCATGCGTTTGCCGAACGATTTGACTGCTTCACTTCCAGCCTTTTCCTCGGCGAGTTCACCGAGTTTGACCTCGGCCATGCCACCCTCGGCGGCGTTTTTGGCGAAGCGGGCGTCCGAGGCCGCAGGAGATTGAGCGGATGAAGATATGGAACGGCCAAAGAGCAGGATGCCGGCGAAACAGGACACAAAAAATGTGACGCCAGCCCAGTGGAGGAGATGGCGCTTCGTTTGTTGGGACATGAAGTCCTCCTATGGCGGGTATATTGAGCATACTGATCGTTATCAGGACAAGCCATCCGCTGATTCTTGTATTTTGAGGAGTGCCCCCAGCGACAGACGCTGTCAGGATTTCTGGCGTTCCAGATGGTTGTACGTTGGGGGATGCGGCCAAACGCACCGGCGCACCGACGCAACTGTGATGAAAAGGCAGTCTGGCTGCGCAGGCGATACTTGGCCCGGGCTGTAGGAGAATTGCCGCCGAGTATCGCACTGCGAGTTGTTTAGGGTTCAGGCGCGAGCAGACTTTGCTCTCGCCGCTCGTTTGCTGCGGTCCGAGTTTTCCGGTCTTTCCGGGGATGAGTGGCTGGCGTTCATGGCTTGTTTGTTGATTTCTACCGACAGCTCGGTGAGTTTCTTGTCGGTTTCTTTTTCTTCGTCCAGGGTTTGCAGCAGCAGGCTGACCGAGTCATCGTCGCCGAGAAGTTCGGCAAAGGCGTGAACGGAACCATAAGCTGCGATTTCGTAGTGCTCGACGCGCTGAGCGGCTGCGATGAGGCCGGCGTCCAGGGCTTCCGTTGCTGACTCCTCTTGAATGACCTCTTCGCCTTCCTCGATTAGGCCTTCCATGCCCATGCACTTTTTGCCTTTGGGGCTTTCGTCGAGAGAACTGAAGATTTGTTCGAGGCGTTCCACATGGCCCTTGGTCTGTTCGAGATGCTTTTCGAAGCCTTGCCGCAAATCCTGAGAGCTTGCGGCTTTGGCCATTTTGGGTAGCGCTTTGAGCAGTTGGCTTTCAGCGCTGTAGATGTCTTTGAGCTGCTCGACATAGAGCCGCTGAAGACCGTTTTCCTGCATATTTGCTCGCATTTTTTCTTCCTCCGTGAGTGGTGGTTTCAACAAAAGTTGCGGGGCGGGCCAGAACTCTATCTAAGGGGCGGCGAGAATCATGCGCCATACCCCCATCGCACTATTTCGAAAACGCAAGAGCCGTAGGGCAAAGAAATCTGTGAATTCTCAGATGTGAGAGCCGCGGGAATCGATTTTCTGAAGAGACGTCGGGGAATTACATCACTTCACGGACTTCTATGTCGCCTTGCCGACCAGTTACTTCCGTGTCCACGCGCGAACCGCGGCGGCGGAATAGCAGATCCACGCTGGATTGGCCGACTCGAAGATTGAGCACGCGTACTTCGCCAAGGACTTCAGGCAAGCGCGGCCAGTTGAGGCGAATCTCAGGTTTGGCCGTAAGCACATTGATACCGAGACAGGCCTGAAGCATCAGAAACACCGAAGCGGCGGCCCAAGCTTGGGGCGCGCAAGCGACCGGGTAGAGAGTGGGACCACTGCCGTCGGGACGTTTGTGAAAACCGCAGAAGAGCTCAGGCATGCGCTGGAGTTCGACATGGCGGCTGGCTTCGTACATGCTTTGCAATATCTCGGCAGCGGGCGCGTGCAGTCCGTAGTTGGAGAACCCCATGGCGATTATGGCGTTGTCGTGCGGCCAAACCGAGCCGTTGTGATAGGACATGGGATTGTAGCGAGCTTCCGACGAACCTACAGTACGGACGCCCCAGCCGGAAAAAAGGTCGGCGCTCATTAACGAGGCGGCGGCCGATTTTGCGTGATCATCACTGGCGATTTTACAAAAAAGCGCGTGGCCCGCATTGGAAGCCCGGACTCGGCATTGCTTTTTCTGCCCGTCGAGGGCCAGGACGTAAGTGCCCAGCTCCTCGCTCCAAAAAGCCTGGTCGAATCTGGACTTGAGAACCACAGCGCTGCTTTCGAGTTTTTCCGCCAAGTCGGGTTCGCCGAACGCGCGGGCCAGGCGCGCGCCCGCTAATTTAGCCGCGTAAGCGTACCCCTGCACTTCGCAAAGAGCGATCGGCGGGCTGGCCATGCTGCCGTCCGAGTGGAAAACCGAATCGTGGGAATCTTTCCAGCCCTGCTGAATCAGGCCATGCCGGGAGCGCTTTTCGTATTCAATGAAGCCATCTTTGTCCACGTCGCCGTAAACGTCCATCCATTGCAAGGCGCGTTTTACGTTAAGCCAGATATTGGACACGAAAGAAAGATCCCCGGTGCGGTCGAAATACGCGCCGGCGAGCATCACGAAGAGCGGAGTGGAATCAATGCTGCCGTAATACTGCGCGAAGGGGACCTCCCTGGTGGCGGCCATTTCGCCGCGGCGCATTTCATGGAGAATTTTGCCCGGCTCGGCGTCACGCTCCGGGATGATCTCGGTGGCTTGGGTCTGCGCTAGGTACTTGAGAACGCCTTGCGCAAAAGAAGGGATGAGCCACAGACACTCCAGCGAAACAAGGATGCCGTCGCGCCCGAAGACGGTGCTGAACCAGGGAACACCGGCATAGGGATATGGCCCTTCGGGATTGCCTTCGATCAGCATCCGCAGGTCCGCCGAGGACCGGGTGAGCCACGCGTTGAAGCCTTCGCTGGAAGTGGCAATGCGGCAGGATTGCGGGTCGGAGCCGGCAAATTCATTGTTCAGCCGCGTGTAGGCGTCGCCGAACGAAATCTGGTCGGGCTTTTGCAAATCGTGTTCGCAGGTGACCATGCCGAAGAGCGATGTTTCTTCGTTGGGCCGCAAAGTCAGCTCGAAACATGCTTGTTCCGAGGAAATCGTTGTGGGAACGGGCGAGAATTCAAGCCGCGTGCGGCGCACGATGCGATCAAGACCGCGATAGGAGAGGACGGCGGAGGCGTCCGTGACCCGATCCGGCAGCCGCTCGCCGGTATGCTCGCGCGCAGTTCCGCGGACTTCAAAAATATCGGCAAAATCGGCTGCAAATTTGACCAGAACCGATACATGCGCCGGCTCGAAGCCGTAATTGAGCAAACGAATCTGCGAGTAACAACCGCCTTTGCGCAGGAACTGCAGACGGAACACATGCAGGGTACCGCGAGACAGTTCTGGCAGCCCATCGGCCGAGCTATCTACATTTGTGAGGTCCACCGAGAGAAAAGCGTTGTCATCGCGAATGGTTGAGCTCAGCAGCAGAGGCTGCCGCCCATTCACCTGAACGGTAAATTGCGAAAGATGGCGGCACTCGGCATGGAACAGGCCGAACTTCGAAGGGCCTACGGGTTCAATGTCGCCAAAACGATTGAACACCGCAAAGGTATCTCCGTATTTTAGGACACGCGTGCGATCGTCGGCGAGCGCGGAGGAAGCTCGGACGTAATATTCATTCTCCAGCCGAACGATGTCAGTCAACAGGGCCGCCTACATGGCAAGTGAAGAATCCACTTCTGGCGCCGGGAGGGTCAAGTTGTTGGCAGCGAGAAGTGACTCGTACAGCGTAACGTAATCATCAGCCATGCGGGAAGCGGTAAACCGGCGCTCGAATTCGCGGCGGCACGCAGTCCGGCTCAACGAAGAGACGCGGCGCACCGCCGCCACGGCTTCGGGAATGCTCTTTACGATGAAGCCGCTCACTCCTTCGCTGAGAACCTCGCTCACCGAGCCGAGGTCGAAGGCGATCGTCGGTGTGCCGCATGCCATGGCTTCAATCATGCACAGGCCGAACGGCTCCGGCCAATCGATGGCGAAAATCTGCGCCGCGGCGTTGCCGAGGAACTCCGACTTCTGGTGTTCCGCAATTTCGCCGATGTATTCGATTTGCGGATGGTTAAGGAGCGGCTTGATCTTGGCCTCGTAATATTCTCGATCGGCCGGATCGACCTTTGCGGCAATTTTGAGGGGCATGCCCGATTGCAAAGCGATTTCGATAGCCCGGTCCACCCGCTTTTCGCGGGAAATGCGGCCGATGAAGGCGAGATATTTGCCGGCGCCGGCACCGAACTCCAGGCTTTTTTCGGGCAGTCCATGATAGACGTTGCCGATCCAATGATTCCGCGGCAGCGGCTTGCGCTGGCTCAGGGAAATGGAAACCACGGGAACATCGGGAAATTCGCGATAGAGAGGAGCAAGCTCCGGGATATCGAGACGACCGTGCAGCGTGGTGAGATGAGGAACGGCGCAGCGCCGGGAGAAGGGGAAATGTAAGTAGTCCACGTGAAAGTGCAGGATGTCGAAGTCGTGGGCGCGCTCCATGACGTTTTCGAGCATCAGGTAGTGGAGGGCGAGCTTATCCACGCAGCGCTCGTCGAGACGCAGCGCGCGACGGCAGGGGGCGATAAGCTGCGCGGAGGTTACCGAGTCGCCGCTGGCAAACAACGTGACGTCGTGGCCCTGCGCCACCAGCTCTTCCGTTAAATAGGAAACCACGCGTTCCGTGCCTCCGTAAAGCTGTGGCGGCACACTTTCATACAGCGGAGCAATTTGTGCGATCCTCATTTCGTTTTCTCCGTTCCCGCGGCTAACGAATCTAATCGTAAACAATTGCAGCCTTGACGAACATCAAGCGAAATGCTGATGCGCTCTAAGAACTGCGCGTAGCGGAAAGAGAAAATGGGCCAGGCTTAGCGCGAACCTTGCGCGGAAGCCGTAATGACTTCCTTGCCCTGCGCGTTCCTCCTGCGAAAAAGCCTGCGCGGATTGCGGGCCAGCAGATTGGAAAGATGCGCCATCGAGGGATCCGAGTCCGCGAGAATCTTCAAGACCGCGGTAAGAGGTACGGCCAGAAGAATTCCTGGGATGCCCCATAGCCACCCCCAGAACATTAGGCCGATGGTCGCGGCGACCGGCCCGATTTCCAAACGTGAACCGACAAAGTGGGGGATCAACAGATTGGCGGAGATCAGATGCAGGGTGACGACGACGCCGATCACGATAAGGAATTGTGCGGTCGCGTGAAATTGCACCAATCCGGCGATCAGCGGGACGACAAGTGCCAGCAGCACTCCGACAAACGGAACCAAATTTAAGAATCCACTGGCCACGCCCAGCGTGATAGCCGGCTTGAGTCCGATTTTCCAGAAAATCAAGACGCTGATCACCGCCATCGCCGCCCCGATCCACAGATTACCCACCACGTAGCCACGCACCATGGCTTTGAGCCGGACGATGACGGTGTCCATGTCGAGACGATCGCCAAGCATGGCCTTGAAACAGATATACAGCTTTTCGCGCACCAGGAGCAGGAAGAACACCAGGAACGGCGCCACGCCGGCAATCACGAAGGCACCTCCGGCGGAGCCTACGCCGCGCACCAGATAGGTGGACCACGGTGTAGATTCGCGGATGCGAAGTTCGGGCGCCTGATTGGGGGCGGCGTCATGAACCATCGCTCCAGCGGATTCCTGTACCCGCTGGATTTTTTGGCCCATCGGCGCTAACAGGTGATGAATACGATCGGCGTAAAGCGGGAAATTGTCTGAGAGAGCGCTAACCTGCAGGTACGAGATGTACAGAAACACGGCGACCAGCGCGGCTCCGCCCAGAACGATAATGCCGGCGGCGACCGATCGCGGCACGCGGTGGCGCTCCAGGGCGTTGACGGCGGGGTCGGCGAGAATCGCCACGAACGAGGCAAGAAGTAGCGTGATGCAGATGGAACTGGCGAGGAAAAAAAAGGCCAGGATCAACAACAGAAGGATGGCGGTCAGGATGTGTACGCCCCGGCGGAGCGTGAGGTCGTCCAACCGAGGCTTAGCGATGACGTTAGAGCTCATGACACTTCCATTTCCGATGCGCCTGTTGGAACCCGGGCGACCCGGGTATTAACTGGACCATAGCGGGCCCTGAGGCTCTGCGCCATACACAGCAGTGCCGTTAGCTACGGGAGCGAAACAGTAGCGGTGCGCGGCCTGGGTCGGGCAAAAAAGCGCTGGTGGGTGAAAACGGACCGCGATGAATCACAGGCAGAAGGACCGCCATCGAAACTCGATGCGTGACTTTTCCCTCATTTCTGCGAGAGCAGCTTCTTGTTTCTACAGTGAAACGAGTATTCAGCGCCTCCTTTTCGGTGTTGTATTCCTATTACCTGAGGCACGCGGAAGAGGTGATGCAATGCCTGCTACAGATACGAGTACCCGCAGCCAGAACGTTGAGCCATCTATGGTAGCCAAACCTTTGAAAATTCTAGTCGCCGACGACCACGACATCATTCGTCGCGGGCTCCGACAGCTCTTGACCGCGCGGCCCGGCTGGGAAGTATGCGGCGAAGCTACCACCGGCCGCGAAGCGGTGCGGCTGGCGGAAGAGCTGAAGCCGGACATCGTGGTAATGGATATCAGTATGCCGGAGCTGAACGGGCTCGAAGCGGCGCAAAAGATTCACGCCATGATGCCTAAGGTAGGAATCGTGATTCTGACCTTGCACTTCTCCGATCAACTCGTGCGCAATATCGTGGCGGCCGGGGCGCGCGGTTACATCATGAAGTCCGACGCCGACGCGGACCTGGTCAGCGCCGTGGAGGCGCTGTCTAATCGGCGGACGTTTTTTACGGCCCGGGCGGCGGAAATGCTCCTGAACGGGTATTCCGGTTCGGCCTCGGGAGCGGAGCCGCAGGCAATGGCCAAAGACCGGCTCACCCCGCGGCAAAGGGAGATTGTTCAGCTCCTGGCCGAGGGCAAGAGCAGTAAGGAAGTGGCGGTGGCGCTGGGTATCAGCGTGAAGACTGCCGAAACGCACCGGGCCAATATTATGCGGCGGCTGGAGCTGCATTCGGTCACCGAGTTGGTGCGCTACGCGGTGAAAAACCAGATTATTGAGGTGTGAACCAGGCATTGCGCATTTCGGCGGCATCAGGTGCGGCCAACGGTGGCGCAGCGCTAGTTTGTGTTTAACCAGGGGATCGGTCATGCCTGAAGCCAATGGGCCAGACCTGCTCCGGTACAGAACGACAAACCGTCTTGGCAAAAGCTAGGAGTCTTGGTGGAATACGCTGAACAGTTTGCTCATGTGCTGTTGTTCGGTTGCCCCCGTTGCGGAAGGCCGCTGGCTTCGGCTTGCGCGAGTAAAGGCAGCAACCTGGAAACCGCCGATGCGCACTGGTTTAATCCGCATTGCCATTGCGGCTGGACGGGCGACGTGATCGGGCTAACCGCCGTCAAGCACTGGGTGGAACCATGGAGCGTCGAACCGGGGACGGCTCCGGCAGATGGATCGAGCGGATCCTGCGACGGCGGGACGGTCCAGTAATCAACGAGAACCTCTTCCAACAATCTACAGTCTTTACTTGATTTCCAATTTAGGTCCGACGTTTTACCTTGAGCTCTGTAAGGGGTTCTGTGCTTGAGTTTTAGTGATTCGGGCGTCCCAGGTCGCGGTTACTGTGTAGCCGCAAAACGCATCGACCCCGAACGAGACCACCGCTATGTCATTGAAAATTCTGATTGTGGACGATCATGAGGTGGTGCATCAGGGCATCAAGATGATCTTGCGTTCGCGCCCCGAGTGGCACATCTGCGGCCAGGCAGAGAATGGGGCCGAAGCGGTACATCTTGCGCAGGAGCTTTCCCCGGATGCCATCGTAATGGACATAACGATGCCAGTAATGAATGGGCTGGAGGCCACGCGCCAGATCGCGAAATTAGGTTTGAGCTCCAAAGTAATCGTTTTCACCATGCACGAAGCTCCCGGGCTGGCCGACAGCGTACGCGGCGCCGGCGGTCACGGCTTGGTGCTGAAATCCCGCGCCGCCGTCGACTTGATCAATGCCATCGAGACCACCGTAGGCGGCGGCACTTATTTCAATTCCGACGGAAGCAAAGTGGCCCCGGCCGAAAAGAAGAAGCGCGAGTCGGGGCCACTGCTGTGCCGCGCGCTGCAGATTGTACCGTCGGTCTGCTGAAGTTGTTCCCGGCGACCTCCGTTTTGCTGTTTTTTTCCTAAATTCGCACTCAATACCAAGAACACTGTACTGGCGGCGCAGGTCTTTCGTGGTATGTAGAAAGACGTATCGCCGCGACATGCATAGCCCTTCGAGACCGCGCAGCAGCGTTCCACGCAGCGCCTCGAAAACATTCCATTCCATTGCTCACCGAATGTCGCGCGGGAGACGTAGATGAAGACAGCCAGTCGTAAGGCAAGAAGCTCCGCAGATAGCGGCGCCGCTGCGGCGACCGCCGTTTTGAGCGGTAACGGCCATCCGCACGTGATCGGCGAGCCCGGCGAATTCGATTTGGCCGTCGTGCTGACTGGCCTGCAGAGTATGCGCGACGGAGATTTTTCGGTGCGGCTGCCGGGATCGTGGACCGGGCTGGGCGGCAAGATCGCGGACACATTCAACGACATCGTCGCGGCCAACCAACAGATGGCGCGAGAACTTCGCCGTGTAGGGCAGGTCGTCGGTAAAGAGGGTCGCACCCGCGAGCGTGCGCGGTTTAATGAGGGCCGAGGGGCGTGGGGTGAGATGGAAGGGTCAGTGAACACTCTGGTTGAGGATCTCCTGCGCCCTACCGCTGAAGTGACGCGCGCCATCGCCGCGGTCGCGCAGGGAAATTTGACCCAGACGGTCAGACTGGACGTGGACGGACGGCCGCTGGAAGGCGAGTTCTTGCGTTCGGCCACCATCGTCAACACCATGATTCAGCAGTTGGGAGTTTTCACTTCGGAAGTGACCCGCGTGGCCCGCGAAGTCGGAACGGACGGAAAACTCGGCGGGCAGGCGCAAGTGCCCGGCGTGGCCGGGACATGGAAGGACCTGACGGTTTCCGTGAATTCCATGGCCAGCAACCTCACCGGCCAGGTGCGCAACATCGCCGAAGTCGCAACCGCGGTGGCCAGTGGCGATCTTTCGCTGAAGATTACCGTGGACGTGCGCGGTGAAATTCTCCAGCTTAAAGAAGCCATCAATACCATGGTGGATCAGCTGCGTTCCTTCGCATCTGAAGTTACTCGCGTCGCACGCGAAGTGGGGACGGACGGACGTCTTGGCGGACAGGCTGTCGTTCCCGGTGTCGCCGGCACTTGGAAGGACCTCACCGACTCCGTCAACGCCATGGCCGGAAACCTGACCGGTCAGGTCCGCAACATCGCCGAAGTCACCACCGCCGTCGCTCGCGGCGACCTGTCCCGCAAGATCACCGTGGACGTGAAGGGGGAAATTCTGGAGTTGAAGAACACCATCAACACCATGGTGGACCAGCTCAACGCCTTCGCCGGTGAAGTCACTCGCGTAGCCCGCGAAGTCGGCACAGAAGGCAAACTCGGCGGCCAAGCTCAGGTGCCCGGCGTTGGTGGTACTTGGAAAGACCTCACCGACAACGTCAACTTCATGGCCAGCAACCTTACGGGCCAGGTCCGCAACATCGCCGAAGTCACCACCGCCGTTGCCGGCGGCGATTTGTCTCGCAAAATTACCGTGGACGTGAAGGGCGAAATTCTCGAGCTGAAAGACACCATTAACACCATGGTGGACCAGCTCAACCGTTTCGCCGGAGAAGTCACCCGCGTGGCCCGCGAAGTGGGCACCGAGGGGCGGCTCGGCGGTCAGGCCAACGTCCCGGGCGTCGCCGGAACCTGGAAGGATCTGACGGACTCCGTCAATTCCATGGCCGGAAACTTGACCGGTCAAGTCCGCAACATCGCTGAAGTCACCACTGCCGTCGCTCGCGGCGACTTGTCTCGCAAAATCACCGTGGATGTGAAGGGCGAAATTCTCGAGTTGAAGAACACCATCAACACCATGGTGGACCAGCTCAACGCCTTTGCCGGTGAAGTCACTCGCGTGGCTCGCGAAGTCGGCACCGACGGCAAGCTCGGCGGTCAGGCCCAGGTGCCCGGCGTCGCCGGAACCTGGAAGGACTTGACCGACTCCGTCAACTTCATGGCCAGCAACCTCACCGGCCAGGTCCGCAACATCGCTGAAGTTTCCACGGCAGTTGCCCGCGGCGACTTGTCCCGCAAGATCACCGTGGACGTGAAAGGCGAAATTCTCGAACTGAAAGACACCATCAACACCATGGTGGACCAACTGCGCTCCTTCGCTTCCGAAGTGACTCGCGTGGCGCGCGAGGTCGGCACCGACGGCAAGTTGGGTGGCCAGGCGCAAGTGCCCGGTGTCGCTGGAACCTGGAAGGATCTCACCGACTCCGTCAACTCCATGGCCAGCAACTTGACCGGCCAGGTTCGCAACATCGCCGAAGTTTCCACCGCTATCGCCAGCGGCGACTTGTCCAAAAAAATCACCGTCAACGTCAGCGGAGAAATCCTCCTGCTCAAAGACACCATCAACACCATGGTGGACCAGCTCAACGCCTTCGCCGGAGAAGTCACCCGCGTGGCCCGCGAAGTGGGAACTGAGGGGCGCCTCGGTGGCCAGGCCAAAGTTCCCGGCGTCGCCGGTACCTGGAAGGACCTCACTGACTCCGTCAACTCCATGGCCGGAAACCTGACCGGTCAGGTCCGCAACATCGCCGAAGTCACCACCGCTGTGGCCCGAGGCGACTTGTCCCGCAAAATCACCGTGGACGTGAAGGGTGAAATTCTCGAACTCAAGAACACCATCAACACCATGGTGGACCAGCTCAACGCCTTCGCCGGTGAAGTCACTCGCGTAGCCCGCGAAGTGGGTACCGAAGGCAAACTCGGCGGTCAGGCTCAAGTCCCCGGCGTCGGCGGAACCTGGAAAGACCTCACCGACAACGTCAACTTCATGGCCAGCAACCTCACCGGCCAGGTTCGTAACATCGCCGAAGTCGCCACTGCTATCGCCACGGGCGACCTTTCCAAAAAAATTACCGTGGACGTGCGCGGCGAAATCCTTCAGCTCAAGGAAACGCTCAACACCATGGTCGAGCAGTTGCGCTCCTTCGCTGCGGAGGTCACCCGCGTGGCGCGCGAAGTCGGCAGCGAAGGCCGCCTCGGCGGCCAGGCCAACGTCCCCGGCGTCGCAGGAACCTGGAAGGACCTCACCGACTCCGTGAACGCCATGGCCGGAAACCTGACCGGTCAGGTCCGCAATATCGCCGAAGTCACCACCGCCGTGGCCCGCGGCGACCTGTCGCGCAAAATCACCGTGGACGTGAAGGGTGAAATTCTCGAGCTGAAGAACACCATCAACACTATGGTGGACCAACTCAACGCTTTCGCCGCGGAAGTCACCCGCGTCGCTCGCGAAGTGGGCACCGAAGGCAAGCTCGGCGGCCAGGCCCAGGTCACCGGCGTGGCCGGAACCTGGAAAGACCTTACCGACAACGTCAACGTTATGGCGGCTAACCTTACCGAACAGGTCCGCAACATCGTCAAAGTCGTGACCGCCGTGGCCAACGGCGAGCTCACGCAAAAACTCACGGTCAACGCCAAGGGCGAAGTCGCTGCGCTGGCCGACACCATCAACAACATGACCGACACGCTCGCCACCTTCGCCGATCAAGTGACCACCGTCGCCAGAGAAGTCGGTGTCGAAGGCCGCCTCGGTGGCCAGGCCAACGTGCCCGGCGCCGCCGGCACCTGGAAAGATCTCACTGGCAACGTAAACCTTCTGGCCGACAACCTCACCAACCAGGTTCGCGCCATCGCCGAAGTGGCTACCGCCGTGACCAAGGGCGACCTGACCCGCTCCATTCAGGTCGAGGCCAGCGGCGAAGTCGCCGACCTGAAAGATAACCTCAACACCATGATTGACAACTTGCGGCTCACCACCGACCGCAACAACGAGCAGGACTGGCTCAAGACCAACCTCGCTCGCTTCACCGGCATGTTGCAGGGCCAGCGCGATCTTTCCACCGTCGGCCGCATGCTCCTTTCAGAACTCGTTCCCCTCGTCGGCGCGCAACAAGGCGTCATCTATCGCATGGAATCCGAGCCCGCCGGCATGGTGCTGCTCTCCGCATTCGCCGATGACGGTCAAGCCGGCCACCGCGTGCATCTCGGACTTGGTGAGGGTCTCGTCGGTCAGTGCGCCGTCGAAAAGCGCCGCATGCTCATCACCGATGTCCCCGAACACGCCACTCCCATCCGTTCCGGCCTGTATCAAGCCGTCCCGCAAAACATCATCGTTCTGCCAGTCCTCTTTGAAGACCGCGTCAAAGCCGTCATTGAACTCGCCTCGCTCAGCCGCTTCACCGCTTCGCATCTCGCCTTTCTCGAACAGCTCACCGCCAGCATCGGCATCGTTCTCAACAGCATCGAAGCCACCATGCAGACCGAAGGCTTGCTCAAGCAGTCCCAGCAATTGGCCATCGAGCTGCAAACCCAGCAGAAGGAACTGCAGCAGACCAACGAGCAGCTCGCGCAGAAGGCGCAGCAGCTCGCGGAGCAGAACGTGGAGGTGGAGCGGAAAAACCAGGAAATCGAACAGGCCCGGCGCGCACTGGAAGAAAAGGCCAAGGAACTCGCGCTGACGTCCAAGTACAAATCCGAATTCCTAGCCAACATGTCGCACGAACTGCGCACTCCGCTCAACAGCATTCTGGTTCTGGGCCAGCAGCTCTCCGACAACCCCGACAGCAACCTCACACCCAAGCAAGTCGAATTTGCCCGCACGATTCACGGCGCCGGTACCGACCTGCTCAACCTTATCAGCGACATTCTGGACCTTTCCAAAATCGAATCCGGCACGGTCTCGGTCGAAGCCGAAGAGGTATTTTTCGCCAGCCTGCTCGATATGGTTGGCCGCCCCTTCCGCCACGAAGCCGAGCGCAAGCACCTTACGTTCGAAGTTCAGATCGATCCGCACCTCAGCCGCAGCCTGATCACCGACTCCAAGCGACTCCAGCAGGTGCTTAAGAATCTGCTCTCCAACGCTTTCAAGTTCACGGAACAGGGCGGTGTGCGCCTCTCCGTTTCTTCCGCGACCAAAGGTTGGGGCGAAGCTCATCCCATTCTCGGGGGCTCGGCCTCG
>Ga0209579_10002636_pt1 | contig 13489 bp, 11 predicted proteins | sample Coa_R1_2_FD_187152 | JGI IMG/M metagenome (GOLD analysis project Ga0209579, IMG submission 187152) | Surface soil microbial communities from Centralia Pennsylvania, which are recovering from an underground coalmine fire - Coalmine... | ecosystem: Environmental > Terrestrial > Soil >... | reverse complement strand
CGGCGTGCTCAACGTCTCCGCAAACTGTCTCGATCGCCACGTCCGCGCCGGTCGCGGCGACAAAGTTGCGTATTACTATGAAGGCGAGCCCGGCGATTGCCGCACGATCACCTATCGCGAGCTACTTGATGCGACGAATCGTTTTGCCAACGGGTTGCGGAAGCTCGGCATTCGCCGCGGCGATCGCGTCGCGATCTACATGCCGATGATTCCGGAGCTCCCGGTCGCGATGCTGGCGTGCGCGCGCATTGGCGCGGCGCACTCCGTAATCTTTGGCGGCTTCTCTTCGGAATCGATCATCGACCGGGTGAACGATGCGCAATGCGTTGCGCTCATCACGGCAGATTATGGCTGGCGGCGCGGCAATAAGATACCACTCAAGCGCAACTGCGATACCGCGATGGAACATACGCCGTCGATCCGTCACTGCATCGTGGCGCGCCGTATCGGTGACGAGGTTTTCATGCGCGAAGGGCGTGACCATTGGTGGGACGAGGTCATCGCCGGAGAGCCGGCCGAGTGCGCACCCGAGCCGATGAACTCCGAAGACCTCCTTTTCCTTCTCTATACCAGCGGAACGACGGCGAAACCGAAGGGTATCAAACATACGACGGGCGGTTTCTTGACGCACGTCGCGATGACGCACAAGCTGGTCTTCGACCTGAAAGAAGATCGTGATATCTACTGGTGCACCGCCGATATCGGCTGGGTGACCGGCCACTCGTATATCGTCTACGGGCCGCTTGCCAACGGCACGACAAGCGTTCTGTACGAAGGCACCCCGGATTTTCCCGACAAGGATCGATTCTGGACAATCGTCGAGCGTTACGGTGTAACGATCCTCTACACCGCGCCGACGGCGATTCGCACGTTCATGAAATGGGGGCCGGAATATCCCGCCAAGCACGATCTTTCGTCGCTCCGTCTGCTGGGAACCGTTGGAGAGCCGATCAATCCGGAAGCCTGGATCTGGTACCTCGAATGGATCGGCGGGAATCGCACGCCGGTGGTCGACACGTGGTGGCAGACTGAAACCGGCGGCATCATGATCGCGCCGCTTCCCGGAGTCACGACGCTCTTACCGGGAAGCGCCACCAAACCGTTGCCCGGCATCGGCGCGGACATCGTCAGCGACGACGGCGAGTCGGTGCCGCTGGGCGGCGGCGGCTACGTGGTGCTGACGCGTCCGTGGCCCGGCATGCTGCGCGGCATCTGGGGAGACGACGAGCGTTACATACAGACCTATTGGTCGAAATTTCCGCATCGTTATTTTGCCGGCGACGGCGGACATCGCGACGCCGAAGGCAACTATTGGTTCATGGGCCGCATCGACGACGTGATGAACGTCAGCGGCCATCGGATTTCGACCACCGAGGTAGAGAGCGCGCTCGTCGACCATCCTGCCGTCGCCGAAGCCGCCGTCTGTGGGAAGCTCGACGAGATGACCGGCCAGGCTATTTACGCCTTCGTTTCGCTCAAAGGCGCGCAAGCCGGATCTGAGGAGCTTGCCGACGAGCTGCGCGACCATGTCGGCGCTAAGCTGGGAAAGTTCACGCGCCCCAAGTACGTTACGTTTACGCAAGAGCTTCCCAAAACGCGCAGCGGCAAGATCATGCGCCGCCTCCTGCGCGACATCGCCGAAGGACGAACCCTCGGCGATACGACGACGCTCGCGGACTCCTCGATCGTCAAGGAACTCCAAGAGCGCGCAAAGGTCGAAGTCACGCAGGAGGACTGAGGCAGGAGTCATCCGACAGCGGCGCATGCGCGTTCAACGATCGGAAGGGAGCGGCGACGAGGCCTTGGCGGCAGCATTTGCAGCGCACGAGCGTTGGGCATTCAGCGAAGCATACCGTCAAAATGCGTCGTTACTCTATTCGGCCGCGTACAACGTGCTCGGCAATGCCGACGAGGCTAAGGATTGCGTTGCCGACGCGATCGCGCGGCTTTGGCGCGCGCGGCATCCCTATTCGCCCGGTCGGGGCAGTTTGCGAAACTTTCTCGTGGTTTGCGTTCGCAACGAAGCGATCTCACGGCGCCGCCGGCACGTTCGCCGAGCGCGCGTGGAGGAACGTCTCGCTGCGCTGGCAAGCGACGCCGAGCCATTCGACGCCGAAGATCCGATCGAACGCGATCGAGTCCGCAGCGCGCTGATCGCGCTTCCGCCCGAACAGCGAACCGCGATCGCATTGGCCTTTTATGGCGGAAAGACGCATACCGAGATCGCGGCCGAGTTGCAAGAACCGCTCGGGACGATCAAGAGCCGGATAAAGCTGGGGTTACGCAAGCTCGCGGCTGCGCTCGGCCACCCAACTGCTCGAGAGCACGACGTCCGATGATGCACGAGCAGGTCGCCGATCTCGCCGAACTGTACGCCTTGGGAGCTCTCGGCGATTCCGATCGTGCCGCCGTGGACGAACACGTGCGCCGGTGTGCGACGTGCGCGCAGCTTCTCGCCGGAGCCGAACGCGACGTGGCGCTCATCGCCTCCATGGAACCGCAGCACGCGGCGCCGAGAGAGCTCGAAGCACGCGTCGAACGAACGCTGCAGAATCGGCCGCAAGCCTGGCCCTATGCTGCGGCCATCGCCGCCGCGGTTGCGATCGGATTGCTGCCGTCGCTCTATATCTTATCGCAGACCAATGCGCTGCACCGCTCGATGCTCGCGCAAGCCGCCGCGACGGAGCGGCTCGCCGGCGCGCCGCATCGGATGGCCCATTTTCGGACGACGCCTGGAATGCCGCCCGCAGAGATCGTCTATGCGCCGGACGGTTCGTGGTATCTCGTATTGGTGCACGGTGCCGCGAAGACGTTGTCGGTCGCCTGGATGCACGACGGCACGAGGACGATGCTTGGCGACGCGGTACCGCAGGGACATCTCGCATCACTCTATCTTCCGAAGAGCCACCGCATGGATCGAATCGCCCTGATGGACGGCGATCGGGTCGTTGCCGAGGCGACGCTCAACTGGCAAAAAACGAGTCTAAGTCATCCAACCGGTCGATTCGCGTAGCGGGAGGAAGCGCCGCGAGGATCGTCGCGCCGTACCGCGTGGAGGCGGCGCGGCCGTCGAGTAACGCAACGAGACCGCGATCTTTGGTGCTGCGGATGAGCCGGCCGAAACCCTGTTTCAATCGCACCGTGGCAGCCGGAATCATGTAGTGCTCGAAGCCGTCGAGACCGCGCTCTTCCAATGCGCGCACGCGAGCCATCACGAGCGGATCGCTCGGCGATGGAAACGGCAAACGGTCGATGATGACGCACGAGAGCGCGTCGCCTGCGACGTCTATTCCTTCCCAAAACGTCGCTGTCGCGAAAAGCACGGCGCCCGGTGTGCGGCGGAACCAATCCAGCAGCTGCGCGCGCGGGAGCTGCCCCTGCAGGCGAACGGGGTAAGCAAGTCGATCGCAGACCAAGGCGTAGACTTCGCGCAGTCGCGCGTAGGACGTGAACAGCACGAACGCTCGGCCACCGGTGCGATCGAGACACTCTTCGACGAGCGGCGCGGCACGGCGCGCAAACTCCGACGACTTCGGATTGAGCTCGGGCGGAGCGACAAAAAGCCGCGCCTGGCGCTCGTAGTCGAACGGCGAGCGGGCGACGAGTTCTTGCGCCTCGTCCATTCCCAGCGTTCGGCGAACGAATTCAAACGAGCTGTTCGTGGCCAGCGTCGCGCTGGTGAGCACGACGCTCTGCGTTCTCGAAAAGAGCCTTTCGCGCAGAAAGTCGGCGATCTCGTGGGGCGCGCAGTTGAGGCGGTACCGGCCGCCGGCTTCTTCGCGCTCGACCCACGCAATCGTTTCGGGCGAGCCGGATTCGACGCGATCGATGACGGACTGATGCGCCAAGACGAGCCGTAATACGAGATCGCGCCGGCGTTCGGCCTCCAATGGATCTTCGACGCCGCGCTTCAATGCCGTGTGCGAATTTGCGAAGACCCAGTTCTCCAAACGATAGAGCGCCGCACGCAGGCTCTCTAGAGCCGGCCATGCGTCTTCATTCGCCGCAACCGGATAGCGATCGACCGGCACGCAGCCGAGCGCCGATTCCAGGCGTGCAACGCCGCGCTCGAACTCGACGTCGAAATCACTCGGCAGTTGGTACGTGCGATGCACTTTGCGCAGCATCCGTAGGATCGATGCGCTCGAAAGCGCGGCGGTCAGTGCATCGGTCGCCCAACGTTCGCACTGATGCGCTTCGTCGAGTACGGCCACGTCGTAGGGCGGCAAGAGCCCTCCGCCGACGGCCAGATCGAGAAAGAACAACGCGTGATTGACGACAACGACGTCGGCGTACTTAGCCTCGTCGCGCTTGGCGAAGAAAAAACAATTGCGGAAGTGCTCGCAGTATTCGCCGACGCACTCATCGGCGTCGGCATCGAGTTGCTCCCACTCGTCGCCGGGCGGCAGGAAACCCAACTCGGCACGGTCGCCGGTTTTCGTTCGAGCAGCCCACTCCCAGATTGCCTGCATCGAGCGCGACGGCGCAACGAGCCGCCCTTCGCGCGTTCGCTCAAGCTTCTGCCTGCAGAGATAGTGGCTCCGGCCTTTGAGCAGCGTCACCCGAAGCGGGATCTGCAGCGCCTCGCGCACGAGCGGAATGTCTTTCTGCACGAGCTGTTCCTGCAACGCGATCGTTCCGGTGGAGAGCACCACTTTTTTCCCGCTGCGAAGGGCCGGGACGAGATACGCCAACGATTTTCCGACGCCGGTACCGGCTTCGACGATCGTGTGCATTCCTTCCATGATGCCGCGCTCCACGAGCTGCGCCATCTGCAGCTGCCCTGCGCGGGGTTCGTAGCCGGGCAGCGCCTTTGAAAATGGCCCGTCATTTCCGAAGACGACCTCGAGCGACGCGGTCACTATGCGCGCTGCTCGGGGTCGAGCGGCGCTTCGTACTCCGTTTCCATCTCACGCCCGGTGCGGGCGTCGACAACAACCGGTGCGACACGACGTGGCGGATAATAGATAACGAATGTGACCGCGAATCCGGCAAGCAATCCGGCAACGTGGGCCTGCCACGAGATTACTGGAACTGCAAACGTAATGATAAGGTTTATTGCGAGTATTCCGATGTTAGCGCGCACCAGGTCCATGCCGGGCTTGCCGAGCTTGAAACCAATCGCGAAGAGCGCCCCAAAGAGTCCGAAGATCGCGCCGCTGGCGCCGACCGTGGCCACCAAAGGACTGCTAAAGTACACGACGCCGAGTCCCGCAGCGACGAGCGAAACGAAATAGACCAGCAGCATCCGCCACGGTCCCATTGCGTACTCGATAAAGCGCCCGAGAAACCACAGTGACATCATATTGACGCCGATATGAAGCAAGCCGCTATGGAGGAACGCGCCGGTGAAAATGCGCCACCACTGACCGTCATGCAGAACAAACGCCGGCACCAGAGCTCCCGCGGCAAGGACCCGTTCGATGCCCGCTCCGTTACCGAAGCCCGAAAGCATCTCCGGACCGCCGACGTAGATCTCCCAAAGGTAGCCGATCACGTTGAGGACGATGAGGAGCCGCGTGATCACGCGATCATGACCGTGCGCGCGAGCTCGAGCGAAATTGCATGCCGCTCGCCATCGATTTCGATGGTCACCGGTCCGCCGAGCGGCGCCTTTTCGAGCACGTGTAACGATACGCCGGGGCGAACGCCGACTTGACCAAGATACCGCAAGATCTCCGGCATCTGTTCGGTCACGCCCGACACCGTAACGCGACTGCCGGGCTCGACTTGCGCCAGTGGAATGCCGTCGCGCACGGGTTCGGTTAAGTCCGCGGGTGGAATCGGGTGGCCGTGCGGACAGGTTTTCGGATCGCCGAGCGCGGCGATTAAACGCTCCTCGACGCGCGGTGTAATTGCATGCTCGAGGATGCAGGCTTCGGCGTAGACTTCGTCCCAGGGCATGCCGAGCACGTCGGTGAGCAAGCGCTCCGCGAGCCGATTGCGCCGGACGACTCCGACGGCGACCTCGAGACCCTGGCGCGTGAGCTTGATGTCGCCGCGCACCTCGTGTTCCACAAAACCGTCATTAACGAGCTTCTTGAGCATCCCCGAGACGGACGCGGGCGCGACGCCCAGTTCGGTTGCAAGTGCCGAGGTGGTGACGCCCGGGCCTTCGCGTTCCAAGCGATAGATCGCCTTCATATACATTTCGAAGGATTCGGCGAAGTGCGAATGCGAGTGACCCGGCATAGGCGTTTTAACTTCGCGGCGCGGCCGGAAGTTCCGCAATCGACGTAGTAACCTGCGCCTCCAGCGCTTCCTTTGCTTGGGCCGAGGCGAAGCTCGCGCGGATCGCGTTACGAACGTAGCGCTCGAGCGCGCCGGCCCCCGCGATGCGCTCCACGAGTGCATATTCGCCGGCGATCGACGTGCCGAAGAGCGTGGGATCATCGCAATCGATCGTCACGACGCAGCCTTCTCGTTCGAAGTCGAGGTAGGGATGCGGATACTGCGGCAACGCCGACCCGGTGAGGTGGTTCGACGTCGGGCAGATTTCCAGCGCAATATTGCGCTCTGCAAGCATCCGCATCGTGCGGGAATCTTCGAGTGCGCGTAAACCGTGGCCGATCCGCTCAACGCCGAGCAGCTCGATCGCGTCGCGCACGCTCGAGGCCTCATCAGCTTCACCGGCGTGCGCAACGCAGTGCAGCCCGGTCGCGCGCGCGAATGCGAACACGTCGGCAAAGAGCGCAGCCGGAAAGCGCGCCTCATCCCCGCCCAGCGAAATACCAATGACGTCTAAATCGGACATACCGGCCACCATTCGAGCAGTTTCCATCGCGCGCTCGGCACCGAAGTTGCGCGTCAAATCCGGCAGTAGCGTGAAGTGCGCGCGTGGTTGCGCCCGGCGCAGTTCGGCAACGATGGTTTTCATCGTCGCGCGAACGTCGAGATCGGGATTGAAGAACGTCCAGACCGACGGCGAAACGAAGAGCTCGCCGTAAACGACGCCTTGCGCGAGCGCATCCTCGACGAACTCGCGCGCCAGCCGCGCGTAATCGTCAGGATGCCGCAGCGACCGGCTCACCGCCGCGAAGATATAGAGAAACTCTTGAAACGTTTCAAACCGATATGGGTCCCTAGCGGAGCCCGTATCATCCTGACCGGAGTCCGTGTCATCCTGAGCGGAGTCGAAGGATGACCCGCCTGTGCCTCCCGGCTTATACCGCAGCGGCACCCCGTGTTTAGCGGCCAGTTCGACAAACGTCTCGGAACGCAAGCAGCCCTCGAGGTGGCAGTGCAAGTGAACCTTCGGTATGCGCGCAGCAAGCGAGTTCGCGCTCATGCGGCTCGTTTTCGGCAAGCAGGGGTGAAACCCGGCGCGTCGTAAGCTAGTCGGTCCTATCGCGGGGTGGAGCAGTCCGGTAGCTCGTCGGGCTCATAACCCGAAGGTCGGTGGTTCAAATCCACCCCCCGCAACCAAACCGGGTCCGGATATTGGAAAATATCCGGATCTTTGTTGTCGGTAGGTTCGCCAAAGTTATCTCGCAAGTCTGCCGTTTGACGATTGTTGACGAGCGAGCGCGTACTAATCCAGCGTCAGGCGTCCGCAGCCGATCTCGTAATCGGCCATGCCGTAGTAAATGTCGAACTCGCGCTCGCCCCGCCGATCGATCCCGGTGGGAAAGACCACGTGGCCGACCGGGCCGTGCAACTCGGCGCCAGACGTTGGGACGAAGAGCGGTTTGGACGAGCGGAAGACAATTCGTTCGATCTGTTGCGCGTCGTGAATGATGACGCCGGCGCAGTACCGCAGCAACGACGCATCGTGCGGATGACTAAGCTCGTCGACGCCATGAATGACTGATAGCCAGCCTTCGTCTATGCGGACGGGCGGGGCGCCCGCGCCGACTTTGATCGTTCCCCACGTTGCCGGAGGCATCGTCAGCCGATGCGTCTCCGCCGCAGTGCACAGCGCGTTGAGATCGTTTCGAACGGCAGCAAGCGGAACGTATCCCACCGAGATTCCTTCACGCTCTTCCAACGGAAGCGCTTTGATCTGTGCGATCGCCTCGTGCGCATCCACGGAGAAGCTCATCGTCGGCCGGTGGTAGAACGCCAACGATTCGACGCCCTCCGGCGAGGCAACCGGCTCGGGAAAGAACGCCGCATCTTTGTCCGCGAACGGCTCGTCGCTTCCTTGGAATTGCATCAACCCGAGGCGATGCCACTGTAAGCCGTCCTCGGAAACTGCGACGGCAACCTCGGGCCCACGCGGACCGAGCGCCACATAGGCCATGACGTAACGATCGATCGCTGCGATGAACGTGACGCGCGGATCCTCGCAGCCGTGCCCCTCGGACCCGTCGCGCAGCTCGTACGGCGCTTCGGGCTCGAGCGCGAATCCGTCGAACTCCAGCTCCAGCGAGCCGTCGGGACACTCACGTGCTCGGAACGAACCGATCCTCGAAACGTTGCCCGCCGAAACCATTCGCGGATAGAGCTGCAGGGTGCGATCGCGCAGACGCGCGCAGGCAGGGTTGAGCATCCCGACCCGCGCCAAGGTTGGACTGGGTTTGAGCACGATACCGTGTCGTCTGAACTTCAAGATCGGTCTCGTCCGTTACAGCAATCCGGTCTCCCGTCCCACGCGCTCGAAAGCCGCCAGCGCGCGGTCCATTTCGCCGGCCGTCAACGCGGCGCTGATCTGCACGCGAATACGCGCAGTTCCTTCGGGAACGACCGGATAACCGAAACCGGTAACGAAGACTCCGGCTTTCAACAGCCTATCGCTGACGGCGATGGCGCGCGCCGTCTCACCGACGATAATCGGGATGATCGCGCTTTCGCTCTCCAGCGGTTTGTAACCGATCCGCTGGAGCCCCTCGCGGAAGTACGCCGTCTTCACGCGCAAATCGCGTACGAGCTCGAGATGCGCGTCGAGATACTCGATCGCTGCGAGCGAGCTGCACGCAACGGTCGCGGGCAACGCGTTGGAGAAGAGCTGCGGGCGAGAGCGCTGGATCAGTGTATCGATAAGCGCGCCGCTGCCGGCCACAAATCCGCCCGCCGCGCCGCCCAGGGCTTTGCCGAGCGTTCCCGTTATCACGTCTACCTGCCCCGTCAAACCATAATGCTCGATCGTGCCGCGACCGGTCTCTCCCATGACGCCGGTACCGTGAGAATCGTCAACAACGACAATTGCGCCGTTACGCTTGGCGAGCTCGACGATGTCGGGCAACTTCGCGAGATCGCCTTCCATCGAAAAGACGCCGTCGGTCACGACGACGATTGGGAACGACCCGGCAACACTCTCGAGCTTCTGCTGCAGGTCTGTCATGTTGCTGTGCTTGAAGCGCTCGCGGCGGGCCTTCGATGCCAACCGAACGCCGTCGATGATCGACGCGTGATTAAGCTCGTCGGAGACAATCGCGGAGGCTTCGTCGCAAATCGTCGGAAAGAGCCCCGTGTTGGCGTTCCAGCAAGAGACGTACGAGAGCGCGGCTTGCGTACCCAAGAACGAGGCGATCCGGTCCTCGAGCATACGATGGATATCTAGCGTTCCGCAGATAAAGCGCACCGACGCCGTGCCGGCCCCGTATTTGTCAAGGCCCCGTTTCCCCGCCTCGATCACGTCGGGATTGTCAGCCAGCCCCAAATAGTTGTTGCTCGACAAGACGATGACGTCGCCGGCTTCCTCCATATGAACTTCAGGAGCCATCGGCGTCGTCAAATGGCGCAAATGCTTGTACGTCCCGGCCTTTTTGAGCGCCTCGAGGTCGGTCTGCAGCTTCGCTTCGAACGTTTGGTTCATGGCTGGGCGATATCTCCTTTGAAATCGAGCACGATCTTAACCGCCTCTCCTTTTTCCATCAGCTCGAAGGCTTTGTCGAACTCCGTGTAGGGGAGCACGTGCGTGATCACCGCGCGCGGATCCACGCGTCCGCTCCTCACTAGCGCTTCGGCTTGATACCACGTTTCGAACATGCGCCTACCGTTGATGCCCAAAACGGTGATGCCCTTGAAGATGATGCGGTCGGCGAGATTCAGCGACACCGGGCCAGACGGCAGGCCGAGCAACGCGGCAGTCGCTCCGTTGCGGAGCAGCTGCAAGCCGAGATCGATTGCGCCCGCGTTACCGGACATTTCCAGCAAAACGTCTGCCCCATTGCCCGCCGTGCGCGCGCGGATCTCCTCGATCAGCGCCGGCTCGCTCGACACGAAGGCCGCATCTGCGCCGAGTTGCTTGGCAAGGTCAAGACGCGCCGGATTGACGTCGATCGCGTAGATCGCAATCGCGCCGGCGGCGCGCGCCACGGCGACGGCCAATAGCCCAATGGAACCGACGCCGCTTACGATGACGCTCTTTACGCTCACGCCGGCAGCCATTACGGTGTGAACGGCGTTGCCGAGCGGATCGAAGATCGCAGCGCTGACGTCGGGTATTTCGGGATCGAGCCGCCAAACGTTGTATTCGGGAATCGCGACGTATTGCGCAAATGCGCCGTCGCGGTCGACGCCGATGATTCTTACGTGCTCGCAGATGTGCGCCTGGCCCGTACGGCACAATAGGCAAGTGAGATCTGCAATGTGACCCTCTGCCGAAACGCGCTCGCCGGCACGAATCGAGCGTACCTCCGATCCGACCGCGGCCACTCTCCCCATGAACTCGTGCCCGACGACGAGCGGCGGCTTGATGCGTTGCTGCGCCCAGCCGTCCCATGCGTAAATGTGATGATCCGTTCCGCAGAGACCCGCCTTTTCGACCCGAATCAGCACCTCGCCCGGGCCGATGTCGGGCACCGGCACTTCGGTCAGCAGGAAACCCGGCGCGGGCGATGACTTTACGAGCGCCTTCATCGACGAAGACATGAAGGCGCGCTAATTTCACTTAGGTCTCGCGAAAACCCGCTGGGTTCGGAGAACCCGTCACTTCAAGATGTTGATCGTCCGGGCGGCGACGACGGCGATGGTAATCAAGGCGATCGTGCTTTGAAGCATCATCAGCACCTTCGCGCGGGCGGTCTTCGGCATCGCTTCGGTGGGGCTGAAAGCCGTGGACGTCGTGAAGCCCAAAAAAAGGTAGTCGATGATGCCGGGCTGCCAGCCAATCCGATTCTCTGTGTCGTCGTCCATGACCGGGAAGTCGAAGTCGGGATACCTTCCTGCGCGATTCAGACGCGCGTCCGGGCCGCCCCGATCGACCAGCCAGTACAGCAGCGTGAAAATCAGAACGTTGCCCGACCAGATTGCAATCGATGTGTAAAACAAAGGAATCGGCTGGAGGGCGCTCGGGTTTTCGACGAGGTTGTACGATACGATGAGTACGTTGCATAAGTTGAACGCAAGACCGGCACCGACAGCTGTGAACTCCGCAATGCGCTCCCAGACGCCGCTTCGCCCGGTGATGGCGACGACAAGCATCGGCACAACCATAACCACGAGCCCTACGTACACAGCCCAATTCGGCACGATATGATATCGCTCCGGAAGGAGCGTGATGAGAGCGGCAAGCGCAAGCGTGATGAGTAGGGCCCCGACTCGCGGGGCGGTCCGGCGTTTCAACGCGATCCCGGCCTTTGCCGTATCGCGCGCGACAACCTTTAGTCGCTCGAAAAAACGGCCACGTCGCGGGGGGTGACGAAAATCTCGTCACCCTTCTGCAATTCCAGTTCGCGAAAGCGCTCCTGTCCGATTTCGACGTGCACCGGCGTACCCCACTCGGTCAAGGCCTCCACTTTAACGATCGGACCAGCCGCATGGATGTGCTTCGTCACCGCGCGAATGGTATTGCCTCCATTCGGGCGCCGCGTCAAATCTAGCGCGTGGGGCCGAATGAAAACGAGATGTCCCGTTTCTTCCCGAACCAGTTGCGTAACGCCGTCGTCTACACGTCCGTGGAAGAGATTGACGTTGCCCAAAAAATTGTACACGAATGGCGTTGCGGGGTTATGATAGACTTGGTCCGGTGTTCCGACTTGCTCGATATGACCGGCATTCATGACGGCAACTTGATCGGCGACTTCGAGCGCTTCATCCTGATCGTGCGTCACGAAGACGCTCGTAACGCCTACTTCGTCGTGCAGCGCCCGCAGCCACCGGCGCAGTTCCAAACGCACCTTTGCATCGAGGGCGCCGAAAGGCTCGTCGAGGAGCAGCACGCTCGGCTCGACCGCAAGCGCACGCGCGAGCGCTACGCGCTGACGCTGCCCACCGGAAAGTTGTGACGGATAGCGGCCGGCCTGATTTCCGAGTTGAATGAGATCGAGCAGCTCCGCCACGCGCGCGCGAATTTTCTGCGCGGAGGGTCTCGTTTGCCGAGGACGCACGCGTAAACCGAACGCAACGTTCTCGAAGACCGTCATGTGCCGGAACAGCGCATAATGTTGAAAGACGAACCCGACGCGCCGCTCGCGCGTCGTTTCGTCGGTGATGTCGCGTCCGTCGAACTGCACCGTTCCGGCGTCGGGTGCCTCAAGCCCGGCGATGATGCGCAGCAGCGTCGTTTTACCGGATCCCGACGGACCGAGCAGCGCCACGAGACGCCCCTGCGGCACGTCGAGATCGACCGAATCGAGCGCGGCAAATCGCCCAAACCGTTTGCTGATGCCACGAATCGTGATGCTCACGCAGGTTCTCCTTCAAGGGGTTCCGTGGACTTTCCGACGCGCCATTCGATCGCGCTTTTGACGACCAACGTCGTCAACGCAAGCAACGCCAAGAGCGATGCCAGGGCGAACGCCGGCACGAATTGGTAATCGTTGTAGAGCACTTCGATCTGAAGCGGCATCGTATCGGTGAGCCCCCGAATGTGTCCTGACACGACCGAAACCGCACCGAACTCACCCATCGCGCGCGCGTTGCAGAGAATCACGCCGTAGAGCAATGCCCACTTGACGTTTGGCAGCGTGACGCGCAAGAACGTCTGCCAGCCGCCCGCGCCGAGCGTCAATGCAGCCTCTTCTTCGTCGTTGCCCTGCGCGGCAACGAGTGGCAGCAGCTCCCGCGCCACGAACGGAAACGTAACGAAGATCGTCGCTAATACGATTCCCGGAACGGCGAAGATGATGTGGACGTTGTGCGCGGTCAACCAGGATCCGAAGAGACCTTGTGCGCCGAAGAGCAAGACATACGTAAGACCGGCGACGACCGGCGAAACCGAAAACGGCAAATCGATGAGCGATATCAAGAAGCTTTTCCCGAAAAATTCGAATTTGCCGATTGCCCACGCGGCCGCGACGCCGAAGACCAGATTGCACGGCACCGCGATCGCCGCGGCGAGCAGCGTCAGCCGAATCGCGCTCAGCGTATCGGGATTCGTAAAGCTTTGAAAGTACGCCGCGATGCCGCCACCGAACGCCGTCACGAAGATCAGCGCCAAGGGCGCCAACAAGAAGACGGTAAGAAACAGCACCGAAACGCCGATCAGCAGCGCCCGGACGTGATTCGCCCGTTCCAGCGTAATCGCCTCATCCAAGACAACCGGCGTGCCGTCAGCGCGCACGCCGCCGACGCGGTACGTTCCAGCAGAATCCACGATGCAACT
>Ga0209579_10002635_pt1 | contig 13492 bp, 9 predicted proteins | sample Coa_R1_2_FD_187152 | JGI IMG/M metagenome (GOLD analysis project Ga0209579, IMG submission 187152) | Surface soil microbial communities from Centralia Pennsylvania, which are recovering from an underground coalmine fire - Coalmine... | ecosystem: Environmental > Terrestrial > Soil > Unclassified... | reverse complement strand
ATGACGCCCAAGAGTCCATATCGACGGCGTCGTTTGGCACCTCGATGTCGGCTCATCACATCCTGGGGCTGGAGCAGGTCCCAAGGGTATGGCTGTTCGCCATTTAAAGTGGTACGTGAGCTGGGTTTAGAACGTCGTGAGACAGTTCGGTCCCTATCTGCCGTGGGTGTTCGAAACTTGAGAGGAGCCGTTCCTAGTACGAGAGGACCGGAATGGACGCACCTCTGGTGGACCGGTTGTCGCGCCAGCGGCACTGCCGGGTAGCTATGTGCGGACGAGATAACCGCTGAAAGCATCTAAGCGGGAAACTTACCTCAAAACCAGGTTTCGCTTGAGAGCCGTGGAAGACGACCACGTCGATAGGCCAGGCGTGTAAGCGCAGCAATGCGTTGAGCTTACTGGTCCTAATCGCTCGATCGGCGCTTGATTGCGCAGCACCGTTCCATGTCTGGAAACGAGTCCAGGAAAAACAAAACAGCACATACAGAATGCAGGCACCCGACGTTTCGATGCCTGTACGCTGCGATCTGAGTGTCGCGTCTTTTGCCGGCCTGGTGGTCCTGGCGGGGGAATTCCACCCGATCCCATTCCGAACTCGGCCGTTAAAGCCCCCAGCGCCCATGGTACTGCGGCTCAAGCCGCGGGAGAGTCGGTCGCTGCCAGGCCGGCAAAGGACGCACTTTCAGGAGACCCCGCCTTCGTTCGCCGTCGCGTTGTTCTGTACAACTCTGACGGCGGGTCCTCGTATCGCGGGGTGGAGCAGCCCGGTAGCTCGTCAGGCTCATAACCTGAAGGTCCCAGGTTCAAATCCTGGCCCCGCAACCATCCCTCTATCCGGTTGACAACCTCTCGGCCGACGCTTTAGCGGAAGCGGGACCGTCTGGGGCACACCCATGTCCTTTGTCATCATTGCGTCGCCGCGTACCGGATCGACCCACCTGACCGCCCTTTTGCACAAACACAGCGAAATCATCTGCCACGGCGAAATCTTTCATCCGAAAATGACGAACCCGCTCAGGCGCTGGGAGACCGGTGCGGGAGTGTCCGAAAGTGCGGCCGAAATGCTTGAACTGCGCCGGCGCGATCCGCGGCAATTCGTGCGTCGGGTGTTTGAAAACAATGACGGCGGCAAGCATGTCGGCTTCAAGATTTTCAACGGCCACAATGACGAAGTCCTGGACGAGCTGATCGTCGATTCGGCCGTCAAGAAAATCGTCCTGTTTCGTGCGAATCTCCTGGCGGTGTACTCGTCATCCCGAATTGCCCACAAAATCGGGGAGCGGGTGTTGAAGACACCACGGGAATCGCAGCCGCTCGTCCGGTTCGAACAAGAGAAATTCGTAAAGTACTGCCGCAAGTACACGGCGTTCTACCGTGACGTGGTGGAAAGGCTGGCCGCCAGCCGGCAAAATTTCCATCTTCTCGATTATGCGGCGATCAACGACCCGAGCCTGTTCGCCGCCCTTGTATCGTTCATCGGCGCCGATCCCGGTCAGGCGAGGTTGGAGCCGAGCATGATCAAACAAAATTCGCCGGACCTCTTGAAGCGGTTTTCAAATCCTGACGAAGTGGGCCGGTTCCTGCGAGAGAACGGCCTGATGAACTGGCTTTACGAGGGCGAGACGACCTTCGTTCCATTCAGGAACAGGCGCTCCAAGACGAGCAAGGCGGCAACGCTTGCCGCCGGGCAGGAAACCGCCGGCGCATCATGATCCGACTCGTCACGCCAACGTTATTGCGACATTGTGCAAGCCGGCGACCAACGCGCGAAGGAAATGCGGAACCTGGTTGGCGGACACACAGGGGGCGAATTTGCCATGAGCGGATCAAATCAAACAGATCGTCTCGATTTTCGCGTCCGGTTGCTCGAGCGTTCTGCAGCAGACACCGCCGCACGGCTTGGTGAATTGACCAGGAGCATCGCCGGGGGCAATGGCGGTCCGGGTATCACTGCTCCCGAAGAGACGATCATCATCGACGCCGACGGCATCGCACCGTTTGCAAACGGATTTCACGCGAGAGAACTCGACGCGAGCGGTCGGCCTTTCCGGTGGACCGGGGGTGACGATTTCTTTGAGATGCGCTTTTTTGCGAATCGAAGCATACCGTGGACGTTCGAGCTGACGGTCATGCCCAACCCGCATGTGGATGTAAAAGGTCTGCGCGCCTTCGTGGACTACGTGGAAGTGCCCGTCGAGGTTGACGCCGCCTGCGAGCGCATCACGGGTTCTGTGCCCGTCAAGCCCTTTTCCACGCTCACGACAATGACCTTTTATCTTCCGGCGCACTTCGTTCCGAGTCAGCTCGATCCCGCGTCGCCAGACAACCGATCCCTGGGCGTTGTCTTTTACGGGCTCAGACTGGACCCGGTCAGGCCTGTACAGAGATCGGGAAAATGATTCGGTCGCGTCTCTCCGGAGCCGGATAATCCATGTATCGCCTGCATCGCGGCATCAGGAAAGCCCTGATACTGTCTCCTACGGCTTCCCATCCGCAGGACTACGGCAACCGCAACCGCGTCTACCAGACGACCGCGTTCCTGAAGCGACAGGGCCACGAAATCCACTTCGTGCTTTATCCTGTCGAGCCGGACTGGCGCAAAGGCGTACCCGCATCCGCACGGGCCATGCGCACGGAGTGGGACAGCTTTACCGTCGTCCCGACAACGGGGGCGGTACAGCCCCCGGCAGTTGCGGAATATCACCTCATCGACGAATGGTGGGATCCTTCCATCGAGGCCTACCTCAAATGGCTGTTCGAGCACGAATTCTTCGACGTTTTCGTTGTGAACTATGCCTTTTTGTCGAAGGCGTTCGAACTGGCGCCGAAAGCCACTGCCAAGATCCTGGAAACGCACGACAGGTTTTCCGGGCGGAAGGAATTGCTGACCGCCCTGGGAGCGCCTCTCGAAGCATTCTATACAACCGAAGACCAGGAGGCGACCGCCCTGAACCGCAGCGACATCGTCGTTGCCATCAAGGAGTCGGAGGCCAAATTCTACCAGGCGCTGACCACCCGCCACGTTATTTCGGTTCCGTTCTGGCCGGGCGAAAAAGAGGGGAAGGCGCGAGCGGAGGAATCCGACAGGGGAGACCGCAAACTCCGTGCCGGTTTCGTCGGCGCCCTCAACGTCGTCAATGTCGCCAATATGTCGCGTTTTCTCGAGTCATTCGAGAAATACTGCGCTTCGCAACCCGTAACTCTCGATGTGGCCGGCGAGGTGTGTACACAGCTCTCGTCAAAATGCGCCGACATCAGATTGCTCGGTCGCGTCGACGACCTCGACCACTTTTACGACGGCATCGACGTCGTCGTTGCGCCCCTGATGTTTTCGACCGGTCTCAAAATCAAGGTCGCCGAAGCGCTGGCATACGGCAAGGCGGTTGTTTCCACCGCCAACGGATTTGACGGATTTGAGCCAAGGGATGAATTTCACAGCCTGGAATCCATCGACGACGTCAGCCGGGCGCTCGCCCGTCTGGCCCGCGACCATGCGCGCTTTGAACGGTTGCGGGCCAACTCAGTCGCTGCCGCGGCAATGGCGCGCCGACAAAGTGCGGGAGCTTACGAAGACCTGATGCGATCCGTCGGACGTCTCTCTTGTACCACCGTGCTGCTGACGGACACCGCTCTGGGGGTGCCGGATGGTGTCCCGGCAATACGCCTGACGCAATGGGCAGAATTGTGCTCGCAAATTACTCCGACGGTTGTCGTCCTGATCGGGGCCGACGTTGCGGTTTCCTCCGGTAGCGGACTGGATACAGTCGATGTCGCCGAAATCCACAACGACGGCAATGCCGTTGAGAGCGTGCTGTCGCTACTCGGCGAGATCGAGCAATCGTCCGAGATTGTGCAACTCGTCATTTCTGTTTCCGGTCGACTGGGCGAGGAGCTCTGGAAGGCTCTCCGGCAGTCCGGCAGGAATATAACACTGGACAATTGGCACCCGGCTCTTGCCGCATTGTCGTCGTCCGAGCTCCCGCCGCCGACGTTTTCCGACATCTGGATCGGCCCCTCGCCTGCCGGTGACAGGGGTGTACATCTCTCCGTGAGCGCCTTTCGACGCTTGCCGCGGCAGTTGCAGCAGTGGAAAACCATGGCGGGGAAGGGAACTGTGGTTGTGCGCTGCGGCGCGGAGGATCACGACGAAAGGGGCATCGAACTCTTGCTTTCGAAAGCCCGTCCGGATCACGGCGTCCAGGTGGTGTCGCTCTCCCGGTCGGAGGACTTTTCTCGCCGGTTCTTTGATGATCTGGCCGCCTGCGGCAGGCCTGAAATCCTGCTTGCCGTCGGCGAGGACTGGCGCGGCCACTCGGTTTGTCGCACTGTGGGACTGCTCACGGGGACCCCGTGCCTGGTGCTTGCGAGTTCCCGTTTTCCTGTGCCCGTCAAACGGAACGACGGCCGACTTGTATTGTGCTGCAGCTATGCCGACATTGCACGGTACATCGCCAGTCCGAATGAGTTGTCGCGCGCTTCTCCGCAGCATCACGAGGGCACGGGCTGGATGACATATTCCCGGCTGCTCGCAAGACGGACGAGGCAGCCCGCGCCTGAAGCCGCAGACTCTTCACCGTTGCCGCTCAATCAGATACTCTTGCGGGGAATTCCGCACGCCTTGGCCAGACTCGTGGGTTGAGGATATTTTCTCCGGCAGGATGCGTCGCGAATGAACCTGGACATTCAAGCCGCCGGATCGCGATCCGGCAAGAAGGCAGAAAAAAAGGTGCGTGACGGATCGTCGGCTGCCAAAAAGTCAGGGAATTCCGATTTGCCGCGAATCTGCTTTCTGATTGCAAGGCCGCGAAGCGGAACCACGGTGTTCAGCAAAATGCTCGGGACGCACCCACGGGTCGCCTGCGTCGGCGAAATCTTCAACGAGTCGAACGAACGTTCGTATTTCCAGTTCCTGAAGCGCCAGGTTGCCACCGACGCGGACAGTTTGCTCCCGGGCAACTCGCACAAGACATTCATGAAATATGTGGAGACGTGCCGGCGTTCCGCCGAGGCGAAGAAAGCCAATTGCAAGGTGGTCGTACTCGACGTGAAATACGACCAGTCGCATCTGCTCTGCGAACCCTGGTGGAAAATCGGGCAGCTGCCGAGGCTGTTCTTTCTGATGCGCGAACAGAGGTGGAGGGTCATTGATATTCACCGCAACGATGTCGTGGGTTTGTGCATCTCAAATCAGGTTGCGATGCAAACGAAGATCTATCACAGCAACGCTCTCCCTGAAGGCGAGAAGCAGAGCGCCAGAATCCGGATCAATCCCAATCAGGTCCTTCGTGAGATACGGGCTACCCAGCAGGTGTACCAGATGATTGAGACGCATTTTGCCGCCAGGCGCGAGTACAAGAAGCTGAACTACGAAAACATGTTCGATTCGGACGGCAATTTTTCAGAGCAAACCGTCGGCGAGGTAAGCGAATTTCTTGGCGTACAGAACCATTTCGACCGGGCACCCAGGCTGCAGAAACTGCTCAGCGACGACGTCCTCGACCATGTCGAGAACGCATCCGAGCTGAGAGAACTTCTTGAAAGTGCTGAATTGCGGGAGACGCTGGAGGCATAACGCGGACCGCCCTGGGGCGGAAGTCACGAGGATACTATGCCTCGGCCGGGGCGAAGAGATACCGACCGGGCGTGGAATACAATCACGTATTGCTTCCCTCCGGTGTTCCGCTTTCCACGACCGGCCGTCCCATTACGGCAGGAAAGCCCGGCAGCTGATCACGATACCTCCAGACCGCCATTTCGCTTGTTTTCTGCGCCGTTGCGCAGGCAAATCGCAGATGCACATCTCCCTGGTCGGCCGGCGCGACGAGTTCGACGATGATTCCGTCGGCGGGCGAACTGCGGCGAATGCACGAGAAGCCGGCGTCGCGCAGACGATCCGGCAACCGCGCCTCGCCGAGGGGAGGATCCGCCACCTCATCGACGAGCTTCTGCCACACTTCAATCGTTGCGCTCCCGCCAGGGCGCAGCACCGCATTGATACGGCGCATGAGCAACGCGCACCTGTTTTCCGGCATATCGGCGGAAAGCGTGACGAGAGCGAGGTCGAATATGCCGGATTGTACGGACCGCCCATCGGATCCATGGACCCTCTCGCCGAGAAAATCCTCCAGGGTAATGGCCGTTACGGAATCCGGTGCCCAATCGAAAATCCCGCAAAGCAGCGAAGCGAGCGTGTCGGGCCGTTCGGAAACAACCACCGCAGAACGCCCATTCCCGCCCATGGGGACCGCAGATGACGCGATCCACAGGCGTGCGGGACACGCCCGAAGCGTTTCGGCCGTGCCGGCTTCGAAAGCTCTGACCCGCCGCGCGGTCGAGCCCGGCGAGGGAAAATAATGACGCGTGCCGGTCGTTGGTGGAGGCGTGAGACGCTTTCTCTTGCTGCGTACGATGTCCGCGTATTTCCGGGCTATGCGCTCAATGCCCAGATGTTTCCTGGCGTAGGCGGCGGCGTTTGCGCCGAGCGCCTGACGTTTGGGTGCAAACGCAAGCAGGTCATACAGCGCCGCCGTGAACTCCTGCTGGGCGAATTCGCCCCAAGGAACTTTTCTGACCACCGCGTCCGGCAATTCGCCCATCGGGCCATCGTCAAAGACGATGCAAGGTTTGCCCATGCTCAGGGCCCGCATCAACGTCCCGGAGGTCTCTCCACCGCTTGGGTAACGAAGATTGACGATGAGATCGGTGGCGGCCAAATGCAGGAAAAACTCGTTCTCCTCCAGATAGCCGGTGCAGATCGTTTCGTCCCTCAATCCGGACGATTCGATCTGGGGTGCAATGTCGTATTCCGACGGCCTCTGTTCGCCCGCGATTACAAACCGAAAGGGAGGAATGCGGTTCCGAAGTTCCGCAAGCGCCTTCAGGGAAAAATGGAGTTTCTTCGCGCGGGTTACAAATCCCAGGACAGTGATGATGAGCGGCTGCTGGGGCAGACCAAGGCGTTTGCGCGCAGTGGATTTGGCCAGCTGGGCGAATTCGCCGATCTGCGGCGAGAGGTGATGCGGGACGTACCAGACCGGAACGTGCGGCGCGCGTGCCGCGGCTTTGTACTGCACGTAGCGGGAGTGAGCGATGACGCTCACGGCGGATTCGAGAACTGCGCCGTTCAAGGGTGTTTCGTATGTCGCGAATATCTCACGATCCTGCCTTGCAGACTGCCATGCGATGTTGTCGTCACCAAACACGCCATAGTCGCGAAGCATGGCCCGTTGATAAGCCCGCGACTCGGGATGCAGGGTGGTTGCGCTCTGGTGCAGATAGTTGAGGTTGAAGTCGTGCAGCACAACGATTCCGGGGTCGGTCGTCAGGGACTCAAGCATGTAGCAATGGGTGGGATTGTTTCCGATGTGGTACATCTTTGGCGCGTCGCTGAAGCAGGAGCGGTGCCTCCGGAATTCGGACGCGAGGAGTATGCGGGGCCCGTTCGCGAAATCTTCCGGAAGGGCGGCGTCGTCGGCCAGAACCAGCGTCACGTCGAAATCGAGCATATGGTACGGCATCAGCTCGTCCACGTACGTCGCAATTCCGCTCTTGCTGGGCGGAGCGGGCGCGAAAATGACAAGAGGCGATCTGCGCGCAGAAGGATGTACTTCTGGAACTCGTTGCAGAGTGGTCAAGCCACACCCTCCGGGTGATCGGGCCTGGCTGTCATGCCATCGCGGGAGCGAACGCTCGCCATGACGCCGGACCACAGGCTGCGAAAGGCCGTGAGCTGCTCCTCCCGGTAGCGGCGATAAACGTCCCTTGAAATCGATGCTTCGCCTGCCAGCAGAGAATTGCGCGTCGCAAGTTCCAGCAGATGTTCGAGAACCGCCTCGGGAGAGGAAAGCGCATGGCCGGAATGGTGCGTGGCAATCCCGGTCATCGCCTCGGCAGTCGCCACGAGGGGTTTCCCGTATCTCATGGCCTCCAGCGACTTGATCTTCAATCCCGTGCCCCCGAGCATTGGATTTATGGCTACGTCGACGTTCCTGTAGAATTCCGACACGGAGTCGACAATCCCGCAGAGCTGAAACGGATGAGAGATGGGGCGAAGCGCATCACAAACCGGGCCGGCGACGCGAAACTCGATTTTTTCCAAAACGTCTGGTCGATTGCTCGCGGCAGCTGCAAAATTGAGGATCGACGCGACATTGAACGGGTTGGCACTTGCGAGATAGCCGACCAGCAAAGGTTCTCCGGCGCGTCTTTTCCGCAAAGGCAGGAAGTCATCCGGTGACAGCCACCCGACTGAAACGACCTGCGCCGACGTTCTGTCCGCCAGCAAGCGGGCTTCCTCGTCCTGAATAGCCAGTACGTAATCGGCGCGATCCAGACCGGCGCCTTCCTGGACAACGGATGTGTGAAACCATGCCGGATCGAGGCCTATTTCGGAGAATTTTTCCGCCCTCCCTCCGAAAACGTCATGCGTATCAATCAGGCGCACCACATTTGGCGGAAGAACTTCAAGCAGATTGGAGTACCAGACATAATTGACGACGCACACATCGAAATGCCTGGTTGAGACGAGGCGGGAGATGGCGGCCGCGATTTCTTCATCGAACCAGTCATCAATCGCGGGATGGCGAACAAGGCTGTGCCTGTGTTCCAATGTGTGGGGAAAAATGACTTCAAACGCATCCCAGGCTGCCGTCATCATGAGCGCGTCTTTGGCCGACACCGGTTCGGTTGCATAGTAAAGCAGCGTCACCTTCGCGCCCATGCTCTGCATTGCCCGGCACATATCGAATACGCGCTGCCTGTTGCCCTGAATCGCCCGGTGGGTTGGCGTCGGGCTGAACACAAGAACGTTTGGCGCAGCGTTCAGCACGGCGAGACCGCTACTGATTCGACGCATAGGCGAAGTGTTCTGGGATCGGATTCGGTTGGGGGTCTGCAACCGAAGCTGATCAGGGTCACTTCGATGTGACCTGTGTATTTCGCCCAGTCCAGATGGACAATGAACTCAAGCTTCCCTTCCGTCACCCTGCTGGTTGAAGTGCGCACCTCGCGGCCTTCGACCAGCACTCTGCAAAGCGCGAGCCGCTCCGCGGCAGACGCGCCGATTCCCGCAATTTCCACTTGATAGGAACCCGGCAGAGAGCATGGCAACGCGATCTGCGAACTCGCACCTGGCCCAAGCCAGCGCCAAAATGTTTCTCCGTCTCCTTCTACCGGGTAACTACCGCTGCTGCAGAGGACCTCCGATGCTGAAAACGTTCGTGCCAACCGGGGCAATTCACTGACACCGATGTTGAACACCGCGCTGCTCCGACGCTGGCGGGGCAACGCTTCACCGTAGTCGAGGCGGTTCCATGCGAGTCCGTCGAATCCGTCGGATTCCACGTCGCTCGCAAGCGATAGACCCGCAGAACCTTCCTGTTCGTTCGGAAGGGCGATCCAGCCGAAATCTGCGGGCGAATTGGCTGTGGCTTTGCCAACCGGACGGAGGCTGAGGTCGACCACTGTGTACTTGAACCACGAGAGCAACGACTGCAGCTTCGTTCGGTCCTGTCCTGCCGGATAAAGGGTCAGGATGGGGCGTTGTGTCTCCAATGCCGGTGCTGCACCCTCAAGGTGATCGAACAGCAGTTCGGGGTCCCCCAGGTGAAGGACGTTTGCCCTCGCGCGGCCCTCGAGCCATGACCCGATGCTGCGGGTCTGGTAGACGCCCCCATTTGTCCAATAATCGCTCTCTTTGTCCGTGAGCATGTGCCCGTCATATTTTCCAAATACGGCAGACATGTCCGACGCGTTGATCGACTGACCCCGGTCAACCATCAAGGCATGATGGCGAAGAAGCGACCAGGCCGGCACAAACTCGTTACCGGAAAACGTGGCGGCGCTGGAAAGAATGGAATCGAATGTCGAGCCCCCGATGTCGATCGAGAACACCAGTCCTGGTGGTCGCTGCTGAAGCCACCCGGCCATTGCGCGGGCCGTCCTGGCGTACGCCTCGCGGAGGGTTGCCTCGTAGCGCATTTCAGCCGCTTGCGTTTCTATCGGTCAATGGCCGTGCGGCGGCTCGTCCGCATCCACGGCAACCGATCGTATGGCGATGGACAGCGGGCGAAGATCGTTGTTCAACCCCAGTTGCATGGGCGACTTGATAGCATCTCTGGGAAAACTGATGCGAAGCTGTGAATCCGGCTCGCTCGATCTTCCTGCCACGCCTGTTGCAATTGCGCGATAGGTTGAGCTGTCTTCAGGGCGCGCAGAAAGCTCCAGTTTCAGCGGTTCGCCGAACAGCGAAACGTGCATTCGGGAGATAATGTCGGGGGACAGCGGACGAATTTCCGGAATTGCAACCCGGTAGAAACCGCTCTGCCGCACGCGCACCGAGATCACACCTTCTTCTCCCATCCAGCAATATCCCCCGCGCGCACCGGGCTCTACCGGGTACCAGCCATGTCCCATATTGTCGCCGCCGACATTGATAACCACACCCTCCGGAGCAACGCTGCCGACGTGCTCGGGTGCACGGCCCGCACCAAAAACCAGTATCGAATGCAGGCTGACCTCGCCGCTGGCTTTCGCGATATCGGGAAGGTACTTGATGCTTATGCCGCGAGCCGCACCCTCGGGCGCCGCGTCGATCTGGGTTCCGATGAAGGTCCAGTCGCCGTTCGCCGCCATATCGAACCGGCCGGACATGGGGGATCCATTCGCAGCCACGACCATACCCTGAAACTCGGTGCGACTGCGCGCACCTCTTCCGGAAAGGACAATTGATACCTTTGCGTCGAACGATCTGTCCAGTTCGAGCCGGCCGTCGCCGGCAATCAGGATACCCGTTGCCTTGCCTCGCTTCGGCCATCCAAACGCTCCGTACAACTTTACCGCGGCTGTCGGCTCTTCCAGTTCGTAGCCGGCAAGAGGCATCGATCGGCCCAGCGGCGTGAAGGCGCTTTCGGGCTGAAGAGTGTGGGCGTCTATGGCCGTTACAGGTTCCGCGGGCTCGATCACATCCGGGTCCCTGATCGGAACCTGAGTCATGAGATCGCTTATTTGCCGGCGAAGCAGCGCAAGCTCCCTCTCGACACCGTCGCGATGAATGTTGAGCAGGGTGTCGAAGCGCGCCAGCAGCCGGCTGATAATGCTGTTTTCGAACGTGACGATGTCACCTGGCACGGGCAGCAGATCGAGCCGGCGTTCGATTCGCGTAAGCCGGTCGGCCGTCATTATGAGGCCGCGCGACATCGAGGCGAGATCGGAAGGTCCGAAAAGCACCGGAGAGCCGGCCAGCTCGCGGTCGGTGTTGCCTGCGGAGACGGACAGGACGTGCAATTGACCGTCAGCAACGTTCGCGGGCAAAGGCAGCCTGAAGCGGTACACCGTGTTGGTAGTTCCTTCCTCGTCGGCCATTACCACCTGATCGCCGGCCGGCAAACTCAACACCGGATTCCCGCCGATTCTGAGTGTCAGGACCGGAAGCTCGTGGGGATTTCGCCGATTGTACACCCAACCGCTGATCATGCCATTTTCGATTCCGGTTATCCGGCCGATATACTCGCTGCCCGAAAGCAGATCCTCGGCCTGCTGGAGTGTCGTAATCGTAATGGCGGGATGCAGCTCCCGTTCGGTGCCGGCAATTACCGCGCGAATCACAAACGGCGGAGCCTGCCCCGGCAGCCGCTCCAGCCTCAGTTCGAAACGGTGCAGACCGTTGCCGCGTCGTGCTCTGGCGAGATCAATGTCGAACCGATCGGCTTTTCCGCGTGCCAGCAGAATTCCGCCGCTGTAGAGTTCAACTTCCAACGGGTCGTACGGCCGCTTTGAATCCCATGCCCATCCAACGATGGCGCCGTCCACAATTCCGCCAACCTGCCCCTCGTGGGAAGTTTCAGATTGCGTGGAGACGTCGTGCTCTCCCGCCTGCTCGCCCGATCGCTCCGCGCCGCCGGAGAGACGGTTAAAGAAGCCGCGTGCACGCACCATGCCCAAATCCTCGACCAGACGCGGCGCATCATAGGCGCGCAACGAATTTTGCCAAGTGGAGTAGCCGCCAACGGCGGTGTTGGCTTTCATGGAACAGGCGACCACCCGGTCGCCGTCGCTGCTCTCCGGAACCTCGTTAAATTGCGGCTGGAAACCGGATCTTGAGAAGAGATTTCGGCCTCAGCCCGGTGCGCGTTGTTTTATGTCGATGGGATGACAGTCATGGGTTCTTCGCCGAGTCACGGAAAACGTCCCACAGATCGTCATAGAACGAATTCAATTCGCTGCGGGGTATTTGCGAGACATCCGGCATGAATTCCCGCGCGCAGAATTCCCGTTCATCAAGCGTGCGAGGCAGCGGCAGCTTCCGGCTGATTTTCCGATTCAATGCAATGATCGAACGGCAGTAGGTGTCGAGGCAGGCCTGTGCCTGAGCGCGAGTCAGATAACGGCCCCGCTCTGCGTTCCAGCGGCGCGGTTCGCCAACCCGGATTGCGCACTCCCCCAGGAGAAATCCCTGCCGTCGCGACTCGGCGACACCACGTCTTAGTTTCAGCCCTGCGATTTTGTGTAGCGGATGATCGGGCGGCAGGCCATGACGTCCGTCGACAAGTGCGCGCACGGCTTCCAGGACGCGCCAACCCGGCGATGTGTTCTGTACTCCCGTACGCGCAAGACCAAGTTTGTCCGCTCCGTCAGTTACCCCACAGACTGCGAGAAAATCATCAATCAGATCGCCGTTCAGCAGGTCCGAACGCTCGAGACTCCGGACGCACAGATTCTCCCAGCCGAACGCCCTGGCCCAACGTTTCACGGTCTGGAAAACGTGCACCCGTCTCTCATGCATCCTCTCGGAAAAAAAAGAGTCGAAGTCGTAGGTAAAAAAACCATACTTGACTTTCTGGGCATAGCTCGAGGGCATGAGATCGACCAGATCACGGAGCACAACGTAAATCCTGAAATCGGACGACCTGGCGTCCTGCAGGGTGCTCTTCATCCGTAAAGCCTGGTCCGTCTCCACTTCCTCGAACATTTCAGAGGACAGAATCATCGTGGAGTGCCTGCAGACACGCCAGTCCTGCGCGCACTCCGCCAGCGTGCCCAGCTTGGGGTCGAATCTCTTGTATCCCCGAACTTCGTGGGCGAGGTTGTGGTGGGCTATCCTCGTTTTTCGGCCGATCTTTGGATAATACAGCGACAGCAGACCCAGCCGGTCCGAATTTTGATCGAGGAAAGTTTGCAACGATGCCGACCCGCTCTTCTTTAGTCCGACGTGAACGACGATCGTCGAGCGCTCCGAACCTGTGCCGTGCAAAGTTGCCAATCCTCTTATTCCGGGGGCGTTCACAGAAACAATTCCGACGTGAAATATGGGACCAACGGAAATCTCCGGAAATCTGCCCGTGTCTTGTTGCGCTCTGTGCGGAAATATCTGTATCCCCCCCCATTCCTCCGGTCCAGCGGGGAGACGATCAGCGATTCGCTTTACAGGTCAAAGGGCCGTCGAAGTCGATCCGTTGAGCTCTGCCTGCAAGAACGCGGGAAAACTCCGGATTCG
>Ga0209579_10002633_pt1 | contig 13497 bp, 14 predicted proteins | sample Coa_R1_2_FD_187152 | JGI IMG/M metagenome (GOLD analysis project Ga0209579, IMG submission 187152) | Surface soil microbial communities from Centralia Pennsylvania, which are recovering from an underground coalmine fire - Coalmine... | ecosystem: Environmental > Terrestrial > Soil >... | reverse complement strand
CGCTCCATGGCGTGATGCCGATAGCTTCGGGGTTGGTTTGCAATTCTCAGGCGATGGTCACGTCCATGGCAAAGACGATCCTCGCGCATTGTGGCGTACCATCTCTCCGGGCTTTTTCAGCGCGCTTGGCGTTCCCATTATTGCCGGCCGCGATTTCAACGCGCTCGATGACCAGAACCGAGAGCCCGTCGCGATAGTCAGCGCGTCTCTCGCACAGCGCATGTTTCCTGGTCAGGATCCGATCAACCGGCATGTCTATTGGACCGATCCCGTACTCGAGTTCATTCCCGGCGCTGAGAGCCCTAAAGCGCGATTCAGGTCGCCACACCGCATTATTGGGGTCGCCGCCGATGTGGACGACGAACATATCGTTCCTGCGCCCACCTCCACTATTTATGCAACCTTTGCGGACTCTCCCATGTTCGGCGGTCACCTCCTCATCCACACCACCGCAAATCCTTATTCGCTGATAACGCCGGTAACAAAAATTATTCGGGAGATGTCCGCCGATCAACCCGTTGAGCACGCCGCCACTCTCGAAGACATCCGTGCCAAAGTGCTTGCGCCAGACCGTTTGAACTCCCTGGTCTTTGGCGTGTTCGCGGGAGTCGCGTTGCTGATTGCCGTCGTTGGCGTCGCCGGCGTACTGGCGTTTTCTGTCAGCGCGCGGACGCGCGAATTCGGCATCCGCCTGGCGCTTGGGTCAGAGCCGAAAAATCTCCTCAGAGGCGTTGTCGTGGAAGGCGTCGTGATAGCTGCCGCTGGCGTTCTGGCGGGCGCGGCATTCGGGCTTGTGGTTGCGCGCGTGGCAGGCAGTTATTTCGGCGACTTAAAAATGCCGGGCGCTTTGCCCGTGGTTGTGTCGGCGCTTGTGTTGTTAGGCGCGGCGGTAGTCGCTTCGATGCTCCCGGCGGCACGCGCCGCCCGCGTCGACGTCATGCAAGCGCTTCGCTCGGATTGATCTCGACTACCAATTCCTGAAGTGATAGAAAACTTGGTAGCGCCAACGAAAACCGCGCCATAGCCGCCCGACGTGTTAGCGCGCCTGCCGTTCATTTTACGGATTGCCACGATGGGTTCGGCGGTATTGTTGTCCGCCGACTGGCTTTGTTGTCGCCCGCCAGAGGTGGAATATGTCGGGAGAAACACTCGGCGGTTCAATAAATCTGGGGCCGCTAGGGGCATCGGGACAAGATCAGTTCAATCAGGACTTCGGAAAACCCCGAAATATTCCGTCCTTGTCAACGGAGTCGGCAAATTCAGCGAAGTCCATGTTGGCGATGGATAGATTGTTTTCGATGGACTGAATCTTAGTCGGGACCGCGCGGAAACTGCGGCCGCGATCTGCATATAAATCGATGACCAGGATTGGGAAATCCGGATGGGCGATCGCGGTACTGTCCACCACCAACAGGAACGAGTGAGCATAGTTCCTGGGCACCCGTGCCAACAGGTCTTCACTGCTGAGATTCCGAAACCCTGTATCTTCAAGAAAATCCACATACGCGTAGAACGCGTCGCTACCTTCAGCAACAGGCGCGCGAATCAGCTTACAGATCGTTTCCCATGCTTGCTGATTCTCAAAGTCCGTGCGGATCACCAGAGGATGGGTAGTTTTTGGGAGCTGCTTCATGTTCCTCGATTGCGGTGCGGAAGCACGGCAAGCTATCAACAAACAAACTATGAGCATGCTCAAGGCGATCATCGTTCTTCGCATGGCGGCCCGCGGTTTGATTCTAGCGCACGCGGCCCCACCCCAAAGCCGGGCCGGACCAGCAAACGGCCCGCCTTTTTGGCCATCCGCCAGCCTTTGGAATGCCTCAGTTCTATGCAGATCCTGGTTGTTGTCGGTTTCGGCCGTTACAATATCGATTCAGCGCAACCGGAGGTAGGATGGGCGTCTTTGGGACCGGACTTTACTCGGGAGATTTTGCCATGGATTTGCGCAGCACGATCAGCGCCGTAGTCCGGCTTCCGTTCGACGGTGACAAACTTGCCAACATCCTCTGTGAGAGCGAACCGAGAGCTGCAAACGAACCAGGCGATGAAGACCATAACACTTTCTGGTTGGTGGTAGCAGACCAGTTCGCTAAGCGCTCGATTGTCTGTGATAGCGTCCGCGACAAAGCGCTAGAGATCATCGAGTCTGGCGCCGATATCGCGGTGCATCAGAAGCTCGGGATGAATCCATCCGACCTCAGGAAACGGCAAAGGGTGCTGATAGAGCTACGGGGGCGGATAACGGCACCCGCAGTCGATCGAAGCCCCAAGCCGGTTCTCAAAAAGCCCCAAGCTCTCCTGATGGATATCGGGGACGTTTTTGCGTACCCGACCTTTGGGGGCAGATGCATCAATGCGTATGCTGCCTCAAGGGAATTGGACAGGCAGGGAACGGGGACGCCAGCCTGGAAGCAGGATGGCTGGGCGGCGATGGTCATCGTCGACCATGGGCGGGCATTCGATTTCCTCGCCTGGTACCGGCCGCTCACAATTTCAAAGGCGATGGTTCGAAAACCTACGCTTGAGGAATTGCGCGATGTGGCGTTATGGAGATTAGCGCACGCCGGCACTTGCTCGCCGCTCCACTTCAGGCGAATGGAATTTGAAAGCATCGGCGCCCTGCCAGTCGACAACGATAAACTGCGCCGCTCGTTCCCTGCTGCCATAGTGCCCGGCACACGGGCGGCCGTCAGCGACATATCAATATGCAATGGGATAAGCGTCGCTCCGTATGTCCCAGAGGTCATGATGCCAAGGCCAGGGGAGCCTTTGAACTTCAAAAGAGGCAGGCCTTATCCCACGATTCTGAGCATTTCAGAGATTCTCTCAAGTTGATCGCAGTTATCTGAGGTCCTGAAGCCGTAGCGCGGGAGGTCGTTCCGGCGTTCGCGGATGAGGGCCGACAAACGCACTAGTGTGCCCTTGGAACCTGGAGCACGACCTGCGACCAGCAATCAAAGTAGCGATGCCGACTTGTGGGGACCTATCTGGCTAACCGCTAATCCCTTTGTAGGAGTCGCCGACCAGCTGGACAGAGCACCGGCCAAGCACTTCCGCGACTAAGGCGTTAGACGGCAAAGTGGCACGGCGGGCATTTGTAGTCCGCGGGGGCGTGGCATTCGTTCGGCATCGGCCAAACTGCCCCCGCCTGATGTCTTCCATTTCGTCATCGTTTCTTCCCCCCGACAAAGGGGTTCGCGGCTGCCTGCTTCATCCACGAGGCTACTTGGTGCTCGTCGAGATCGTCCACGGATGCCAGATCTACGCCTCGTGTGGACTTGCCCATCCCAATCGGCGTCACAGGCGGTACAGGCTTGAGCTCCGTGCCGCGTATGAACATTAGTTTCACGTGACCGACGAAAGCACCGGACGAGAAGCACCAGCCTCCGCCCACACCGTAGTACGCCATCCCCCACTTCACTGCACGTTGGAGGTTGGGCAACGTATTGGCAGCTAGAGCATCGACTCGCTCGGCGATACTGCGCTGCGGCTGCGGCAAGCTCGCGATATAGGCGAACACGGGCTCGTCGCCTTCCGCGGCCTTCGCGGCGCTTGCCTTGCCGGTCATAGCGACCAGAAGCTTCGTGCCAGTTTGGCCTTGGGCATCAGGCTTGAGAGGGGGCTTTCTCATGAACTCACCAAGGTGACGAGAAGTGTGTCCAGCTGCTCGAACTGCTCGCCTGCCCCGCTTGTGCTTCCAGAGGCGATTGCGTCGTCGAGGGCTTGTTTTGAGGGATAGAGTTCATGCAGGACCAGTAGCGTCTTGTCGCCCTTTTCCTCGAAGGTCACCGTGGAAACGGCACCATCGGCGCGTTCCTCATTCGTCCAGACGATGCGCGAGTGGGGCGTCACTTCGATATACCTGCCGAAGAACGCCATAGGCTGCTCAGAGGCATCGTGGCTGAACACGAAACGGTACGTGCCCCCCGTACGAACATCGGCCTCGCACGAAATGAAAGATATTCCAAACGACTTCGGCGCCCACCACCGCTTGAGCAACTCAGGCTTGGTCCAGGCCTCGAACACGATGTGCGCAGGGCCGTGGAAGGTTCGCGTTACGACTAGCTCACGTTCAGACTTTCGTTCTACCGTCGTGGGGTTCTTCATAGGGGCTCACTTTCTCTTCTTTCGTCCATGGACTCTTTCCTCCCGTTTCAATGACTCAACGATCTTGTCCAACTCGTCGAAACGTCCGTCCCAGAGCTGGCGGTACCTCTCAATCCATGCCGCCTCTTCCTCTAGGCGGCGTAGCCCGAGCTTGCAGGTACGCACGCGCCCGGCCTTTTCCGTGGTGACGAGCCCCGCCTGCTCCAGGACGCCGACGTGCTTCTTCATGCCCGTGAGGGTCATATGAAACTTCTCGGCTAGGTCCGTTATCGAAGCGTCCGCACGCCCGAGCCGCTCCAGAATGCCGCGTCGGGTGGCGTCCGAGAGCGCGGCGAACGAGGCATCTAGGTGGGCTCGTTGAAACTGAACCATGTGGTTCAGTATATAATACGGATCGGCGGCATGCAAGGGGAGGTCGAGCGAAGTGAACGGGCTATGTGCGCATTCTCTGCCCAGTCGAGAGACGGGACAGATAGGGAACAAAATACGCGTTGTGTCTACCACGTCGCCGCTCTGTCCGCATCGTCGGTTTATACCGGAAGTAATCCACTGGGCCGTGTAGTCGCCATGTCGTTGATTGGAGCTTCCGAGCCGACTGCTCCGGTCGGATCACGCGCCACTCGGACCGCGCTCAAAAGGGCATCGGCCGATCATTGGCCTGTGGCATTTGGAGGCCACAGGCCATGAATCGAAAACCTAATCGGAAAGAAAAGCGCCGGAGCGCGAAATTGATCCTGCGATTGCCCGACCTCGAAGCCGCGAAATCCACGGTCCTCAACAGTCTTTGCTGCCCCGATGCTCAGCGCGGCTATCGGCATGCAATCGACGAATTCGTGGAGTGGTACTGCTCCGAGCCGCGACTATCGTTCAGCAAGACCGTCGTCGTTCGATATCGAACGCATCTCGAGTCGCGCCGTCTCGCTCCCGGTACCATCAACCTTCGTCTCGGAGCGGTCCGCCGTCTTGCGTATGAGGCGGCAGACTGCGGTCTACTTAGCGCGGACTTGGCAGCGGGAATTCGGCGAGTCAAGGGCGTAAAGAAATTGGGCTTGAGGCTTGGTAACTGGTTGAGCGCCGAACAGGGTCAAGCACTCTGGCAGGCACCAGACCGTGAGCGGATGAAGGGCAAACGTGATAGGGCGCTCCTCGCCGTACTGCTCGCTTGCGGACTCCGTCGCCATGAACTCGCCAGCCTGACTGTCGGCCACCTTCAGCAACGCGAAGGGCATTGGGCAACCGTTGACCTGCGCGGAAAGGCTGGTCACGTTCGAACCATCCCTGTCCCAGATTGGGTGCATGGTCTATTGAATGAATGGACGACGGCCGCCGGAATCAACACGGGCAGCCTTTTCCGGCGTGTGAGCAGCGCTGGTAGAGTTTGGGGCGAAGCTGTAACTGAGAAGCTCGTCTGGCATGTCGTCAAGGAGTTCGCCACCAAGACTGGCGTTAGCAAACTCGCACCGCACGATCTTCGCCGAAGTTGCGCGCGGCTCTGCCGCGCCGCCGGCGGCGAGCTGGAGCAGATTCAATTCCTGCTTGGTCACGTCTCCGTGCAGACGACAGAACGTTACCTCGGTTGCACCCAACGGATTTCATCAGCTGTGAACGACCAGATCGGTATCGAGCCAACGCCCTGAACAGCCAACTCGGAAGGGTTGCCGACGATCCACCCGGAACTCCAGCCCGCACGTAAGATCGTTGGAACGACCTCGGACGCAGCACTGGCCTCGGGTTGTAGGGATGAGTGCTAGAGTGGAATCCCGATTGCCAACTCCGATGGTTCATCCAGCACTCGCGAACTCTTGCTGTACTTCGGCCTAATGTCGCTGCTGGTGAACGTGGTCAACCCCGGCTTCCTGCTGGACATTCCAACGTCCTACATGCTGAAGAATATCCTTCACGCGTCCGCTTCACAGATCTCCGGATTCCGCTTGCTCACGGGCATTCCTCTTTATCTGGGGTTCGCCTTCGGCCTGGTACGTGATCTTTGGAATCCGGTTGGGCAGCGTGATCGAGGATACTTCCGTATCTTTGTCCCGCTCATGATCTGCGTCCTCGCGTGGATGGCGCTCTCCCGCACAACCTACCTGGGACTTCTCATCGGAATGCTGCTGACGACGGTCGCATACTCGTTCGTCTTCGCCGCCTTTCAAGGCTTGACGGCTCTCATCGGTCAGGAGGCTCTCATGACCGGGCGCCTGAGCGCCCTATCCAACATATTCCTGTTTCTTCCAGTGGGTGCTGCATACTTCGCCTCAGGATTCATGGCCGAACGCCTCTCTCCTCGCCAGATCTTTCTCATGGTCCTTGCTCTCACCACACCGCTCAGCGTGTTCGGCGTCTGGAAACCTCGCTCCGTCTTTAGTCACGCCTATGACAACCCGCATGCCAAAGGCACGAGCTTTTTTGGAGATGTACGGCGACTGCTGAAGCATCGTGCCATCTACCCGGTTGTGCTGATCAACTTGCTGTGGAACTTCAGTCCCGGTTCCTTTACGCCAATGCAGTTCTTTCTGACCAATCAGCTCCACGCGTCGGATGGGATCTATGGGGACTTTTTGGGTCTGTATAACCTTTTCTATCTCCCGCCCATTCTGCTCTATGGATTCCTATGTACGAAGTTTCCGCCACGTAAGCTTCTGCTGTGGTCCGTGATCATAGGGGTGCCGCAGTTTATTCCAATGGCCTTTATTCACACCGGACAGCAGGCTCTTCTGGCTGCGGTGCTAATTGGGTTGATGGGCGGCTTGGCCAACGCGGCCTGCATCGATATCGCTATACGCGCTTGCCCTCCCGGCCTGCAGGGAACGCTGATGATGATAATTGCAGCCACGTTTGCGATCTCGATGCGCGCTGGGGATGTGCTGGGCTCGTGGATCTATGGTTTGAGTCCAAAGTACGGCTTCCAGTATTGCGTGATTGCGATTACCGTAACCTACGCGCTCATCCTGCCCGTGATCCCGCTAATCCCCAAACAACTCACCGCCACTGCCGATGGAGAACCGAACCCGGAAGAGGAAGCTTTGGTTCTCGCGGAAATTGGCAACGCAGGGGGACCCAGCTAGTGGCGCTCACGACCCTCGTGCAAGAGCAGAAAACCTCAGACACCTGCCAACGTCCGAGTCACGCGCCGCTCGGAGAAAGCCGCGGGGACGGTATGATGTCCGCATGCAGCAGTCGATTGAGATCGACCCTGAGTTGAACCGCCTTGCTCTCGAGGAAGCCGCCCAACAGTATCCCGAGTTCGCCGAATATGCCTTGCGTGTCATCGCACGACCGCTTTTGAGGGGATTCGCCTGGCAACTTGAGTGGAAGGGAGCGCCGCCACCTGGCCAACAAGCATGGGAGTTTCAGAACACGGCGATCCGGGCATACAAGAGGCTGGCGAAAATCATGGAGTAGTGCAGGACAAGCAGACCTAATATCGGCGAATGGTCTGCGACACATCGATCTACAAGGTGCGCATGGGCTCGCATCGCACATCCGTGGTTTGGGCGTTACTCGTCAAGTTGGCGTCCGCATCGCCGGGCAACCGTGATGGGGTCGCTGCAAATGGCGTTGGTAAACGCTGGGCGATAAGGCAGGACCTATCCCCAACACGCACTCCGACCAGCCTCGGAATCATTGAAGGTGCAAACCGTGTTAGTGCCTTGGCAGGGTTCGGCGCTTGAGGCCAAATCCTGTGACAATCAAGTCAGTGGCTGATAGCTCCCCAAGCGGGAAAACTACCAAGAGTTTCCTTCACGGCATGCTTGGCAGGACGAGGCTCCTGCTCATCGCGACCCTGTTCGCCATGCTCGTCTTGTTCCTGGCTCTCGCGTGGGCAACTCGCGACGCTTTGGCGGAACTTCCGTTCCTCAGAAAGCAGCGGGCTGAAGCGAGCGGCCTCGCCTCAAATGGGAGCACGCATGTGGACCTGGGTCCGTGGCAAACCGCTCATGCACTAGCGGGGCTCGCGCTTACGGCAGAAGAGAAAGAATTCGCAATTCAGGCCGAGCGCTTCGCGGACCACGAAGTGGACCAGGCCTTCGCTTCGGCGCTACGTCAGGCCAACATGGAGCAGCGCTCGCTCACTGGTGAGGCGCTCGCCCTCTCGCAGCGTTTAGAACAACTGCAGCAGAACGTCAACGACGATAAGGCACTGCTGCAGCGTTTGACAGATCAGGCTGCCAACTCCAACGCTGCAGCGGCCGAAACGGCGGGAGACGACCTGGAAGTTGCCAAGGCGCAGCTTGCACTCGACTCGGATTTGCTGGCTGACGCGCGGCAGGATCTCGCTCGCGCGGGCGGTGATGAGCCCAGCAGAGTTCAGGCAGAGCTTGCCTCGCATGAAGCCGAAATGAAGGACTACGATGCAAAGGCAGCCCAAAATGGTCAAGTCGCGGTCATTGCCGCAACGCGGCACGCCACCCTCGCCGGAAGGGTGAACGCGTGGTTCGATCAGCGCACCCGCTACGAGTTAGTCCAACAAGCCCTGCAGCAGGCTCAAGCTGACATAGTCACTCTCACCGCCCAGCATAAGGACCTCACAAACCAGATCAAAGCTACCACTTCGACTTCTGGCTTGGACAAGTCCGCAAGGCTTGCCAGCCTGAAAAGGCGGAGCGCGCTCAGCCAGATTCTTGGCATCTGCAACGATCGCATCCAGAGTCAACAGCAACTCGCGGGCGTTTACAGCAAGTGGTCCGAGCAAATTCTTTTGCAGCATCGAATCGTGCTGCATCTGCTGTTGCAGTCTTTCGCATTGGTTGCCTCCATTCTGATCTGCGTGATCTTCCTCGACGCGCTCGCCCGCCATCTCATCGATCGTCCCCAGCTCGACCGAGGCCGCATCAAAACCCTGCACATCATCTTCAAACTCGGCATACGATTCCTCGGCGTGCTGATCATCTTGTTTGTTATCTTCGGCGCCCCCAGCGAAATGTCCACCATCCTCGGCCTCACCACCGCCGGACTCACGCTTGTCCTGCAGGACTTCATCATTGCGTTCTTTGGCTGGTTTGTATTGATGGGTAAGCATGGCATCCGGATTGGCGATTGGGTGGAGATCAATGGCGTCGCAGGCGAGGTTGCGGAGATCGGTCTTTTCCGAACCTCCATGCTCGAGACGGGCAACTGGACGGATCAGGGCCATCCGACGGGCCGCCGCGTCAGTTTCATCAACAGCTTCGCCATCAAGGGTCAGTATTTTAACTTCTCGACGATGGGCCAGTGGATGTGGGACGAGATCAGGTTCAGCATCCCCGCGGCGGAAGAAAACTACGCCATGATCGAACTCATCCACGCAGCGGTTCACAAGGAAACCGAAAAGGATGCACGCCTCGCCGAAGCGGAGTGGAAGCGCAGCCCCCGGCACGTCGGTTTGAGCCATTTTGCCGCGGACCCCGCCGTGGAAATGCGCCCTGGCGGCTCAGGAATTAATATCATTGTCCGCTACGTCACCCGGGCCTCCGAGCGCTTTGAGGTACGAAACCGGCTTTACGAACGCGTGATCGGGCTGCTGAATAAGCCGCCGGCGCCTCAACACGGCCCTGCAGAGCCGTATGTCCAGACAGCGCCTGCCAAGCCAGGTGAGCCTCTCACGCCTCCAGCTCTTTGAGCATAGTCTGCAGCGTCTCGAACAGGCGTTTTGAGGTGATCGGGAGACGCTGCGGCGGCAGCTTTCGAATTAACCGTCAATCTTCTGTTAGTCTGTTGACGGTTTGTCGGGCAATTCGTCGGCAAACCGCGCTTGTGGCGGTACCAGGCTCACTCCGCGGTTTGGGCGTTTCCCAACGAAATTTAGATGCCATGCTCGACCTGCGGCCATTCATAGCCCTGTCCCGGGCCGCCCCACGCGGAGACGAGCATGCCCTCTCGGTCGAACTCGAGGACCGGCGGCGCGGCTCGCCAGATCGCGTTTCGTTCGGCTGCAGCCAATTGCCGCGACAAAAATGGCCCATCATGAACTCAGGGACAACCATTAGCCGGCCCTCATCTTTTGCTCGTCTCCGGAGTAATCCTCACCTCTTCCACCCACACGGTCCCGCGGATCAGGTTATCGAATCTCCATGACGGCTTGCGCACCAGCTATTTTTCATCCCAATCCCCAGATACCTCACCGCGTGCTTCCGGCGGGGCTGCGCGACATGCATCTAAGGCGACGTCTGTGAGCTGGTTGGTGAGGATCCGTCAGCACAAACGAGGTCTGTCCACGTGTATCCTCCCATTCCAATTGGGATCAGTCTGGCGAAGCTGGTTGAATGGGCTGGCAAGGTCATCGGGATCGAATTGTTTATACTCCCGTCCCCGTTGAGAAAGATTTGCGTTAAGGAGTTTTACCGATTCGGCACGAAACAAAACTGGTGTAGAATCTCAGCTCAGCGTTTGTTTTCCTTGGTTCGGAGGATTATGCTTATGCGCCACCATCTTGCTGCTGCCTGCATAGTCACAGCCACGCTTTCTGTGAACGCCGCAAACACGATACGGGTTCCGCAGGATCAACCAACGATTCAGGCGGGGATTAATGCCGCCGCGGCGGGTGACACGGTAATAGTCGCACCTGGCACCTATCTCGAAAATCTTAACTTTTCAGGAAAGGCGACCACGGTCATCAGCGCCCAGGGTCCTGCAGCAACAATTATCGACGGAAGCAGTCATGGGCCTGTGGTTACGTTCTCCTCTGGGGAAGGGCCAACGGCGGTTCTCAGCGGCTTTACGATGCAGCATGGCAGCGCCTCGTTTGGTCCGTACGATGGCGGGGGTATCTCGATACGGAACTCTTCGCCTACGATTTCCGGCAATTGGATAATGAACAATGTCGCAGCCGATGGTGGCGGTGGCATCAGCAGCAGTTTCGGATCACCGGTTATTCGCGGCAACACCATTTCCAACAATGCCCAAACAGCCGGCTACAGCGGAGGCACGGGCGGGGGCGGTGTCAACATCACCGGGAGTTCCTCAGCGCAAATCATCGGCAATACTATCGCAAATAACTCTTGGAATACCGCAGACGGAGGTGGTGTCTCGCTTTTTGCGGCGGGCAATCCGGTTATCGAGAACAACATCATCAGGGGCAACAGCGCTTACGGAAAAGGTGGCGGTATCGCCCTTCAAAATCAATCTGACGCTTCCATCATTCAGAACATTGTCGATAACAATAAAGCAGGCGCAGCCGGAGGGGGTATTTACTGGTTGGTCCCGTCGGGGGCGCGCGGTCCCCTCTTGGTTAACAATGCGATAGTGAATAATACGAGTCCACAGGGTGCCGCCATTATGGCCGATGGCTTCGATGGTCAGACCCAAATCATCAACAATATCGTCGTCGTTGCCGCGGGGCAAGCGATTTACTGCGGCAACTTTGGCTCGGCTATACCTCTCATCGTTTATAATGACGTCGTCGCAGCCGACGTTGTTTCGCGGTTCGCCGGAAGCTGCACGGATCTAACTGGCATCAACGGCAACATCTCTGCCGATCCGCTATTTGTCTCGCCGAGCACGTCCGACTATCACCTCCAGACCCGGTCGCCCGCCATCGATGCTGGCACCAGCACAGATGCGCCGGCCGCCGACCTGGACGGATCGCCTCGCCCTCTGGATGGCAATGGCGATGGTATAGCGGCGTTCGACATGGGCGTTTACGAAGCACCGGCATTGGTGCTTACGCCAAAAGCGGTTCTCTCAACCTCAGCCCTCTCGTTCTCCATGCTCTTGGTGGGACAGAGCAGTACGCAAACCGTTGTTCTAAGTAACGTGGGAAACGGTTCGCTCGCTATTAGCGGCATCTCCATAACCAACGGTTTCAGCCAGTCCAACAACTGCGGAAACACACTAGCCGCATCCCAGAGCTGCATCATAAACGTAACATTCGCGCCATCCTCTTTCGGTTCATACAGCGGCGCTCTTTCTATTGATGACAACGCAGCAGGCGGCCCGCAAGGTGTGGCGCTGTCGGGTGCTGCACAGGCCGTCTATGAGGCCGAATCCACGCAGAATACGGTGACGCCACCGACTAAAGTGGTAAGCTGCGTGAACTGCTCCGGCGGTGCCGCCGTGACGGGACTAGGTGGGAAGGGCAGCCTCACATTCAATCAGCTCATGGCAACTTCGTCCGGGTCGTATACGCTCTCGCTCTGGTACGTAAACGCTGGCAAACCCGGCACGTTCTTTGTAAGTGCCAACGGCGGAGCCGGCGCATCGGTGGCCTTTTCCAGTACTGGGAGCTCAGGTTTTGTTACTGTGAGCTTAACTGTGAGGCTGCAGAAAGGCACCAATACGATTAAATTTTGGAATGCCTCAGCGCAGAGTCTGGAAATAGACCGGATTACTCTGCGCTAGTATCAGCACCCGGCAGATCACGGGCGATTCGTCTTCGAACCAAGTGACTGTCACCGTATGCAACATCAACACCGGCGCACTGACCATGGGCTTCTGGAAGAACAGCAACGGCCAGGGGATCATCAAGAACAACAACAACTGCCTCGGGACTTTGGCAGAGACAAGCTCGCATGCTTCCTGCCACGGAGACACAGGGCTTCCTCAGATCCTAATCCGGGGTTCGCATTCCGACCTGAACAAACTTTTGCACTCGCTTGCCTTCGTAAGTCTCCGTGATGAATAGGTCCCCTTTGGAGTTCACAGCCAGGTTGTGTGCGCCGTAGAACTGCCCCGCCCAATGGCCGGCGCCGCCGAATGTGCTGAGTACCTTCAGCGACTTTCGATCGAGAACATACACCTGCTGGTTCGTTCCGTCGATCACGAACGCAAACTGCTGCTGCGGATCGACCGAGAAGGCGATGTCCCAGACCGATCCGCTGCCGAATGTCTCCTTCGCGATGAAGGCTTCCTGAACGAACGTGCCGTCCTTTCGAAAGACCTGAAGGCGATCGTTGGTGCGATCGCAGACGTAAACGAAGCCGTCATGCGAGATCTGCACTGCGTGGACGATGCGGAATTGCGGCGGAGGAGGGCCGGCCGGATCGTACTGGCTGGGTTTATTCTCCTGCTGCAACACACCACTGAAAGGCGGGGGCAGTTTTTCACCCCTGTTCGCGAAGTACATATCGTCGGGCTGCTTGCCATACGCGCCCCAGTGGCGTTTGTAAGAGCCGGTGGTAGTATCGAACACAATGATGCGATGGTTGACGTAACCGTCCGCGACGTATAGCTCGTTGGCTGTCTCATCGACAACCATGTTTGCCGCAGCACCGAGATTCGCGGTGTCGTTGCTGCCGCGGCCTTGCCCCTGGTGACCGATTTGCAGCAGGAACTTGCCTTGGCGGGTGAACTTGAGGACCTGCGCGTCCTTGTCTCCTCCCGCGCCGAGCCACACATGATCCCGCTGATCGACGTAGATGCCATGCTCGAGCTGCGGCCATTCATAGCCCTGTCCCGGGCCGCCCCCGGCGGAGA
>Ga0209579_10002632_pt1 | contig 13500 bp, 9 predicted proteins | sample Coa_R1_2_FD_187152 | JGI IMG/M metagenome (GOLD analysis project Ga0209579, IMG submission 187152) | Surface soil microbial communities from Centralia Pennsylvania, which are recovering from an underground coalmine fire - Coalmine... | ecosystem: Environmental > Terrestrial > Soil > Unclassified... | reverse complement strand
ATGCCTGCCAACGAATTTCCCTCGCGGACGGCTTGATAAGTTTCCCAGCCAAAACTCGAGAACGTCGTGTAGCCGCCGAGAACGCCGGTCACAAGTAGCAAGCGCCAGTTCGGATGCGTGGCCGGGCGATCAGAGAAGAGCGTCATCAGGACGCCGATGAGAAAGCAGCCGGTGACATTCACGACCACCGTACCCAACGGGAATCGTCCGCCGAAGCGCTGCATGATGGTAGTGCCAATCACGTAACGGGCGAGCCCTCCGGCCGCGGCGCCAATCATCACTACCAGGTATCTGTCCATCTATCAAAGTTGAGCGGTCAGAATTGGGCTCTCAGAATTGGGGCAAGGGTATCGCCCATCAGGATAACATTCGTTCTAAATCCGATGAAAACTTTTCAAGATGTCGCGAGTCGCGTACCGCAATGCGATGGGGCGTCCGTGCGGGCAGCTCATCGGGCAGGAAGTTGCCGCGAGGGCCCGCAGCAGCCAATCGATCTTGGCCGGTTCCAGACGCATGTTGATCTTGATGGCGGCGCGGCACGCGATGGATGCGGCCATGGCGCGCCGTAAATCGTCGAGCGAGGCGCGCCGTAGCTCGCGTTCGGTGATTTCGAGGATTTCGAAGAGCACCTTCTCGATATCGGCAGCGCCGACGCCGGCGGGAGCGGATTTGACCGCGATGGTCCGGTTGCCGAACGGCTCGGTCTCGAATCCGAGAGCTTCCAATTCCGTGGCAATCCGGGCGTATTCGATCTGTTGCGCGGCGCTGAGACCGATCACCAGTGGCATGAGAAGCCGCTGCGTTTCGACGGAGCCCGCGGATCGGGCGGCGAGAACCTGCTCGAACAAAATCCTCTCATGGGCGACGTGTTGGTCGATAATCCACAGGCCATCGCGCCCAGCGGCAACGATGAAGCTATCGTGAATCTGACCCAGAGGGCGCAGATCCTTCAAGGCTTCCAGGCTCTCGGGTTCCGGCAGATACGCGTCCGGGAACAATGGGCCGTGCGTCTCCGGAACTCCATTTTTTACAGACGGCACGTCGGAGAAGTCGAACCTGGGCGCGGGTGATGGGGGACTCCGGAGCGCAAATTCGGGGAGCGATACCGGATCGCCTTCCGCGGCGGGGGCGCTCGGAAAATTCATATTCTCCATTCGCTGGCTGAATTCGGAGAACGGCAGCGCTGCGCCGGGCTGCGGCGGCGTGGGCGCAGGAATGTTCGATGCGGGACGCTGGGCCATCAACAAGCCGCGAATCGTATCGCGGACGAAATCGTGAACCACGGAGCCGTGGCGGAAGCGGACTTCGGTCTTGGAGGGATGGACGTTGACGTCGACTTCCTCAAGATCGCAATCGAGAAACAGCAGCGCGAAGGGATAACAGGCCGGCGGCATCAGGTTGTGATAAGCCGAAGAAAGAGCGTGGAGCAAAACGCGGTCGCGGATCAGCCGGCCGTTGACGAACAGGTAAATCGAATTGCGGTTTAGTTTTTGAACCTGCGGGCCGCTGACGAAGCCTCGCAGACGGAAGCGGCGCTCGATCATATCGTCCCCGTCTTTTTCATAGCCGGGCATTTTTAGATCGCGCTCCTGATCGCCGAGGTCAACGAGATCGTCAAGCATCTGACTTCCGAAAACCTGAAAGACGCGCTCGCGCAAGGTCGAGACGGGCGTGACGGAGAGCAGTTCCGAGTTATTATGTCGCAGCACAAAGCTCTTGCTGGAGTGAGCCAGGCTGTAGTGCGTCATAAGCGAGGCAATGTGCGCGATTTCGGTTTGCTCGGATCGCAGAAATTTCTTACGCGCCGGGACATTGTAGAAGAGATCGCGAACCGTGATGGCGGTGCCAACGGGCAGCGCGGCCTCATCGCAGCGCAGAATCTTGCCCCCGGCGATTTCGACGGCTGTTCCGATGCGGTCGCCGGCAGCGCGCGTTTCGAGCAGCAGGCGGGAGACAGAGGCGATCGAAGGCAGAGCCTCACCACGGAAGCCAAGTGTCGCGATGGAGAGCAGATCCTTTACGTCGGACAGTTTGCTGGTCGCATGACGCTCAAAGGCGAGAAGCGCGTCGTCGCGGATCATGCCACAGCCGTTGTCGGCGAGACGGATGAGCCGCCGTCCGCCGGCTTCCACGTCAAGACGGAACTCGGAGGCGCCGGCGTCGAGTGAGTTTTCGAGGAGTTCCTTGACGACGCTGGCGGGACGCTCGACCACCTCGCCGGCTGCGATTTTATTCGCAACCAGGTCGGAGAGGATGCGGATTCTACCCAAGTATCCAGAATAGACTACTGAATCGCGATTATCGTTCTTCGAGATGCTTCAGGCGAGCGTCGAGGACTTCTTCGACGCGGTGAAGTTCAGACCGCCAGGTGGATTTCATGTCTTCGAAGCGTTGGTCCATCTTGCGATCCATGTCGTCGAAGCGGCGAGTTACCTCATCAAATCGGGTGTTGACGTCATTAAAGCGGTCGTTAACGCCGTTGAACCGGGCGTCGATAGACGAACGCAATTCGCTGATACGAAGATTCACATCGCTCAAGCGGGAGTTGTTTACGAGAATGCCGAGTAACACGGCAAGAACCGTGGGGCCCGTTGCCAGGGCGATCCCAAGGATCTGATTTTCAGGCACGACCTCAGTCTATCAGCTAGCCGCTCATTGCGGCGAGGAACTCGGCGTTGGAGCGCGTCTTCGAAAGCTTGTCGATCAGCAGTTCCATGCTTTCAACGGGAGACAACGGATTCAAGACTTTGCGAAGTACCCACACGCGATTGAGTTCCTCGCGCGGGAGCAGCAATTCTTCTTTACGTGTGCCGGACTTGGAAATATCGATCGCGGGGAAGACACGTTTGTCCATCAGCTTACGGTCGAGATGGATTTCCATGTTGCCGGTGCCCTTGAACTCTTCGAAGATCACGTCGTCCATGCGGCTGCCGGTATCGACCAAGGCGGAAGCCACGATGGTGAGAGATCCGCCTTCTTCGATGTTGCGCGCCGCGCCGAAGAATCGCTTGGGACGTTGGAGCGCGTTCGAATCTACTCCGCCCGAAAGCACTTTGCCCGACGGGGGAACGACGGTGTTATAGGCGCGCGCGAGACGAGTGATCGAATCGAGCAGAATGACGACGTCCTTCTTGTGCTCGATCAAACGCTTGGCCTTCTCGATCACCATCTCGGCGACCTGGACGTGGCGCGAGGCCGGCTCGTCGAATGTCGAAGAGATGACTTCACCCTTTACCGACCGCTGCATGTCGGTGACTTCTTCAGGCCGCTCATCGATCAGCAGCACGATGAGAGTAACTTCGGGATGATTCGCCGTGATCGAGTTCGCGATCGACTGCAATAGCATGGTCTTGCCGGTGCGCGGCGCCGCAACGATCAGGCCGCGCTGGCCTTTGCCGATCGGCGTGAGCAGATCCATTACGCGGCCGGAATAATTGTCTTTCGCCGTTTCCATCTTCAGGCGCGCCTGAGGATATAAGGGCGTCAGATTATCGAAGAAGATCTTGTTGCGGGCTTCCTCGGGCGGCTCGAAGTTGATCGCGTCGACTTTAATCAGCGCGAAATAGCGTTCGCCTTCTTTCGGCGGGCGGATCTGGCCGCTGACGGTATCGCCGGTGCGCAGGTCGAAGCGCCGGATCTGCGAAGGCGAGACGTAGACGTCATCGGGGCCGGGCAGGTAGTTGTATTCCGGCGCGCGCAGGAATCCGAATCCGTCGGGAAGGCATTCGAGCACGCCTTCGGAGAAGATCAGGCCGCTCTTTTCGGCCTGGACTTGCAGGATCTTGAAGATCAGTTCTTGCTTGCGCAAGCCCGCGAAGCCCTGGACGCCGAAATCCTTGGCGACGGTGTTGAGCTTCTGAATGCTCATGTCCTTCAACTCGACCAGGTCGAGCGCGCTGCCGCCGTTCTTGCCTTGATTCGCCTGGGCGAGGCGGCGCTTTGTGTCGAACAGCCGTCCGGCGGGCTGAGGAGAAGTCGCGGCGGCCTCGCCGTCGACTTTAGCGATTTCACCGTTGACTTCAGCGCTCTTGGCTTCCGTCGCCGGCGCTTCGGCTACCTTTACTTCCGCCGCGGGCTTTACTTCCACCGGGGGCTTGGCTTCAACGGCCGGTTTCACATCGGCAGCGGGCTTGGCTTCCGCCACTACCTTCGGCTCGGTGGCAGCAGGCGGATGCTTCGGTTCCGACGACCTGGCCCTGCTGCGAGGCGCGCCTTCCGGCTTATTCGCTTCCGATTTTGTGGACTCGGTTTTGGATGTTTCGGCGGCCGCTTTGATGGCTTCCGCTTCCACGTTCGACGTTACTGCGGGGTCTTGATTTTCGAGATCGCTTGCCAAATTTCCCTCACTCCCCGGCCGGTTTCGGCCGAGCATTCGAGAATCTCTCCGGAATATCCATTGCGAAGAGCTCTCAGGCTTTGATGCCTTTCTTTCTGAGACTTTAACTTGTCAATTTTGGTAGCGGCCACTACGAACGGCCGCTGGTGGGCATCGAGCCAATCCCGGAGCTCGACATCCTTTTCCATCCATCCCCGGCGCGCATCTAAGATAATCACGCACAGCCGCAAGGCTTCCCGATCGAGCAAATAACTCTCGATGAGCGCCCGCCACTGACTCGTGATTTCCCGGGGGACTTTCGCGAACCCATATCCTGGCAGATCGACGAAACGAAATCCGCCATCGACCTGGAAGAAATTGACGTACTGCGTACAACCCGGCCGCGCGCTGGTCCGCGCCAACCCGTCGGTCCCAACCAGCTTATTCAGAAGACTGGATTTGCCGACGTTGCTGCGGCCCAGAAAAGCGACCTCCACGTCGCTTTCGGGCGGAAACTGCTCCGGCCTGGCTGCACTTATTATAAACTGTGCTGCCATCGCTTTTGAACCATTCCTAAACGACCAGGGATGGCCAGATCCGAAGCCTAATGCGTAACCTTATCTTCTCGTGACCGGGCCACAATCTCCGCCGCGGTCAGCATGCTGGTGATCGGCGCCATCTCGATCTCGCGCTCCAGCGCCAGCTTCAACACTTCGTCCATATTGGTCACGAAGTGGAGCTTCATATCGTTTCGGATGTTTTCCGGAATGTCCGGCAGGTCCTTCTCGTTGTCGGAAGGAAGCACTGCCTCGCGGATTCCCTGACGGTGCGCCGCCAGAAGTTTTTCCTTTAGCCCGCCAATCGGAAGCACGCGGCCGCGTACTGTGATCTCGCCGGTCATGGCCAAATCGGCCCGAACCGGAATGCTGGTCAGCGCGCTGCAGATGCTGGTCGCGATGGTGATGCCGGCGGAAGGACCGTCTTTCGGAATCGCGCCCTCCGGCACGTGAAGGTGGATATCGATGTGACGATAGAAGTCGCGCGGCAGGCCCATGACATGGGACCGGCTGCGGATGTAACTCATCGCCGCCTGCGCCGATTCCTGCATCACGTCACCGAGCTTACCGGTCGTGATGAGTTTGCCGCGGCCTTCCATGATGGCGGCTTCGGTAGTGAGAATGGATCCGCCGACTTCGGTCCAGGCAAGGCCCGTGGTCGCACCGACCTCGTTCTTCTTGTCGGTCTGCTGCTCGCGGAACTTTTGCGGACCGAGCAGTTCGTTTACCTTTGCCGTGTTGATGATGGCTTTCTCCGGCTGATCCTTCTTCTTGCCGGATTGCGCGTTGACGATGGTGCGTGCAATTTTGCGGCAGACGTTTCCAACTTCACGCTCAAGATTGCGGACACCCGCTTCACGCGTGTAGTGGAGGATCAATTCCTTAAGACCTTCGTCCTGGAACTGGATCTGCTTTTCGGTCAACCCGGCTTCCTTCTCCTGCTTGACGACGAGGAAGCGCTTGGCGATCTCCATCTTTTCGAGTTCGGTGTAGCCGGAAAGCCGGATCACTTCCATGCGATCCTGCAGGGCCGGCGGAATCGTGTGGAGCACATTCGCCGTCGCGATGAAGAACACCTGGCTCAAGTCGTACTCGACGTCGAGATAGTGATCGACAAACATGAAATTCTGCTCGGGATCGAGTACTTCGAGCAGCGCCGCCGATGGGTCGCCGCGGAAGTCCGTCGACATTTTGTCGATTTCGTCCAGCATGAAAACCGGATTGCGCACGCCGGCTTTCTTCATCATCTGGATTACCTGACCAGGCAACGCTCCGATGTAGGTGCGGCGATGGCCGCGTACTTCGGCTTCGTCACGCACGCCGCCGAGCGACAGGCGAACAAACTTGCGGCCCGTGGCCTTGGCGATGGACATTCCCAGCGAAGTTTTGCCTACGCCCGGAGGTCCAACGAAGCACAGAATCGAGCCCTTGGGATCTTTCACCAGGCGACGCACGGCCAGGAATTCGAGAATGCGTTCCTTGATCTTTTCGAGGCCGTAGTGGTCGCTTTCGAGAACTTTTTGCGCGAAGGGAAGATCGCGGATTTCCTTGGATTTCTTCTTCCACGGCACCGCAAGTAGCCAGTCGAGGTAGTTGCGCGAAACCGTCGATTCGGCCGACATCGGCGGCATGTTTTCCAGGCGCTTGAGTTCGGCCATGGCCTTTTCATGCGCGTCCTTGGTCATGCCGGCGGTTTCGATTTTCTTCTTCAGCTCGTCGAACTCGCTCTTTTCGCCGCGGCCGAGCTCTTTTTGAATCGCTTTGATCTTCTCGTTGAGGTAATACTCTTTTTGCGCCTTTTCCATCTGGCGCTTCACGCGGCCCTGGATGGTGCGGTCGACGTTGAGTTTTTCGATCTCAATATCGAGCATCTCGGCGACGCGCGTCAGCCGGTCGATGGGATCGAAGATTTCGAGCAGCTCCTGCTTTTCCTCGACCGCGAGCTGCATGTTCGCGCCGACCGTATCGGCAAGCTTGCCGGGATCGTCGCCGCGGATCGCCGCGACCATGGTGTCGTAGTTGACGTTCTGGCTCAGCTTTACATACTGCTCAAAAAGTGTCGTAACCCGCGAAGTGAGCGCATCGAGCTGGGGGCCGGTTTCGATTTTGAAGCTGTAGGTCTTGATGGCCGCTTTGAGATAACCTTCGTCTTCGCTGACGGAAAGGATTTTTCCGCGTTCGACGCCTTCGACGAGAACCTTTAAGTTGCCGTCAGCCTGCTTCACGCTCTGAACGATGTTTGCGACGGTCCCGACGGAATAAATCTCGTCCGGCCGTGGTTCGTCCACACTCTCGTCGTGCTGCGCGGCCAAAAAGATTTTCTTGTCTCCGGCGAGCGCTTCTTCGAGCGCGCGAACGCTCGATTCGCGTCCCACCAGGAACGGCGTCATCATGTGCGGAAAGATGACGAGGCCCCGGATGGGCATCATCGGCAATCGGCGCGTGTCGGATTTTTCTTTGGAAGTAAGCATGTTCAGGAGCAGAGCAAAAAATTGCTCCTGGCTTCACCGGCTCCCTTAGCCGGCCTTCTCCAGGAGGGCCATGTTGATCTTCTGCGTCATCACCATTTCCTTGGTGACCAGGAACTCACGGACCTTTTTATAGGATGGCAGATAATACATCAGGTCCAGCATCAGATCTTCCAGGATCATACGCAGGCCGCGTGCACCGACCTTACGCTCCATGGCGAGATGCGCGATCGCTTCCAGGGCGTCGTCGCTAAACTTCAGTCTAACATTTTCAAACTCGAACAACTTCTGGTACTGGCGGATGATCGCATTCTTCGGCTTGGTCAGGATCTGCACCAATGCCTCTCTGCTCAAATCCTCCAGCACGGCGACCACAGGCAACCGCCCAATGAACTCAGGGATGAATCCGCTCTTAATCAGATCGACCGGCTGCACCTGTTCCAACATAGTCAGATCGCGACGTCCGGAACTGCCGGGACGGCGTGCGGTCGCCTGGGCGGTCTCTTCGGGATTCGAGAAACCGATGGTCCGGGTTCCGACTCGCCGCGAGATGGTCTTTTCCAGACCAATAAACGCTCCCCCGCAAATGAACAGGATGTTGGTGGTGTCGACCGGCGTAAATTCCTGATGAGGATGCTTCCGTCCACCCTGCGGCGGAACGTTGGCGATGGTGCCTTCGAGAATCTTGAGCAGCGCCTGCTGAACGCCTTCGCCAGAAACGTCGCGGGTAATCGACGGATTCTCGTCCTTGCGGCCGATCTTATCGATTTCGTCTATGTAAATGATTCCCTGCTGACAGCGCTGTACGTCCCAATCGGAATTCTGGAGTAGCCGGAGGATGATGTTTTCGACGTCTTCGCCGACGTAGCCGGCTTCGGTCAGGGTGGTCGCATCGACAATGGCGAAAGGAACATCCAGAATCCGGGCCAGGGTCTGGGCCAGCAGTGTCTTACCGGTTCCCGTGGGACCAATCAAAAGGATATTGGACTTGGAAAGCTCCACTTCGCCGGCGCGCTGCTTGTTCATCTGAATGCGCTTGTAGTGGTTGTAAACGGCGACGGCGAGCTTCTTCTTGGTGGCGTCCTGCCCGATGACGTATTGATCCAGGTATTCTTTTAATTCCAGCGGCTTGGGAAGCTTATGCGGCGTCCCGCTCTGCTGCTCATGCCGGTCGTCTTCGAGGATCGAATTGCATACCTGGATGCACTCATCGCAGATATATGCGCGCGGATAATCCGACGGGGAGGAGATCAGTTTACCGACAACGTCCTGGCTTTTAGCGCAGAATGAACAACGTAGCGAGTCATCGGAGCCAGCGCGCTTCACCGGGGTCTCCTGGGCAGCAGCATAGTAATAGAACGGACATCCCGATTATACCGAACTTTGGGGAACCGCAACATAGTCTGAAGCTCTAGTACCCAAGTTTACTCCCAAAAGGGTTTTAGCCGTGAACGAGATCGACCAGGCTCGCGTCGGGTGCCAGGGCGAGGGCGCCGCGATGTAGAGTAAGCCAGCCGCCGCCGAGCTTCACGTTGGGAATCGGGCCTGATCGCTTCGCTTAGGGAAAGCGGCGCAGGCCAGAACTCGTTTTCTGACAGCGACATAAGTCATTGAAGAAGGCTCATGCCTCCCGAGGTGCAACTGGCGCGCCGTTACCCTTAACGGACCAATTCCGTTGCACGCATCATGATGGGTCAAGCGAATGCTGGACAAGAGCAAGCAACTGGTCCGGACGGTAGCTGGAGCCCTCGATCAGAGCCGCGAGGCGGCCATCGCGGCTGACGATCGCGGTAGCGACGGTGTGGGTGATGGAGCCCTCTTCCGGCCAATAAATCAAGCCGAATAGCCCGGCCACCGTCCCGATCTGCTCGACGGGTCCGGTCAAGAATCGCCAGGTTTCGCCGTCGGCCTGCCAGCGGTGGGCGTATTCGGCGAGTACTTCGGGGCGGTCCCATGTGGGGTCGATGGTGATCGAGATCAGCTCGAAGTCGCGTCCACGGAGGCGCTTTGATAGATAGGCGAAATTTGCGGAGAGGCGCGGGCAGACGTCGGGGAGCGGGCAGCGGGTATAGATAAAGTCAATCGCGACGACCCGGCCTCGGAATTGGGATAGAGCCGTGGGGCGGCCGGATTGATCGGTGAGCGTGAAATCCGGGACAGCGGCGCCGACGGCGAGCTTGTTGGCCGGTTGAGCGACGGGAATCTCCTTGCCGTCGGTTCCTTCGAGACGGGTGACGCGCGGTTTCAGGTTGCGCGCCTCCGAGGCGTGCTTTCCCACGCGCAGGTCAAAACTAATGCGCGCGCCAGGGGCAAGCCCGGTCAAATCTTCTTTCGGCGCCACATGGAACGGCATCGTCATCGGCGGCATGTAATGCTCGATGGGACGATGCGAGACCAGGATGGTGCGCTGCGCTGAATCCACGTGAACGATGAGGCCTTCGACACGGTACCGTTTCGCGCAGGACGCGCAACCGAACAACGCGAGAAAGAAGACAACGCGGCGGATCACAGCTTCACGGTAGGCAGGAATTGCGGCGGCCGGCGGGCATTGGTCGCCTGCTCGAAGGAGTAGGCGTATTTGATGAGCTTCACCTCGGTCCGCGGCGATCCGAAGAAGGACAATCCAACCGGGAGACCTAAAACAAAACCAGCCGGGACGGTCACGTGGGGATAGCCTGCAACGGCGGAGGGTGTGGATGAGCCGCCGGTGAAATGGTCGCCGTTGACGTAATCGGTCGGCCAGGCGGGGCCATCTGTCGGAGCGACCAGGGCATCGAGGGCCAGCTTACTCATCACCACGTCGATGCCTTCGCGCTTGGACAGGCGATTGAGTTTGGCTGCCAGGTCGATGTAAGCGCGGCTGGTGACGGGGCCTTTCGCTTCGGCCTTGGTCATGTTGTCCTGGCCGAACCATTTCAATTCGCGGTCGCGATTTTTCTCGTTAAATTCGATGACGTCTTTCAGACTTCGCAACGGCCCGCCGCGGCTCTCGAGATAAGCGTTGAGATCGGCCTTGAATTCGTAAAGGAGAGCCTCGTTTTCGGGCTCGGCCAGCTTGGAATACGTTGGGATGATTGCCGGATCGATGATCTCGGCGCCCAGGCTCTTGAGAGTATCGATGGCCGCGTTGATCACCCGGTCGACTTGATCGTTAAACCCGAAGACCTGGCGTGCGACGCCGATGCGCGCGCCTTTCAGTCCATTCGCGACCAGCGCCTGCCCATACGTCGCCCCGGCGAGCACACCCAGCAGAAGCGCGGCGTCGGCGACCGTGCGGGCCATGGGACCGGCGGTGTCCTGGCGATGCGAGATCGGGACAATGCCCGCGCCGGGGATCAGGCCGACGGTCGGTTTGATTCCAACGATGCCGTTGACGGAGGACGGGGACACAATGGATCCGTCGGTTTCGGTTCCGACGGCGGCGGCGCACAGGCTTGCCGAAACGGCCACGCCCGATCCGGAACTGGAGCCGGAGGGGTTGCGGTCCAGAGCGTAGGGATTGTGGGTCTGGCCGCCGCGTCCGCTCCAGCCGCTGGTGGAATGGCTGGACCGGAAATTGGCCCATTCACTCAGATTAGTCTTAGCCAAAATAACGACACCTGCCGCGCGCAGGCGGGACACGAGTTCGGCGTCTTTGGGCGCAGAACTGGCCAGAGCGAGCGAACCGGCGGAGGTCATCATTTTGTCGCCGGTGTCGATATTGTCTTTAATGAGGATCGGAATGCCGTGAAGAGGGCCCCGAAGACCCTTTCCCTTGCGTTCTTGATCGAGCGCCGCAGCGATGGCGGCGGCTTCGGGATTCAGTTCGATAACGGAGTTGAGGCGGGGGCCGCTTTTGTCGATCTCCTGAATGCGCGCCAGATACTTTTCGACCAATTGGGCGGAGGTCCAGCGGCCGCTAACCAGGCCCTCCTGAAGGCCGATCAGGGTGGCCTCCTCTAAATTTTCCTGCGCGGGTGCCGATTGCATCATAAGGGCTGCGCCCACTCCCAAGCGGACGAAATCGCGGCGAGACTGCATGCACAACAGGATACAGGAGCGGCAAGCACACGGGCACAAATTGAGCCGGCGCGATTAAACGTTTTGACACGTTCGCTCTATATACTGGCGGTTCTTTATACTGGGACACAACTGGACACACATTCATCATGCAAACGTTCGACATGATCGTGATTGGATCCGGTCCGGCGGGACAGCGGGCCGCGATTCAGGCTGCGAAGTCCGGCAAGAAGGTCGCGCTGATCGAGAAGGCAGTGTGCGTAGGCGGCGTGTGCGTCAACACCGGGACCATACCGAGCAAGACCATGCGCGAGGCCGTGCTGCATTTCTCGGGCTACAACTATCAGAACATTTACGGCGTGAATTACCGGGTGAAAGAAAAAATCACCATGGCCGATCTCGCGTTCCGGGTGCAGCATGTCATTAAGACCGAGATCGACGTCACCGTCGCCCAGCTTTCGCGAAACAACATCGAGACGCTGTTTGGAATCGCGAGTTTTTTGGATCCGCATACCATCCGTGTGACGGGGCCGCAGAGCTTCTCCGACTATCAGGCGGAAAATGTGATCATCGCGACGGGGACGAAGCCGGCGGAGTCACCGAAGGTCCCGATCAACGGCCGCAGCATCGTCAACAGCGACCAGGTGCTGCAGATGACCGACATCCCGAAGACGCTGATCGTGGTGGGCGGCGGCGTGATCGGCGTCGAGTATACCTGCATGTTCGCGACGCTGGGAGTACGCGTGATCCTGGTGGAGAAGCGTCCGCGGCTGCTGGAATTCGCCGATGCCGAAATTGTCGAAGCGCTTTCGTATCATTTGCGCGATCATCGCGTGACCTTGCGCCTGAACGAAGAAGTGTCGAGCGTGGACGAGACGCCGGAGGGCGTTGTCGCGCACCTGGAAAGCAAGAAAAAGCTTTCAGGCGACGGATTACTATACGCGGTGGGACGCCAGGGCAACGTGGATGAGCTGAATCTGCCGGTGGCCGGAATCGAGGCGGATTCGCGTGGAAGAATTCCCGTGGATCCCGACTTCCGGACCAAGCAGCCGCACATTTTCGCGGTGGGGGACGTTATCGGGTTTCCGAGCCTGGCGTCGGTGTCGATGGAACAGGGCCGCATCGCCGCGGCGCGGGCGTATTTGAAACCGGTGAAATCGAATCCGGCGACGTATCCGTATGGGATCTACACGATCCCGGAAATCTCGTTTATCGGAAAAACGGAAGAGCAGCTGACCGACGAAGATGTGCCGTATGAAGTCGGCGTCGCCTATTATCGCGAGATCGCGCGCGGGCAGATCCGCGGCGACACCACGGGCAGGCTGAAGCTGATATTTCATCGCGAGACCAAGGAACTGCTGGGCGTCCACATCATCGGCGAGGGCGCCAGCGAGTTATTGCACATCGGGCAAGCGGTGCTGATCCTAAAGGGAACCGTGGATTACTTCGTCGATACGGTGTTCAATTATCCGACGCTCGCCGAGTGCTACAAAGCCGCGGCATTTAACGGGCTGAACAAGCTGGCGCGCTTCTAAAGGGAGAATCAATGCCACGAAGCATCGGTGTCGTGATGAGCGAGCACATCGCGCTCGGGGTGGTCGAAGGCGACCGCGTGGTTGGCCAGGTGGTCCGGTATCCGGCCGAGGGCAGCGGCGCGGATGCGATTCGCAGCCTCCCGGCCGACGAACTGGTGCGCGTCCAGGCGGATGAAATCAAGGCGCTGGCGGAGGGCGATCCCATCGACATAATCGGCCTGGCGTATCCGGGCATCGTGCGCAATGGCGCTATCGAAGATTCTCCGAATTTCCTCCAGCTCAAGGGCGTGGCGATGGCGAACGCGATGCGGGAGGCCCTGGCGCAGCGGGGGATCCACGCCAAGATTGGAGTTTCGAACGATGCCGATGTGGTGGCGTCCGGAATCGCGGCGGCGCACGGAAAGCTCAACCAATTGATTCGCGTTTGGACTTTGGGCAACGGCATCGGCTTCGGGCGTTATCCCCAGGCTGACGGAGTCTGGGAAGGCGGCCACATCGTGGTCTCGCTCGACGCGAATGAGCGATTCTGCGGCTGCGGGGGGATCGGACATCTGGAAAGCATCATGGGACATCGCGCCATGCGGCTACGATTTCTGGACATGGAACCGGATGAAGTTTTTGCCGCG
>Ga0209579_10002628_pt1 | contig 13515 bp, 12 predicted proteins | sample Coa_R1_2_FD_187152 | JGI IMG/M metagenome (GOLD analysis project Ga0209579, IMG submission 187152) | Surface soil microbial communities from Centralia Pennsylvania, which are recovering from an underground coalmine fire - Coalmine... | ecosystem: Environmental > Terrestrial > Soil >... | reverse complement strand
CTCGCACTCGAGCGCGTTCGGCACGAGCACGGACGTCCCTGTCTCGACGGCGCGTCCGGTGACGCCCTCGCCGACGCTGGTGCGGTAGATGTCGATCGGCGACGCGCCCGCCTGCTCGTCGAAGTCACCGACGAACGCGATCGGTAGCAGGTCGTCGCCCTCGCGGAGGTACACGCGGCAGTTGTGGTAGTCGATCAGCAGGCGGAGCTCGGTCGAGATCGTCTCGCCGATCTGGCGCACGTCGTTCAGCCGGTTCAGCTTGCCGGCGAGCGACTGCAGCATCTTCAGATGGGCGATCGAGCGCACGTCGCGGCCGGCAGTCGCAGCCGAGGTCGGGCGCTCCGCAACCCCGTCGCCGTAGAGGACGACCTGGTTCTTGCCGCGCGCCTTCGCCGTCATCATCGCCGCCTCCGCGCACGCGACCAACTCGCGCGGGTTCATCGCGTGCTCCGGACCCTGGGAGACGCCGACGGAGATCGTCATGCGGCCCATCGGCTCGAGCTCGAGCGAGCGCAGCTTCTCGATCAGGCGCGACGCGAGCCCGAGCGCGTCGCCCGCGTCGCACGACGGCATGATCACGCCGAACTCCTCGCCGCCGATGCGACAGACGACGTCCGAGCCGCGCACGGTCTCGCGCGCGACGGCCGCGATCTGGATCAGCAGCTGGTCTCCGGCCCCGTGGCCGTACACGTCGTTCACGCGCTTGAAGTCGTCGAGGTCGAACATGAGCACCGCGACCGCGTCGTGCTGGCGGGAGGCGCGCGTCAGCTCCGCACGGAGGCGCTCGTGGAAGAAGCGGTGGTTGTAGAGGCCGGTGAGCGAGTCCGTCTGCGCCAGGTACTCGAGCCGCGCTCGGATCTGCGCGTTGTCGATGGCGAGCGCGGCGGCGTCGCCGAACCATGTGGCGAGCTCGAACTCGTGCTCGAAGAACGCCGCCTCCTCGCCGATGCGGTAGATGTTGAGCGCGCCCTTCAGCGTCCCGCGCGCGATCAGCGGCACGACGATCATCGCTTCCGGCTCCTCCGGCGTCCCGGGGACGGTGCTCGCGCGCGGATCGAGGTGCGCGCGGTTCGTCCACACCGGACGGCGATGCTGCACCGCCCAGCCGGTCAGCCCCTCGCCGAACCGGATGCGGCTCCGCATGACCTCTTCCTCGTACGGAGCGCGGCACAGCGTCGGCACCAGCAGGCGCCGGTCCTCGTTCGCCTCGTAGATGTGCAGTGCCTCGTAGGGCATCAGCTCGCTGAGGGTGTCCGCGATGCGGTCCAGCAGGGCGTCGAGGCTCTGCTCGGAGAGCACGTGGTGGAAGACCTCCGCCAGACGGCGGTACGACTGGACGAGCGCCTCGGGGTCGCCGCCAGTCGTGGCAGGGACCGGCGGGCCGGTCTCCTGGGCCGCAGAGATCGCTGGGAGCATTTCCGACCTCTCATCGGCGCTGAACCGCGCCGGCTTGAGGTACGGAAGGCCTACTGGGAGGGCCTAGAGGTCGCTCCAGAAAGTCCTTCGTCGACTAGGTGCGCTGGGCGCCCGCGAGGCAAGGACGCAGGGAGCGTTCATATGCAGTGCATATGAACGCGACTGAGGACGCAGCATCGCGCCGTCCAGCGCACCTAGGCGGCACAAGGTTCATTCTGGAGCGGCCTCTAAAGAAGCCCACAGGCGCGGGCCGTGTTCGGCCACGGCCAGAAGCCGCGACCGCTCTGGTAGGCCTGCTCCGAGGCCGCGAGCTGGGCCCAGGCCGGCCAGTGGTCGGCCGACCCCCAGCGCCGCAGGTAGGGCCGGCCGTAGCGGTGCATGAAGCCCCAGTCCATCTGGAGCCCGCCGTAGTAGCCGTTGCCCGTGTTCGCGTTCCACGCGGCCTCGTACCGGTGGATGCAGAGGAACGCGGCCGTCAGCCAGCGCGGCCCGATCAGCATCAGCCGGGTGGCATGCTGCGACACCGCGAGCATCGAGCGGGCGGCCCGGAGCTCCCACACCTCCACCAGTTGCCCGCCGCCGGGCTGCCGGGCGCCCGCGAGCATGCGGCGGGCCGTGTGTCCGGGATAAATGGTCTCCAGCTTCCGGACCAGGGCCCGGCTGTACCTCAGGCGGCGGTAGAGCGAGGCGTGCACGCCCGGGCCGTGCGGGAGCACCACCCCGAGCCTCTGCCGCAGCTCTCGGAGCGCCGCCTCCCGCGCCCTGTAGGCATGCCGCTGCCAGCTGTCGACCGTCCATTCCAGGTAGGCGGCGTCGCTGCTGCGCCGATAGGAGAACGACGTCCCCGTCAGGCCGCGCCTCGCCGCGTGCTCGTAGACCCAGGTCACCGTTCGATAGTGGTCGACGGCGGCGCGCAGGCTTCTCACCTTGGCGGCGTCGACCGGAGCCGCAACGCCCTGCGCCGCGCGCGCCACGCCGACGGCTGCGACGCCCAGGGCCGCCACGACCAGCGACGCGCTCAACGGCAGGGAAAGACGCAAGAGGTTGTCCTCCTTGGCCCGGTGCTTGTCTGAAAAGGGGGGTCGGTGGCGGCGCTGTGGGCAACTGGCCGCCGAGCGAACCGCGGGAGCGTAGCGACTCGACCCGGGCCGAGCGCCGGTACATGTGAGCAAATTGTTAAGGCCGACTCAGCGGAAGAGGTCGAGCTCGGGCTCGATCACGATCTCCTGAGCCGTCCCGTCGCCCTCCAGCCGGAGGCCGCGCACCACCACGACCGGCACACCCTCGGCCTTCCCGCGGGCGAGGTCGGCTGCGGCGGCGATCTCGTCGGCGACCGCCACCCGGCTCGAGCGCAGGACATATCCGATCCGGTCGGTCGTCCCGCGGAGGTCGAGCAGCGGCGGGATCCCGGCGACGCCGATCGCCACATCCGTCGTTCCCTGCCTGAACGGCCGGCCGAACGAGTCGGTGACGACCACGCCGACCGTGCGGCCTGTCAACTCGCGCAGTCGCTCCCGGATCCGGCGTGCACTGGCGTCCGGGTCGAGCGGCAGCAGCACGAGCATCCCGGCCTCCGGCGCGTTCGAGTGGTCGACGCCGGCGGACGCGCAGATGAAACCGTGCCGCGTCTCGGCGATGACGAGCGGTCCGCGCTCCCGCACGATCTGCCGCGCCTCGCGGAGGACCGCTTCGACCTCCCGCGGGTCGCGCTCGTCGCCGGCCAGCTCACGTGCCTTCTCCGACGCCTCGAGCTCGTCGATGCGGATCACGCGCCCCTCGGCCTTCGACACGGCCTTCTGCGCGACGACCACGATGTCGCCGTCGGCGAGCTCGGTGCGCTCGGCGATCAGCGAAGCGAGGTCGTCGTCCTGCCGGATCTCCGGCAGCCCGTGCACCGGCAGCAGCTGGATCACGAGTGCCCCTCGCAGGAATGGTCTCGCACTTCCGGCGCCCGACTGAGGTCGCCAGGCAAGGACGCAGGGAGCGTCGATACGCGCGCATATCGACGCGACTGAGGACGCCGCATGGCGGCGTCAGGCGCCGCCGGGAGTGCCCTGACTATTGCTGGGAGGGGCACTACAGACCCGTGACGCGGATGCCGGCGTGCCCCTTGTAGCGACGGTTGAGGTTGACGATCACCGCCGTCAGGCCCTCCAGCGCCCGCGCGGTCGCGAGCGGTCCCACATCGAGCGCCCGTCCGCCGACGACCCGCTCCGCGAGCTCGAGCGCCAGCGCCTTCGCGCCGGCGTCGTCACCGCACACGAATGCGTCCTCGTCGGGCGGCTCCTCGGTGAGGTTCGCCGCCGCGATCGAATGCAACCCGGCGACGACCGGACCGCTCACCAGCGCCTGGACGCGCTCCGCGAGGCTGCGTGCCTCCGGATCCGGCACCGCGCCGACGCCCTTGCGCACCTCGAACGCGCTCGCCACCGACAGCAGCGGCGTCCCGTCGAGCGGAGCGGCCAGCTCCCGCGCAGTGTCGAGCGCTGCGTCGGCCTTCACGGCCAGCACGGCGAGGTCGACACCGCGGACGGCGTGGGCATTCGCAGCGCCCGTGACGCGATCGCTGCCGAGCTCGGACGCAGCAGCGCGCGCACGCTGCTCGTCGCGAGAGCCGATGATCACGTCGTCGACGCCTGCGGCGGCGAGGCGCACCGCCAGCCCACGGCCGAAGCTGCCCGTGCCGCCGACGACTGCGACCTTCACGCAACCGCCCCCGCCGCATCGAGCACCGCGCCGGCCAGCCGCCGCGCCGCTTCGAGATCCGTCATCAGCGTCTTCGTCACGACGCAGCGGACTCCCTCGTCGAGCTCCGCGGGCGCGTCTGCCTCGTCGACGACGAGCGCGTCGATCAGCCCTGCGTAGTACGCGGCGACGTGAGCAGGTGTCGTGCCGCCCGCCATGCGCGCGAGCATGCGGTCGGCCGGGCCCTTTACCGCACGACCGCCGACGAGGGGACTGACTGCGACGCACGGCACGCTCCTCGTCTCGAGGGCGGCGCGGATCGGCCCGACCGCGAGAATCGGCCCGATCGAGACGTAGGGGTTGCTCGGCGCGATCAGGATCAGCTCGGCTGACGCGAGCGCCTCGAGCACACCCGGCGCCGGCTTCGCCTCAGGCGCACCCGTGTAATGGACGGCGTCGACCTCGTCCCGGTGACCGCGCCCGACGAACCACGTCTGGAAGGCGAACGTTCCCGCCGGTGTCTCGACGAACGTCCGCAGCGGATCGTCGGTCGCGGGCAGAAGCGCAACTTCGAGACCCACAGCTTCCGCCAGGCGGCCCGTCACCTCGGACAGAGACGCACCGCCGCGCAGCAGCTCGGTACGGACGAGATGCAGCCCGAGGTCTCGGTCGCCGAGCCGGAACCACGCGTCGCCGCCGAGCTCTGCCACCGCCTCGAGCGCGTGCCACGTCTCGTCGGCGCGACCCCAGCCGCGCTCGTCGTCGCCGAGCCCGGCGAGCGTGTAGAGGATGCTGTCGAGGTCCGGCGACACGTGCAGCCCGAGCACTTCGAGGTCGTCGGCGACGTTGCCGATCACGGCGACGTCTTCGGGCGCGACGACCCCGACGAGCCCTCGTAGGAACCGGGCGCCGCCGACTCCGCCGGAGAGGACGCCGATCCTCATGCCGCTTCCTCGCGCAGCGAATCGAGCACCGAACGCGTCCGGGGCCCGAGCCGGGATGCGAGACGCAGCAGGTCGGCCGTCGTGTCGACGTCGTCGACGAGATTCGGGGCGTCGACGGTCCGCGACGGCGCGAGTGCCGCGAACCGCGCTGCACTGCCGGGCCCGTATCGGGGCTCGAAGATGGCGTGGTTCGAGAACGCGAGCGCGTTGGTCGTCCCGTCCGCGGCGGCCGCGAGGGCGAGCCCGTGGTCGGGGACAGCACCGGCGAGCGTGAGCAGGTCGCGCGTCGTCACGCACGGTAGGTCCGCGTTGACGACGAGGTACGGCGCGGGCGCCGCGGCAGCCGCCGCCGCCTCGAGCCCGGCGCGAACCGCGGCCCCCTGGCCGCGGCGAGGATCGGGAACCTGTGTCAGGCCGGTTCGAGGTTCGATCGGCTCGGCTGCGACGACGAACACGTGGCCGACGCCGAGTGCGGCGGCGAGGACGTCCTCGAGCATCGCGTCCGCGAGGCGGCGCCGGTCGTGCTCGGAGACGGCCGTGAGCCGGCGCTTGGGGTCTGTGCCGCGGAACGGGACGACGACGCTGCCCATGCGCCCGGGACACTAGCCTCGGGAGGCGCTCAGGCCGCTGCAGGTGGGGGTGCGCCGAGCTCGCGCACGTCGATCCAGTGCGTCCCCTGGAGCGCGGTGACGATCTGGGGGTCGGTGTGCGCGGGGTTGTAGACGTGCGCGTCGAGGTCGCAGCAGACGACGACGTCGTCGAGACCGACCCCCTCGATACGGACGAACGCCTCGGCCGGCAGGTGGACCTCGCCGAGGGTGTGGTGACGGAACTGGAGGTCCGGCGCGATCTCCATCAACGCCGGCCAGTCGGGGCAGGTGCGCGAGCTCACGGCCGCGGAATTGGCTCGGCCGGGTCGATCTCCTGCAACGACCACGTCCCCTCGAGCAGGACCGCGCCGGCGTCGGTGCCGGCGGGGAACACGAAGAAGCGAAGCGCATCCTCGTGGCTGTGCAGCAGGCGGCCCTGTGCCGCGTCGACGAGCGCGAGCCGGACGTGGAAGCGCCCGTCGGCGAGCGGGAGCCGCTCCACGTCGAAGCGCACCTCACAGCGGCCCGCGCCGGGTGTCCAGCCGAGCTCGGCGGTGTCGTGCGACGAGGACGCGAGCACGAGACCGCCGTCGTCCCTGAGCTCCAGGGAGACGCGCGGCGCGGCGAGGTCGCGGTCGGCGGTGATGACCAGCGAGACTGTCAGCGGCTCGCCGGCGGCGAATTGCATGCGCACGTCGCCCGCCGCGTCGAGCAGCTCGGCGGACTCGATGCGCGCCTCGCCGCTGCCCCACTCGCGGAGGCCCGCCCCGAGCTCCTCCGGGTTCGCATCCGCGGCGAGCAGCCGGCGGTACGCCGCGATCGCCTCGCGGGTGTCGCCGTCGAACGCGACCTGTCCCTCACGCAGCAGCACGGCCCGGTCGCACAGCCGCTCGACCGCCTGCGCGTCGTGCGACACGAACACCATCGTCCCGCCGCGTCCCTTGAACTCGGCGACTTTGCCGAAGCACTTCCGCTGGAACTGCTCGTCACCGACCGCGAAGACCTCGTCGAGCAGCAGGACGTCGGACTGGATATGGGCCGCGACCGAGAACCCGAGCCGCATGAACATCCCCGACGAATAGGTCCGCACCGGCAGGTCGATGAACCGCTCGAGCTCCGCGAACGCGACGATCTCGTCCATCACCTCGCGGACGCGGGCGCGCGAGAGCCCGTGGATCGAGCCGTTGAGGTAGACATTCTCGCGGCCGGTGAACTCCGGGTGGAAGCCGGCGCCGAGCTCGAGCAGCGACGCGACGCGACCGCCGACCTCGACCCGGCCCGACGTCGGCTTGATGATCTGCGACAGGATCTTGAGCAGCGTCGTCTTGCCCGAGCCGTTCCGGCCGACGAGGCCGATTGCGGCCCCCGGCTCGACCTCGAGCGAGACGTCACGCAGCGCCCACACGTCCTGCGCACGCGCACGGCCGCCGGCGACGAAGAGGTCTTTCAAGGTGCGCTGCGGCTTCGGGTACACACGGAAGCGCCGCGACACGCGGTCGACGACGATGCGTCCCGGAGTCACGTCGCGACCGCCGCCAGCGTCCGGCGCACGATCTCGGCGAGCACGACGACGAAGAGCGGGTCGTCGTTCGGCATCTCGATGCGCTCGAGTTGCAGGCCGAGCTCGCGCGCCTTCTCCTGCGCCTCGGTGTCGATGTCCCAGCGGATCTCGAGGTGATCGGAGACGAAGCCGATCGGGCACACGAGGACATGTTCGATCCCGCGGGCGTGGAGGTCCGCGAGATGGTCGAGGATGTCCGGGCCGAGCCAGGGCTCCCCGGTGGGCGACTCGCTCTGGAACGAGAACGACCAGTCGTCGACGCCGGCGGCCGACGCGACGAGCGTCGCGGTCTCGAGCAGCTGATCACGGTACGGATCCTCCTCGTCGAGGATGCGCGCAGGCAGTGAATGCGCCGTGAAGACGACGTGCGCATCCGTGCCGCGGATGCGATCGGCGAGGAAGTCGACGAGCCCCTCGTCGTCGTGCCAGCTCTCGACGAACAGGATCTCCGCCCGGCCGGCGACCGCGTCCTCGAGCTGCCGGCGGTAGCCGCCGACCGACAGGCGGCTGTAGTGCGGTGCGAGCACGAGCCCGACCACACGCTCGGCCCCGGCGGCGAGCGCCGCCTCGGCCGCATCGGCGATCCGGGGCGTCCAGTGCTTCATGCCCGTGAACACCGGCAGCTCGAGCTCGAGCTCGAGCGCGCTGCGGGTCGCCTCGGTGATCGCGTTCAGCGGGTTCGACTGCTCGATCCCGAGTCGCCGGTAACGAGCGACGAGATCGTCGAGCTGCTCGGGTGCGATCGGCCGGCCGCCGCGGATGTCGGCGTAGTACGCCGGCACGTCGGCGAGGCGCTCGGGCGAGCCGTACGCCATCAGCACGAGCGCTGTCTCGTTCACGTGTGAGACGGTAGCCGACGTGCCGAACACCACCCGTCGCGTGCGAGGCCTGGTCCTCACGGACCACGAGCTCGACGTCCCGCTCGATCACGACCGGCCGGACGGCGCCACGATCACCGTCTTCGCACGGGAGGTGGCGGCCGACGACGACCGCGGGCGGCCGTATCTCGTCTTCTTCCAGGGGGGCCCGGGGTCCGAGTCGCCGCGGCCGCTGCTCGCCGAGTCGCCGGAGTGGCTCGAGCGCGCGCTCGTCGACTACCGGGTGCTGCTGCTCGACCAGCGCGGCACAGGGCGCTCGACGCCGGTGGGAGCGCTTCCCGGGATGAGGGCGGAAGAGCAGGCCGGATACCTGACCCATCACCGCGCGGACGCCATCGTGCGCGACGCCGAGGCGTTTCGCGAGCACCTCGGCGTCGACCGTTGGAGCGTCCTCGGCCAGAGCTTCGGCGGCTTCTGCGTCACGACGTACCTCTCGTTCTTCCCCGACGGCCTGCGCGAGGCGCTGCTGACCGGAGGCCTGCCGCCGATCGGATTACCGACCGAAGACGTCTACCGGCACACCTACGCCCGCGTGCGCGAGCGCAACCGCCGCTTCTACGCCCGCTACCCGGAAGACCTCGAGCATGTGCGCCGCCTGCACGCTCTGGTCGACGCGGAGCACCTGCCGCTGCCGTCGGGAGACCGGCTGACGGTGCGCCGGATCCGGCAACTCGGGAACGTGCTCGGCATGAGCGACGGCGCTGAGCGGCTCCACTTCCTGCTCGAGCCACCGGTGCGGTCGCCGCTCTTCCTGCACGGCGTCGAGGCGGCGTTGCCGTTCTCGCGCAACCCGCTGTACGCCGTCGTGCACGAGGCGTGCTACGCCGACGGCTGCGCAACGAGGTGGGCCGCCGAGCGGGAGCTGCCCGACGACTTCGCGGCGAGTCCGGAGCTCTTCACGGGCGAGATGGTCTATCCGTGGATGTTCGACGAGTACGGCGCGCTCGCGCCGCTCCGCGAAGCTGCCGCGATCCTCGCTGAGCACGAGTGGCCGCGGTTGTACGACGCGGAACGCCTCGCCGAGAACGACGTGCCGGCGGCCGCCGCGATCTACGCAGACGACATCTACGTGGAGCGCGTGTTCTCCGAGGAGACGGCGTCGCGGATCCGCGGCCTCCGCCCCTGGGTGACGAACGAGTACGAGCACGACGGGCTGCGCGCCGACAAGCGCGTGCTCGGGCGGCTGCTCGACCTGGTCAAGGGCCGCGCCTGACGAGCTCTGCGAGGCGGGTGAGCATGTCCGCCTCGGTGCCCGGCAGCACGCCGTGCCCCAGATTGAAGATGTGGCCCGGACGCCCGCCGGCGCGTCGGAGCACATCTCGCGCCTTCTCCTCGAGCCGCGCCCACGGGCCGAGCAGCGCGGCCGGGTCGAGGTTGCCCTGCACGCCGCGGTCATCTCCCACCAGCGTCCAGCCCTCGTCGAGCGGGACGCGCCAGTCGAGCCCGAGCACGTCGCCGCCCGCGGCTGCCATCGCCGGCAGCAGCGTCGCGGCGCCGGTGCCGAAGTGGATCGTCGGGCGGTCGATGCCTCGCAGCACCCGCGCAGACCAGGGCGCGGCGAGCTCCTCGTAGTCTGCCGGCGAGAGCACGCCGATCCAGGAGTCGAAGAGCTGCACGACGTCGGCACCGGCTCGCACCTGCGCGGCGAGGTAGCCGGCGAAGCAGTCGGAGAGCACATCCATCAGCGAGTGCCAGAGATCCGGCTCGCGGTACATCAGCGCCTTCGCCGTCGGGAACTCCCGCGACGGTCCTCCCTCCACGAGGTAGCAGGCGACGGTGAACGGACCGCCGCAGAAGCCGACGACGGCCTGCGCGGGGTCGAGCTCGCGCCGCACGATCCTGATCGCGTCGAGGAGCGGGGCGAACGCGTCCTCGGCCTCGGGTGCGTGGAGCCTGGCGACGTCGCGGGCGGTGCGGATCGGCTCGGAGATCACCGGCCCGACGCCCTCGACGAGCTCGACGTCGACGCCGAGCTTGATCACCGGCGTCATGATGTCCGCGAACATCACGGCCGCGTCGACGCCGTGCCGGCGCACCGGCTGCAACGTCACCTCCGCGCAGAGCTCAGGGGTGTTCGCGACCTCCCAGAAGGAATGCTGCTCCCGGATCGCCCGGTACTCCGGTAGCGAGCGGCCCGCCTGACGCATGAACCACACCGGCGTGCGCTCGACGGCCTCGCGCCGCGCGGCGCGGACGAGCAACGGGTCCACGGGCTCGGGTGTCCGTCCGGTCGATGTTGCCCCGTTCATGGCGAGCGAAAAGCAAGCGAGGCAAGGACGCAGGGAGTGCCGATAGCCAAGGCTATCGGCACGACCGAGGACGCAGCTTCGCGCAGCTTTGCAGCCGCCGGGGACGGGGAGGACATCGGCTGGACGGGCACCTAGACTAGCCGCCCGTGTCGCAGGGACCTCTCGCCGTACGGTGGGGCGCCGCACCCGAGGTGCAGCCGCGTGCGGGCACGCGGTCCTCGGTCACGCTCGAGCTTGAGAACGCCGGCTCGGTGCCCTGGCGGGACGGCACGTTCGTCGCCTATCACTGGCTCGACGAGCGCGGCAACCCGATCGTCTGGGACGGCGTCCGCACGCCGGCGCCGCCGCTCGAGCCCGGCGGGCGCGCGTCCGTCGACGCGACGGTGCGCGCACCGATTCCTCCGGGCCGCTACCGGCTCGCGTTCGACATGGTCGCCGAGCAGCGCGCGTGGTTCTCGGAGCTCGGCAGCGTGATGCTCACCGTCCTCGTCGAGGTCGGCCCCCGCGACGAGGAGCCGCGGGCCGAGTTGCCGGCAGGCGTCGAGCCTGCGCCCGACTGGGCGGAGCGGGTTCGTGCCGCGCACGCCGAGGGCTTCGCGGTCGTCGCCGGCGCGGTCGAGTGGGACGGCGGGCCGCTCCACCGGCGGCCGAAGGCGCTCGCGCCGTACGCGCCGGGTGCCGGGCGCGTACCGGGCTTCAGCGCACCGCTCCTCTGCCCGTCGGTGGTACCCGGCGTCCACCTCGACCGGCTCGAGGACGTGGCGGGTCTGCCCGCGTTCGCGGCGCCGCGGGAGGAGCCGTGGCTCTACGACGGCCGGATCGTGCTGCGCGTCAAGCCGCGTCCTTAGGACGCAAGTTTCAGAGCTCGACCGCGATTCGATCGTCGATCGCCTTGAAGACGAGCGACGCAAGCGCGAGCGCGACTCCTGCCGCGACAACGAGATAGACAACGTCGGCGACCCGCGGGGCATGGCCGCGCCAGAGCGCGTCGCGCACCGCATAGATCGGGGGCGTGACCGGGTTCGCCCAGTGCAGCAACTCGAGGACCGTGTGGTGGCGGCGCCCGCCGCCGCTCAGGCCCGACGGGCTCCACAGAATCGGTGTCAGGAAGAACCACGGCAGCAGCGCCGCGGTGAGGATGTGCTCGACGTCGCGGAAGAGCACGTTGAGCGACGCCGCCAGCAGCGCAAAGCCCGCGACGAACGCGGCGAAGACGAAAGCGAGCGGGATCGCGAGCCAGACCGTCGTGCGCGCCTCGGGGATGAACACGAGCGAGAGCACGATCAGGATCACGAGCATCACCGCGAAGGTGACGGCCTGCGCAGCGACCATCGAGAAGGCCACCAGCTGCCGCGGGAAGCGCACCTTCTTGATCAGCTCGGCGCTGTCGATCATCGACCGGGCGGCCGACTGCAACGACACGGAGAAGAAGATCCAGCAGGCAAGGCCGGCGAGCAGATACAGCGGGTAGTGCGGCGTCGTTCCCCGCTTGATCAGAACCTCGAAGACGACCAGGTAGACGCCGAGCAGGATCAGCGGGTTGAGCAGCGACCAGAAGATCCCGAGGACGGACCCCTTGTACTTGGCCTGAAAGTCCCGCCGGAAGAGGTTCGCAAAGAGCTCCCGGTAGCGGACGAGGTCGGAGTAGACCGTCATAGGCTCCGACTAGTGTAGGGAGGCCGAATCCCGGCAAACACGGCCCTAACACCGCTCTTCTACCCTCCGCGTCCGTGAGCACGATTGCGGCCGTTGCCGCTCTCCCCGCCGCCGTCCTCGCCGTCTGGATGCTGCTGCGCTCGCCGTTCGCGACGCGGGTCGTCGCGGCGCCGTCGGCGGACCGCTGGCACGACCGCGCCACGCCGCTCCTCGGCGGCGTCGGGATCTTCGCCGGCTTCTCGGCCGGGCTCTGGCTGACGGTCGCGGTCGGAGCGATTCCGCTGACGAAGGAGCTCGCCGGCATCTTCGGCGGCATCGCGCTGCTCTTCGCGGCGGGGTTGGTGGACGACGTGCGCGCCCTGCCGCCGCTGCTCAAGCTCGCCGTCCAGATCGGCGCGGCGGTGCTCGTCCTCGCGACCGGCACCGACGTGCAGCTGATCCACACGCACGTGCTCGCGTGGGCCCTCGCCCTCGTCTGGCTCGTCGGCATGACGAACGCGTTCAACTTGCTCGACAACATGGACGGGCTGGCCGCGACGCTCGCCGCGATCGCGTTCGGCTTCTTCGCCGTCGACGCGGTGACGATCCACCCGAACGACACGATCCTCGCGCTCGCGCTCGCGGGCGGCCTCGCCTGCGTGGGGTTCCTGCCGTTCAACCTGCGCCGGAGCGGACCCGCACTCGTCTTCATGGGCGACAGCGGCTCGCAGCTGCTCGGCTTCGCACTCGCGGCGATGGGGCTGTCGGCGAGCTGGAAGGTCGCGGGCTCGACCGTCGCGACGCTGCTCTTGCCGATCCTCGTGCTCGCCGTGCCGATCCTGGACACGAGCCTCGTCACCGTCGTCAGGCTGCTGGAGGGCCGCCCGATCTACCAGGGCGGACGCGATCACTCGTCGCACCGGCTCGTCCGCTTCGGCCTGTCGGAGCGGAATGCGGTCGTGCTGCTCGCGCTGATCGCGGCGGCGCTCGGCGGCACGAGCCTGGCGTACAACGTCCTCGACGACCAGCGGCTGGCGCTCGTCGGCGTGCTCGTCACCTTCGTCCTGCTGATCCAGTTCGCGAGCTTCCTCGCCGACGTCGAACGGCGCGTGACGCCCGACGAGAAGCTGCCGGGACTGCTGCAGACGTTCGCGGTGCACTGGCGGCGGCTCGTCGAGGTGGTCGTCGACTTCTGGTTGATCTTCGGCGCCTTCGCGGCCGCGTACGCGCTGAAGTTCGGCTGGCCCGGAACGGTCAACCAGCGGCACATGGCCGAGGTGACGCTGCCGATCGTGATCGCCGCGCGCTACCTGGCCTTCATCCCCTTCGGCCTCTACCGCTCGATCTGGCGCTACGCCGGTTCGCGTGACCTGGTCGCGATCGTCGCCGCGATCGCGGTCTCCGAGGTGGTCGCTCTGGCCTACATCGATCTCACGCGCACGCTCGGCGACTTCTCACGCTCGTTCTTCATCGTCGACGGGCTCCTCTGCACCGCGACGATCGGCGCATCCCGCTTCGCCGAACGCGCATTCGTCACCGGCTTCCGCTCCTATCGCG
>Ga0209579_10002625_pt1 | contig 13531 bp, 7 predicted proteins | sample Coa_R1_2_FD_187152 | JGI IMG/M metagenome (GOLD analysis project Ga0209579, IMG submission 187152) | Surface soil microbial communities from Centralia Pennsylvania, which are recovering from an underground coalmine fire - Coalmine... | ecosystem: Environmental > Terrestrial > Soil > Unclassified... | reverse complement strand
TTGTATCAAACTGCGTATACTACCCCCGCAAAATGAATCAAAAATCGGCCAAAATAATCCTAAAAATCGACGAAGCCTAAGTTGCGCAAGAGGTCTATTGGGTATATGCTCTTTATTTCTCCTCATCGCCCTGCTTGGATCGTCTTGCAGTAAATACTATCTTTCCGTTCAGCAGCAGTGGATTGATATTAATTATTTGGCCAGCGTTCAGGCCAATACCCCAGACCCCAGAAAGGCCAATCCCCCTTTGGGACAAATGCTGATCATCGATTGGCATATCCCTCCTCGTGTTTTAAAACAGCATCCGAAAGTCGTGCTCGATCTCATACTATGGGATTATACGACCAGGACGGTGACGATTCCGATCAAGGGACAGCTGAATTATACCACCTTTGAGCTTCTCAATGAGGAGTATGAGAAAGTAGGGGGCATTCTAACCTATAAGGCTCAGATCGTCACAGAAGATGGAAAAATCTTTAGAGAGTCCAAACATCAATTATGGGTCAATCTCATCACTATCGAAGAGTAGGTAAAGCCAAAACGATTTTTCATAGGAGTTCTCTGAGATAGTGGGTATAATCTATGAGCTTTCCAGGAAAGCCGAGTTCTTTTTCTGCTTGGACTAAAGCGCGTTTTTCCCGCTCTAAAGTATGAGGATCTGTTGCATCCCAAACCACTTGAATGATTTCATATTTACCTTGAATATCCTGAGTAATAAAGTCAATTTCATATCCATCAGTGGTATGATAGTAGAAGATCCTTTTTCCTTGACGACGCAGATCTAAGAAAACTTGATTTTCGAGTAATTTGCCCAGATTGTCAGATAAATTAAATGTATTGGCAATAATTAAGCCATTATCAATGGCGTAAATTTTTTTCGGTGTGGTCTGTGTATGGCGAAGAGATTCTGAAAAAATAGGCACAGCAAAAATGAGAAAAGCATCTTCCAGATAGGCCAGATAGGAATGTAAAGTGTCTTTACCAATTTTATGTCCCTGGCTTTTAATGTCATTATAGAACTTATTAATAGAAAAGGGTGCTCCAACATTTTTGAGTAAAAAACTAATGAAATATTTCAAAAGCGCTACATTGCTAATTTGATGTCGTTCAATGATGTCTCTAAAAATGACGGTTTCTACATAGTTCTGTAATGTCTCCAGTTGTTCGTTGGATGGCATATGTTGAATACCGGGAAATCCGCCTATGCGAAAATAATCCAATAAATAGCTACGTTGATAATCGAGCATTTTTTGGCCAAAAGGTTTAGATGGTGGTTGCAGTTGATGAGCAGTGAGATATTCCAAATAACTATAAGGTAAAATCTCGATAGATAATGAACGCCCTCTAAGCGAAGTAGCGATTTCTTTACTTAAGAGTTTGGCAGAAGACCCTGTTACATAGATTTGAATGTTTTTTGTGTCCAGTATTCTTCTTAAAACCAGAGGCCACCCTTCTACGTTTTGTACTTCGTCTAAGAATAGATAACAGCAATGATTGTGATTTTCAGGATTCAAAGTGTACCAGGCATCTATCATTCGGCCCATGGCTTTATGGTCTATAGGTAAGATCCTGTCATCTTCAAAGTTAATATATAATACACGGTCTATCTCAATGCTTTCGGATAATAGTTGCCGTATCGTTTGAAACAAAAAATAGGTTTTTCCGGAACGTCTCATGCCAACGGCTACTTTAATGATATTTTTTGCCTCAGAAAATTTGTAGCATCGCGGTGTGCTTTTTTCCGTTAGCTTAAGAGCCGCTCGAAATTCCTCCTGGAGTGTCTGTAAAAAAGCCTGCATTTAACTATCCTTCTTTATAAGGATAATTATACAACAATCTATCCTTCTATACAAGGACAGCAACATAAGACATTAATAATAAAAGAGTTAAATTTTAGCGAACGGAAGAATAGCAGCTAGAAAGCATCTGATGCGCTGTATGGATCAACGCCTCAGTGGTAGTCCAATCGATGCAGGGATCCGTGATCGAGACGGCATATTGGAGAGTAGACGGATCTTCGAATAGGGACTGAAAGCCGCTCTTGAGATGGCTTTCCAGCATAAGGCCGCAAATGTTTTCGTTTCCTGATTCGAGCTGTTCGAGCACATCGATAAAGACGTCTTTTTGTTTGTCCCATTGTTTTTGACAATTGCCGTGGGAACAGTCGATCAGAATGCGCGAAGGAAGGTGGGATTTTTCCAATTTATCGATGGTGTGGGAGACAGAAAAGGCGTCATAATTTGTGAAATCATTGGCCCCCCTTAATACGATGTGAGTATGGGGATTGCCTTGACTGCGCTTCATCGCCAGCCGTCCTTCTTCATCGATAGAGAGAAAGGTATGAGAGATGCCCGATGCAGCAATGCCATGAATGGCATCGTCGAGATGGCCATCGGTGCTATTTTTAAAACCGATGGGGATGTGCAGCGAAGAGGCAAACTGACGGTGCGACTGGGAAGCAGAAGTTCTGGCCCCGATAAATCCCCAAGTGAGCAGGTCTTCAAAAAAGCAGGCCGCTAGAGGATCTACAAACTCTGCCGCCATCGGCACTTGCCATTCTGTAAGCATGAGGAGCAGTTCGCGGGTCCATAGCAGCCCAGTGTGCATATCCTGGCTCCCATCGAGATGAGGATCATAGAGGAGTCCTTTCCATCCAGTAGATGTGCGCGATTTTTCGAAATAGACCCGCATGATTAAAAAGCATGTTTCTTCCACCTCGCGGCTCAATTGCTTGAAACGCTTTGCATATTCGAGTGCGGAATTTTTATCATGAATGGAGCAGGGTCCTACGACAAAAGCTTTACGACTATCTTTCCCAGAGACGATGCTACGAGCCGCTTCCCGCGCGTTGTGTAAAAACGCATGTGCTGCATGAGACAAAGGAATGCGTTTTTTGATCTCCAGAGGCGAAGGAACAGGCAATATGTTCATTATTCCAGATGAGTGTAAAAAAGGAGTAACGTAACACACTAAAATTAATAGTGCAACTTTGCTCTGGAAAGAAACCAAAGCAATATGGAAGATGGGAAAAAAAGGAGCGCTATGTATTGGATTAGCACATTAAATGGATGGCTTTGGGATCATTTTCTCCTCATCCTCATCGCAGGAACTTGTTTATATTTCACCATTCGCCTTAAGGGGATGCCCCTGCGCACTTTAGGGTATTCTTTGCATCAATCTTTTCGAAGAAAAGATCCGCATGCACAAGGAGAGATCAGCCCCTTGCAATCGATGATGACATCTCTATCGGCTATATTAGGCGTAGGGGGGATTATAGGCATGGCGACTGCGATCATATTGGGAGGATTTGGAGCCGTTTTTTGGATGCTGCTCATCGCTTTTTTCGGATTGTCATTGCGCTATGCGGAAAGCTTGCTCGCGATTAAATATCGTACGCTCAATTCCAAAGGAGAAGTGTGCGGCGGTCCGATGTATTATATCGCTTTTGGACTGAAAAAAAAGTGGCTCAGTATCTGTTTTGCGTCTTTCAGTTTGGTCGCAGCGCTCACAGGAGGAATTGCTATCCAGGCGCACGGCATCGCATTGACGGTGCGCGACGCGATGCAGGTTTCCCCTCTAGCGACAGGAATATTTTTAGTTGTGTTGATCGCCATCGTCTTGATGGGAGGCGTGAAGCGCATTGCAAAGCTCACTACGGTTTTAGCATCGACGCTAGCATTGCTTTATGCAGCAGCAGGATTGATCATCCTTGTGTGTCATCTAGATAGCATTCCCCATGCTTTGCAGGTGATCTTCACATCTGCTTTTTCCGCACGCGCTCTTACTGGAGGAGTCTTGGGAGCTTCGCTTTCGGCAATCATTCAACTCGGTTTGACATGGGGCATTACTTCGCAGCACATCGGATGGGGCAATACAGCGATGGCTGCAGCCGCTGCTAAAACAGATGTTCCTGCCAGGCAGGCATTGATTACCATGGGAGGCTCTTTTCTCTGCATTCTTATGAGTGCGATCACTGCCCTTGTTCTTTTCGTGACAGATGCTCCTGCGCTGATTCAATCCAGCAGCGGTGTGTTCACAGCTTCTTCCTTTGTCATGCAGGCATTCCATTCCGTCATTCCTTCCGGCGATATTCTGGTGCTGTGCGCTTTATTTGTCTTCGGTTTCACAGCGATCCTAGGCTGGGGATATTATGGGGAGAAATGCCTGGAATTTTTATGGGGAGAAAGACCCGTTTTAGGATACCGGGCCCTTGTCTGCGCATGCATTCTCATGGGATCGATCTGCAGCCTTGATATCCTTTGGCCGCTTTCAAGCTGCTTCAATGGATTGATGGCGCTTTGCAACGCCATTGCGTTAATGGCGCTTTCTTCTGTTGTCGCGATCGAAACACGCCTATTTTTCGATATCGCTGCAAAAGAAAGACGCCAAAAGGTTTCTTCCGAGTTGGAACCTCTTTCTTAAAATTAGCCAACAGCCCACCGAAAGTAGACTTTCATTTAATTCTCAGAGCTGTATAGCCTGTGCACGTATGATTTTAAAAGCCTCTAAAGTTTTTTCTACAGATTCTATTGCTTCATTCAAATCTTTTAATTGCGAGAGCAAGATTTCCTCAGTTAGTGTTTCATTTTCCCTAGCTAATATTGCATTTGCTGAATTAATAGTTGAAATGTATTGATTAAGATTCATAATAGATTTATTTAAAGGTGCCATCGCTTCACGTGTCATATTCAATTTGTCGAAATGTAGATCATATGCTATAAAATCCCTAGAATCTGAACCTTGAATTTTTGACAGTTCCTCATCGATCGTTTTACATAATGTTTTTGCATAAACAATGCGTTCTGCAATTAATGCCTGAGGATCGATCCATTGCACATGACCGACACCCCGAGCATCTAATGTTTCTGAAAGAGCGTCAGGAATCTCGTTATAGCTGTTATGCGGATCATAAAATTCTGCTCTTCCTTCCACTTTGAGGATGCCTAACGTCACATCTTGAATGTCTTGTCGAGTCTTTTCGACTTGTCCTGTACTGGGGGGTACGCAATCGTCAATAACTCCTTTCACAATGCATTTGTTAAAGACGATTCTCTGCGTTGCACCAAAATCAGTAAGTATTTCCGCATGTTTTTCTTTGAGTGTACATGCGTTAAGAGTGATTTCTTTTGCACCCAAGTTCAGAATCCTTTCTACAACGTCCTCTGTGAGTTTTCCTGTAATGACATACGTTTCCGGCCCCGTCTTTTGTATAGGATCGGAAATAAGAGAAGATGGGGTTTTACTTATTGACATGTTATTACTCCTTTTTAATAATATAAGTAAATTATATTTGATTTTAAAATTTTTATTCAACATAATAAACATAATTATTAAAATTTAAAAAATACAAGTATAAATATTAAGAAGTTTGGCTTAAATGATGTAAAATAATATTTTAATTTTATTATTTTAAAATAATTTTTATATGAATTTGACGGGTGGAACAACTAGTTAATTAAAAATTTAGTTAAATAAACTCTATCGTTTGTAAAGAGGTGGTCATTGTAAAACAGAGAGTTTTTTCATCACTTCGTCTAAACCGTTCTCTGCTTGGGAAAGATTCGTTTTGAGCTTTTCCACTAGATGAGCTGGGGCTTTTTCTAAAAACCCCGTGTTGGCAAGCTGGCCGCGCAATTGATTTTGCTGTTCGATCAGCTTCTCTTTTTCTTTCATTAGACGTACGGATTCTTTTTCTTTAAAAGCCTGCGGCAGGGGGATGATCACCTTGAGGTTTCCTACGATGGCGCTCGCAGAGAGAGCGAGATTTTGCTCTGTGTCCGTAAAGGAGATTGTCGGTGTGCAGACGAGCGCTTGGATGATCATCTGGTTGTGTTCGATGAGCTGTCGCTGCGGATCTGTTGCAGCGGCCTGTATGATCAGATCAGTGGGTGTATTCGGAGGCAGCTGCATGTCAGCGCGGATTGTACGCACGGTATGCAGTACCTGATCGATAAAGGCAAATGTCTCTTCAATTTCCGAGTTGATGTCTTCTTCCCGGATCACCTCTGGATAGGGAGCGACAATACAGGCTGGAGAAGAAAGAGCTGCCAGCGTCCTTTGCGTATAGATGTCGCAATGAGGCGAAATTTTCAGGTCGGAGAATTTGGTTTTCAGCATCTGAAATAGCTCTTCGGTAATAAAAGGCGCCATTGGATGCAAGAGACGGACCACAGTAGAAAGAACAACCGACAAAATCTTCTGTTTGACGATGCGGGCGGAAGGAGATCCCGCTTTTCCAAAGAGAACGGGTTTGACCAATTCGACATAATACGCGCAGAACTCTTTCCAGAAAAAGTCATAACTTGTTAATGCCGCCTTGTCAAATGCATAAGAAGAGAGATGTTGGCTCACTTCTCGAATGGTGCGATTGAGAAGGGAGAGGATCCAACGGTCTTCTAAGGCGAGGGAGTGCAAATCGATGCCCTGGACGAATTCCTCTTTAGCGAGATCTTCGATGTTCTGAAAAACAAAGCGCGCGCCGTTCCAGATCTTATTGGCAAAGTTCTTAAATTCCTCGAATCGTCTGCGGTCCAGATCGATCTGACGGGCCTGTGTGGCGCTGGCGCACAGTCCTAAGCGCATGGCGTCGGTGCCATAGGTTTCGATAATTTCGATGGGGTCGATAATGTTTCCTTTGGACTTGGACATCTTCTCCCATTTGGAGTGTATATCTGAAGGGAGTGCCTGACCCAGATCATAGGGCAGGCTTTCTTTAGAAGATAGATAGGCGATAGATCCATCTTTATTGTACCTCCAGTAGGATTTGCCATAGATCAAGCCATGGAGGAACACTTCTGGGAAGGGAGGTGTATGGAGCGCAAACTCTCCCATGAGGATCATGCGTGCAACCCAGAAGAATAAGATATCATGTCCAGTGACGAGAACTGCATTGGGGTAAAATTTCTTCAGATCATCTGTATTGTCTGGCCAACCCAGTACGCTAAACGGCCACAGGGACGAAGAAAACCAGGTATCCAGGACATCTTCATCTTGCACCCAGGCATCGGGCTCCTCTTGCACTTCTTGGGGAAGATCCGGGCCATCGTAGCAGATCATCTTCTCGGGATTGTCTTTGCGGTACCAAATCGGAATGCGATGTCCCCACCAGAGCTGACGGGAAATGCACCAATCGCGCAAATGGTCGATCCAATGAAAATAGGTGTTCTCCCAGTTGGAGGGGATGAGATTCACCTTTTTGTCCTGAACCGCTGCGCGCAGCGTCTGTTTAAATCCTCCCATCTTTATAAACCATTGCTTGGAAAGATAAGGTTCGATCACTGCCTTGGAACGGTAAGATGTACCCACACGCAACGGGTGGGGATCGACTTTGACGACAAGGCCTAAATTTTTCATCTCCTCGACGATCGCTTTACGCGCATCCTGCATGGAGAGCCCGCTGAACTTGCCCCCTTTTTCATTGATTTTTCCATCCGGGGTCATAATGTTGATCATCGGAAGATCATTGCGCAGAGCCATCTCGTAGTCATTCGGATCATGCGCCGGGGTGATTTTCACAGCTCCCGTTCCAAACGCAGGGTCAACTAGGCGGTCTGCAAAAATGGGCAGAGAGCGGTTCATCAACGGCAATAGCGCTGTTTTACCCACCAGTTCTTGATAACGTACATCTGTAGGGGAAACAGCAATGGCTGTATCTCCGAGCATCGTCTCGGGCCGCGTGGTGGCGATCGTGATATATTCGCTGGATTGTTCAATCGGATAGCGGAAATACCAGAGATAGCCCTCGCGCTCTTCATATTCTACTTCGTCATCGGCCAAAGCCGTTTGGGTCACAGGGTCCCAATTGACCAGATAATCTCCGCGATAGATCAGACCCGCATCGTACATTTTTTTAAATAGTGTCCGTACAGCCTGATTGCGCGGCTCGTCCATAGTAAATGCGAGTCGCGACCAGTCGCAAGAGGCTCCCAGCCTTTTGATCTGATTGATGATGTGTGTTTGGCTCTGGTCTTTCCAAGCTAGAACATGGGCGAGGAATTCTTCCCGCGAAAAATCGGTGCGCCGCTTTCCTGTCTTAGCCAAGAGCTGCCGTTCGACAACGGTTTGTGTAGCGATACCCGCATGATCCGTCCCGGGCACCCAAAGGGCCTCGAAACCGCACATCCTTTTCCAGCGGATAAGAACATCCTGCAGCGTATCGACAAGGGCGTGGCCCATATGCAAGACTCCCGTAACATTAGGAGGGGGGATAGAGATGCAATACGCGGGTTTTTTTGAATGGGCGTCTGCCTTAAAAAAGGCATGCTCTTCCCAGAACTGGTACCATTTCTCTTCGATGGCCTTAGGGTCGTAACTTTTAGATAATTGCTCGCTCATAGTAATGGGGGATCCAAGATAGCTTAAGCCAAAATTTTAGCTAGAGAGGAGGTAAATGGTAAAGGTTAAAATATTATTGTTTTAAGTCGATAAATTTCAGATAGTTAAAAATAAAACATAAGTGATTTATAGTCAATGATTTGAAATTTTTTTTTTAACCAATAAACAATCAATCTATTATGTTAATTAAATTAAATTTAAAAAATGTTATTAATTAATTGAATAAATTTAAATTTTTTTATATAATTACAGTAATTAATTAATAAATTTTAACGAAAAGAGGATATTATGGTTTCTACAACAAGTTATACAACAAGTCAAGTAACTAAGGATCCAAGTCAAGTAACTAAGGATCAAGGAATGGGAATAGGTGACGAATATGAAGGAAGTTTATCTTCATTTGATCCAAAAGCAATCATAGAAGGTTTGAATTACCCCGCCCATCAGCGTGCATCAAACGTACCGCCTCCTCTTACCAATGTTACACCATTGTCTGCTTCTTTTACAGAACAGGCTGATATTATACCATTGTCTGCTTCTTTTACAGAACAGACTGAGCCAAAGGACCCGGCCCATCCCTATCTTCGTGGAAAGTACGCAGACACATTTAAATGGGACATATTCGAAGGAGGCTTGAGTGGGGCTTGGAAAGCATTAAAAGACGACAATTATGTTAGGAGTCAGTGGTCGGCAAATTATTATGCGGATACGTTAAGCGCAGGTTTTGATGGACTAAAAGGCTCTGTCACACATTGGGATAAAATCGATGGTACATTTTTTAAGGTTGTCGGAAAGGCTTTTTGGCATGTCGAGGTTGCGAATTTTTTCAAAGGATTACTGGGAATCTTTGGAACCCTTCCTATACTTGGAAAACATGCTCTTTTAACGGTGTTCTATGTGGCAGGTTTGTGTCTATCGCCTATTATTTGCTTAGGTCTTCTCGCTTGTAAAGATAAACAATCAGCTAAAGAATTCTTAAAAGAAGCGGGTTTAGGCTTTGTTTCCAATTTGGCTCACATTTTCAAAGATTTTGCTACTATGATTGCCTCTGCAGGTCATATGGTAGCTTTTTGGGTTCCTACGATTATCGCTCTTTTACCTATTCCAGGATCAAGTGCATTAGCAGCAGTCGTATTTGCAGCAATGCTGAAGGGTTTTGCATCTCTCAATAGTATGCCAGGAGTTTTTGATATTATGGGGAACACCGGTACGGGGCTTCTTCTTAATATGGAAAAAGCTTTTCTTAAATGGGAAATGAAAACCGAAGAAAATCAAGATAAATTAAACGATCTTAATATTAAGTTAGGTGAATTAGAAAAAGATTATAAAAGATTAAAAGACGAATTGGACCCAACGACATTCGGTGGCTATATGACTTGTGTAATGATGCTGAGTTCTATTGTAGGCTTTGCTCTACATCATATTCCAGTTATAGGTCCATTAGTGGCTTCCCTAGCACAGACGCTACCTTCAGAGATTCCTACTACATTCCTCTGCGAATGGGGACTTGCTGCTGTTCCTGCCGCAGTACTTGCCGCTGGAGTGAAGGGTTATCGTTATTACAAGGGAAAATCCATAGAGGACTTGATTCACTCCTCGAAGGACTTCTTAACTCCAGAAAACCGCATAAAAGTACAGGAAGAAAGGGCAAGATTAGGTGATGATCCTGATGCCCCCATGCTGGTATCAACCCTGATAACGGCTTTAATTCGCGAGCAGTTGATAGATGGCGGATTCTCAGCAGACAAAGCAAGAGTAGCAGCTGAAGAAGCCAACCAAAAAAAAGCCGATGAACGTGAAATAGAAAGACTAAGAACTATAGTATCGAAAGAAGAAGAGGAAGAAACAGCTAGTGAAATAGCAAGACTAAGAGCACTTCAGCGTCCTTACGAAAAACCCTTCCCGAAAGTCCAAGAGCAGGTCAGCTAGGCAAGTCTGCTTAGAGCCTGTTCTTAATCTAAGCTTCTGAACAGGCTCTTGGAAAAAAGAGCTGTGCAGAGCACCCCGTCTACGGGGTTGCCGGAGGCGATTTCTTTCAGCACGTCTTTTTCGTCCTTGAGCTCGACGTGGATGAGCTCGAAGGGCTCCAGGGCTGGGGGCTGTAGGTACTCGACATCCTGTGCCAGGACATAATAGATCTGATGGTCGGTCAAGGCAGCTAAGGGATGGATGTTTGCCATGAGAGAAAAGGTCCCATTCCCATAGCCCGTTTCTTCCAATAGTTCGCGTTTGGCCGCTTCAATGGGCGACTCGCCTGTATCAATACGGCCGCCAGGACAGCCGAGCAGCCATTTTCCCGTCGGATGGCGGTATTCTTTTGTAATGACCAGTTTTCCCTCTTTTGTGATGGCCAGGATCGCTGCGGCGTGGATGCCGAAATCCACGGAATAATAGGGTCTTTTTGGGCCATGGGGAAGCTGCAGCATGTCGATGCGCACATCGAAAAAGCCGTGCAGGGCGATTTCGCTGCTCACAATTTCAGGGATAGGGGTATCGGATCTGGACACGTTTTAACTCTCTTTTCATCAGGTTTTGAAAGTGTTTGGCTTTATGCGGTTCATCAGCGCAATGATAATAGACATACAGCTGAAAAAACAGCTGAATTTTTTCCCAACAGAAGGCGGTGGTGATCCATCCCTTCTTCTCCGAGATTTTTCCGCGCAGATAAAAGCTCAAGAGCATCGTGGTGGGAGGGTAGGGCAGTTCAATCGATCCGGAAAAATGCGATAGGGCGATCTCGACGCCTTCGCGTTGCCGAAGATAGCAGCCCATGGGGGAATAAAGAGGAGAATATTCATCCGCTAAGGTCTCTTGAGGATAACGCTCTAAAAGCTCTTGCGCTTTTTTCCATTTGCCATCCAACAAATAAATCCAAATGAAAAGCACATCAAAATGGATTCTATCATCAGAGAGCACATGCGATAATCGCTCAAAAAAAGGAATCAAGGGGGCGCTTTTTCCACGCAAAAGCTCTCTTTCGATCAGGCAATAGATGCAGCGTATGGAAAAGGGGGTGATCGCTTCAGCCAGCATTTTTTCCAAACAGGCGGAAGCACTCTCTTGCTCGGCGCTAAGGACATGTTTTAAACTTGCCGGTTCAGGACACAGATGCATATGAGATTGTATCCAATCTTTTGCCTCTAGGACATAAAGGCATAAAAAGGCGTTGGAGATAATGAAGGAAGAAAGGCGACTTTCGATCATCTCGATCAAGGTCATGGGCTTGGCGAGCCAAAACGCGATTTGTACTGCGACGTATAAACGCTCTTCTGCAGAGTCGGTGTGGGATGGAAGAGGCATGAGGAAGGCCAGGGGATCCAAATGCGCTTTTAGACTATGGAACAGGCGGGCGTTATCCTCGACCTGGAATATGCCGGGAAGATGTCCTGCGGCCAATAATAAAAAATGAAAAGCTGCGATACGGTCGCGGTGCGATGTCTCATGCAAGCGAAAGATGATGTGCTCTACGATGACTTTGATCAGGGGATGCTTGGGATATTTACGGAATGCCAATTCTAAACATTTTTCCTCTTCTTCGATATCTCCCAGCGCTTTGTAGATCAAAGATTTGCCCAAAAACTCCAGGGGGGCGCCTGGAGTAAAACGCAATGTGCTGAACTCTTCTTGTGCAGCGGCGTAGAGTTTCTCTTTTTCTTTACGGTTCCTTTGGTGCAGCGCTTGTTGTAAAAGGGTGACGCCGGCCCTAAAAAGCGCTTCTCTACCTTCTGTTCTCCCAGAAAATGAGGAGGCGATTCGACGGTATTCGATCAGTGCTTTTGCATAATTTTTATTCGCGAGAAAAATATCTGGAATCGCCAGGCAGTTGACCATGGCGTTTTGACTCCCGAGGAAAATTTTTAAAGGCTCAATGGTAAAATCCGCGTCTTTGTATAAGAGTCCGACATGGGTTCCTATCATGGGGACGTGGCTGATATAGTGGCAGTGGATCGATTGATCGAGATGGACATGGAGGTGATTGTCGAGCAGCTCGATGCATAGGTGGTGCCACGTATCAGGCTTTAGCGCGAATTCCGGCATGGTCATCACTTCGACATTGAATTGAAAAATGCGTAAACCCGTTTCTTTTTCACTGCCGATCCAAAGATAATATCCTTCCTCGATCAGTCCTTTACGCTCCGCTGCATCGGGGATGGCGACCAGAATGCCGATTCCTTTTCCATTTTCGTTGATTTTTACACGCGTTTCCAATCGCATATTCCCTGTAAAAGAGATGCGAGAGATCATCAGACTGACCCATTCCAGTACATTGGGCGAGCGCGTAATGGCCATGTGTTTGGCGAGTAAAATATTTTCTTGAAATTCCCAGTCCTCTTTTTTCTCACTGTCCAGTTGAGCTGTCGGGATCCATTCCGGACGTCCCTCGATGTAACTGTTGACCTCATCGATGATCTCATCTACGCTTTGAAACCTCTCTTCCGGTTTGAAGCATAGGCATCTTTTTACGACATCAGCCAAATGTTCGGGAATATCGCGATAAGGGGCTACTTCCAAGGGGTCGATCACTCTCTCTAGATGCAGTGTTTTACGCAGCTGCTCTACGGATTTTCGATGAAAGGGAGAGTGTAGGGTCAAAACCTGATACAAAATGACGCCTAATGCGTAAATGTCCGTTTGCGGCGACGAAGTTCCTCCCTGGATGCGCTCGGGAGCCAAGTATAAAAGGGTTCCAGGAATTTTTCCGGGTTTTGTGAGCTCTGGCGAGATGGGGAGTGCACTTGAAAAGCTCGCGTCTTTATTTTCGATCACATCGGCAAGTCCCCAATCGAACAAAAGCACCTCTCCATATTTACCCACGATGATATTATCGGGCTTGAGATCTCGATGTAAAATCCCTTTGGAGTGGGCATAAGCGATCGCTTGGCATACTTTCAAAAAGATGTGCGCCAGCGCAGGGATCGAGCCGCCGATCGGATGTTTGATCTCGCCCTCTTTTTCTTCTTCTTGGGAGATTTTAATAATCTGTTTGAGCGTTTGTCCCTCAACAAACGGCATCGTGTAAAAAACAATTTTTTCCTGCTTATGGATGGAATAGATCGGGATGATGGAAGGATGGGATAAATGCGCTGCGATCAGTGCTTCGCGTAAAAACCGTTTTTGCAGCGAGACATTTTGACTGAGCTCTTTGCGGATCTGCTTGAGAGCGATATGTCGCTTGCACACAGGGTCGAAAGCGAGA
>Ga0209579_10002623_pt1 | contig 13532 bp, 13 predicted proteins | sample Coa_R1_2_FD_187152 | JGI IMG/M metagenome (GOLD analysis project Ga0209579, IMG submission 187152) | Surface soil microbial communities from Centralia Pennsylvania, which are recovering from an underground coalmine fire - Coalmine... | ecosystem: Environmental > Terrestrial > Soil >... | reverse complement strand
CGCCTCCGGGCGTGCAACTGACCGGCGACGGATTGCAGATGGCCGGGCAAGAGCAGGGAATGAACGTGTACGAGCGCGCGCTGGTGACCGAGGGAACTCCGGTAACGGTGTTGTTGAACGGTACGGCGCCGCCTCCTGCAGCGAATGCCGACGCGGGCGGAGCGCCGGGACGCGCCGAGAATGTGCAGGGCGGCGATCCAAATGGGGCCGCCGCGATTCAGGCGATTCCCGGGCGGCTGGACAGTTTGAAGTGGCCGCTGATCGGCGGATTTTGCATTTTATTTGTGCTGGCGGCGATTTTATTGGCGCGAAAACCGGTGGCGATCGCGGTGCCGGTAGAAGGGGTAAGCACGCCTGCCGGGAAGGGTGTGGCAGGCGGCAAAATGCCCGGGATAGAGGCGACTCCGTCGAATGGCGATGCGCTGGCTTCGGTGGACCGTGCGACGGCGGGAAGTCTGGACGCGTTGAAGGATCAATTGTTCCGGCTGGAGCTGCGGCGGCAGGCCGGAACCATCAGCGAAGAGGAGTATAGCCGCGAGCGCGGCAAGGCCGAGCAAGTCCTGCGAGATCTGGTGCGGGGCTGAGCCTTGGCTGCCGCGGCGGAACGCTCTGTTTCCAACTCGGGGTTTGTAAGTACAGACCCCGAACCCTGCGGACTGCAATTCGAGCAAGTGGAAAAGCGGTATGGTGGTGTGTATGCGTTGCGCAACGTGACGCTGAGCGTTGCTGCAGGCGAGTGCGTGGCGATTACCGGGCGCAACGGGTCCGGAAAGACCACATTGTTGCGGGTGGCTTCGCAACTGGTGCGGCCCAGCCGGGGGGTGGTGACTTATTCCGGGGTGGCGCTCGCGCAGAAACCGCGCATTGGATTTGTGGCGCACGCCACGATGGTCTATGACGAACTGACCGCGGAAGAAAACCTGCTGTTTTTCGCGAAGTTGCAGAGTGTAGCCGCGCCGAAAGAGCGCGTTTCTCAACTGCTGATCGACGTCGGTTTAGAAGACCGCAAGGGTTCGCTGGTGCGGACGTTTTCGCGCGGCATGCGGCAGCGCGTGGCTATCGCGAGGGCGCTGCTGGCGCAGCCTTCGCTGCTGCTGTTTGACGAGCCAGGCACGGGACTGGACACGGAATCTAGCGCATGGCTTACCGTGCAGTTGCGCAAACTGCGCGATGCGGGGTGCACCATTCTGATGAGCCTGCACGGCGATTCGGAGACAGCGCGGCTGGCGACCCGCGGGTTGCGGCTGGACGCCGGCAATGTGGTGGCAGACACGCGGCGCGGCGCAACGTTTCAATCCATTCTGGTGTTTGCCGGCGGCTGAATGGCACTGCTCTCCAATGCGGCAGCGCTGCTGGGCAAGGAAGTGCGGACGGAATTTCGTTCGCGCGAGCTGCTAAGCACAACCATCGTCTTTGTGCTGATCGTGGTGGTGGTGTTCAGCTTTACGTTTGACCCGACAACCAATGAGTCGCACCGGTTTGGGCCGGGGCTGCTGTGGATGGCATTTTTGTTCGCGGCTTCGCTGATGCTGCAGCCATGTTTTTTGCGCGAGCAGGTAAACGATACGCTCAGCGCGCTGCGGCTGGCAGTGAGCGACCCGTTCGCGATTTTTCTGGCGAAGATCGGCGCCAACACCTTGTTTCTGCTGCTGACCGAAGTGATTATGCTGCCGGTGTTCGCGGCACTCTTTAATGTATCGTTCGGGGGGCAACTGCCGGGGATTCTGCTGACGTTTTTTCTGGGCAGCCTGGGCATTTCGACGGTCGGCACGGCGCTGGCGGCGATTTCGGCGCAGGCGCGGATGCGGGAACTGCTGTTGCCGCTGCTGTTGTTGCCGCTGCTCACGCCGATTCTGGTGGTCAGCACCGAGGTGACGATTCGGCTGATGCTGCCGGAACCTTCCATGGAGTGGAAGGGAATCGGCCTGATGGCGGCGTATGACGTGGTGTTTTTGACGGTGTTGTGGCTTTTCGGCGAATATCTTCTTGAGGAATAAAAGGGTGGAGGAATAGCCCGCAAATGATCCGGCGCATTGCGTTTGGTACGGTGGCGGTGGCCCTGGTTTTGCTGGGGGCATACGCGGCGTTTTATGTTGCGCCGGAAGAGCGGACCATGGGCGCAATCCAAAAGATTTTTTATTTTCACGCCTCGACGGCCTGGGCGGGAGAAACAACGTTTTTTGTCTGCTTCGTAGCCAACCTGCTGTACATCTGGAAGCGGAAACCGAAATACGACTGGCTGGGAGTGACGTGCGCGGAAGTGGGGGTGGCGTGCATTACAGTGGTGCTGATTACCGGGCCGATCTGGGCACGGCCGGTGTGGGGTATCTGGTGGACCTGGGACGCGCGACTGACGTCCACTTTTGTGCTGTGGATTCTGTATGTCTGCTACCTGCTGCTGCGCACGCTGGTGGATGAACCGGAGCGTCGGGCGCTGCTGAGCGCGTTGTTTGGAGTCTTTGCGTTCATTGATGTACCGATTGTGTTTGGCGCCATTCGCTGGTGGCGGACGCAGCATCCGGCTCCGGTGATTATGGGCGGGCCGGGGTCGGGGCTGGACCCGGTCATGAAGAAAGTGTTTCTGTTCAACGTGCTGGCGATGCATGTGCTGGCGGCCTTTCTGATTGTGGAGCGGTATCTGCTGGAAGAAACGAAGTACGACGTGGATATGCTGCAGCGCGAAGCGGAGGCCCGGTGAAGAACCTGAACAGCATTTTTGCCGCGTACCTGATTGGGTGGGGCGTGTTCTTTGTGTTTTTCGTGAGCATTGCCAGGCGGTCCAGCGACTTGCGGGCGCAGGTGGAGCGGTTGAAGCGGTCGGGGCCTAAGGAGAAATAGTGGGATTCGAGATGGCGCGACCTCGGCGAGGAGGGCGCAGCAGTGCTGCGCCCCTACGAAGATGAAAAAAAGAGTGGGGGTGGTGCTGTTCCAGTTGGGCGGGCCGGATTCGCTGGACGCGGTCGAGCCGTTCCTGCGCAATCTGTTTCTTGATCCGGACATTATTCCCATGGGACCGCTGGGATTTTTGCGCGGGCCGCTGGCGCGCTACATTGCGAAGAAGCGGGCGGTGCCGGTGCGCGGGCGCTACGCGATGATCGGGCGGCGTTCGCCGATTGCGTTGCTGACCGAGCGGCAACGGGCGAAGCTGAGCGCCGCGCTGCAACCCTACGTGGATCCGGTGGTGGTAACGGCGATGCGGTATTGGCGGCCGTTCACCAGTGACGCCGTCGCGGCGATTAAGGCCGCCGCGCCGCTAGATGACCTGGTGCTGCTGCCGCTCTATCCGCACTACTCGTATGCAACGACGCTGAGCAGCTTGAAAGAGTGGCGGCGCGAGTACGGCAATCCGGCCGGAGGTCCTACCGAGCACACCATCGAATCGTTTTATAACCACCCGTCGTATATCGAGGCAGTCGTCGGAAAGATCGGGGTGTGCCTGCGGCAGTTTCCCGATAGTTCGCGGATTCATTTGCTGTTCAGCGCGCATGGGATCCCGCTGAGTCTGGTGGAAAAAGGCGATCCTTACCCGACGCATATCAAAGAGACAGTGCGCCTGGTGAATGAAGTGGGCAGCAAGCGCTATGCGAACTGGCCGAAGACGCAGGTCCTGTGCTTCCAGAGCCGGGTAGGGCCGATGAAATGGCTGGAGCCGCCGTTTCTGGGCACCATGGAGCGGCTGGGGCAGGAAGGCGTGAAAGAGATGCTGGTGGTGCCGATTTCGTTTGTGACCGAGCACATCGAGACGCTGCACGAAATTAATATAGACGGCCGCGTCGATGCCAGGCGCTACGGCATCGAACGCTTCAGGATGATGCCGGCGGTGGGCGATTCGCCGCCGTTTATCGCGGCGCTGCAGGATTTGGTGCTGAGCAAGCTGGGCCTTGCGCCAGGAAGAGCGCAAGAGAAGCAGGAGCTGCGCGCGGCGGGGTGAATCGCCAGTGACAGGCAGCTGGAGTATAATTTCGGGCGGAAATTTAACGGAATGACGACCTCTTACAATCCGGGAGTACACCGTCTTGCGGTGTTTGTGCTCTGCTGGACGGTGCTGCTGCTGGTGGCGGGCGCGCTGGTGACGTCGAACGAGGCGGCGCTGTCGGTGCCGGACTGGCCGACGTCTTATGGGTCGTTTACGCCGCCGATGGTGGGCGGCATCGTCTATGAACACAGCCACCGGCTGATTGCCGGGGCGCTGGGAATCCTGCTGATCATCGAAGCGGCGGTGATCTGGCGCAAGGAATCGCGCAAATGGCTGCGGTGGTTTGCGTTGGCGGCGGTGGGCGGAGTGGTGGCACAGGCGATCCTGGGCGGCCAGGTGGTGATCCAGTTGCTGCACTATTGGCTGCCGGTGTTTCACGCGTGCTTCGCGCAGATTATGTTTGGGGCGATCCTGTGCCTCGCGGTATTCACCAGCAAATGGTGGATGGAAGAGCGCCCGGCGCTGGAAGACCAGGGCGGACTTTCGATTCATGCGATTGTGATCGCCAACGCAGTCGTGACCTTTCTGCAGGTTTTTCTGGGCGCGGGATTCCGCCACCAGGACATGCCGATCTGGCCGCACCTGGTGGGGGCGCTGGTGGTGCTGGGCGTGATGATCTGGGCGGCGGCGATGCTGCGGCGGCGGTTTGACGCTTCGCGGGAGCTGACATTCGGGCGGACGCTGCTGCACTCGATGGTGGGAACGCAGATCCTGCTGGGCGGAGCGGCGTACTGGTCGCGGCTGGTGACTCACGACGCGCCGCAGCCAATGCCGGTGATGGTGTGGCTGACGGTGATCCATACGGTGTTTGGCGCGCTAGTGTTTGCCAGCTCGATTCTGGTTGTATTGATGTGCTATCGTCTGGTGCCGCGGCGGGGAACGGTGGCCGTTCCATCGCAGCCGCAAACCGCAAGATGAGTACACTTCGATCCACGGACTTCACGCTGGCGGCTCGCGCCAATGCGTATGTGGCGCTGACCAAGCCGGATGTGTCGTTTCTGGTGCTAATGACGACCGCGGCCGGGTATTACATGGGCGCGCGGGGTCCGGTGGACTGGCTGAACCTGGTACACACGGTGTTCGGCACCATGCTGATCGCCGCAGGCACGGCGGCGCTGAACCACTACATCGAGAGAGAGAGCGACCGGCACATGCGGCGGACGGCTTCGCGGCCGCTGCCGAGCGGATTGTTGAAGCCGGCAGAGGCGCTGTGGTTTGGCGTGGCGCTGGCGATGGCTGGCGCGGTGGATTTGTGGGTGGTGGGCGGCTGGATGGCGTCGCTGCTGGGCGCAATCACCTGCCTGAGTTATTTGCTGGCGTACACGCCGCTGAAGAAGCGCACGGTGTGGGCGACGTTTGTTGGAGCGTTTCCCGGCGCGGTGCCGCCGATGATTGGATGGGCCGCGGCTACCGGACACCTGGATAAGGGCGCGTGGCTGCTCTTTCTGATTTTGTTCTTTTGGCAGTTCCCACACTTCCATGCGATTTCGTGGATGTACCGCGAGGACTATGCGCGGGCCGGGATACAGATGCTGCCGGTGGTGGACCGCGACGGAACGCGGACGTTCCGGCAAATCATCATTACGGCGGGCATGCTGGTGGGCGTGAGCGTGCTGCCGTCGGTGCTGGGGCTGGCGGGCGTGTTGTACTTTTTTGGGGCACTGGTGCTGAGCACGGCGCTGGTACAGGTTTGCCTGTGGGCGGCCAGCGAAAAATCGAATGTGCGGGCCAAGTGGCTGATGCATGCGACGATTTTGCATATTCCTGTGCTGCTGGGATTGATGGTGTACGACAAGATTGCACGATAAGCGAAAAACGAAATAATGAAGTAACGATGTAAAGAAGCCAGGTTCGCAGGGATTTCGGCTCGGCTTCCCGGTTCACTAACTCCAGATGATGTTTTCACATGCGGCGCTGAATGCGACTCTGAATGGAACCAGCGGGATGCTGCTGGCTTGCGGGTACGCGGCGATTCGCGGGGGCAAGGTTGAGGCACACAAGCGGTTCATGATTTCGGCGTTTGTGGTGTCGTGCGCGTTTCTGGTTTCCTACCTGGTGTATCACTATCGCGTGGGGCATGTGGCGTTTCAGGGGCAGGGAATCGTCCGGCCCATTTATTTTGTGCTGCTGACGTCGCATACCATTCTGGCGATTGTGATTGTGCCGATGATTCTGGTGACACTGCGGCGGGCGTGGCTGGAGAAGTTTGACAAGCATCGCGCGATTGCGCGGTGGACTTTGCCATTGTGGTTTTATGTTTGTGTGACCGGGGTGATCGTTTATTTGATGGTGTACCAGATTTACGCGCCGCGCGGGTAAGGGTTGGCGGTTATCGGTGGTCCGTTTTCCGTGAGAGAAGAGAAAGAAGAAAGCAATTCCTCAGCGGCTAAAGCCGCGGGTCTCTGGCAAGCACAAATGTCGGAGCTGAAGCTCCGCCCGCCAGGACAGAACTCAAGACGCAACGCGATTGCCAAGACGGGGAGCACCATACTGCGCCCCTACGCGGAAAAACGGCAGCGGCATAAAGCCGCTGCTACAACGGCAAGTGCGGGAGCGCGGAGATGACGGCGTCGGTGAATTGGTTGGTGCCGGCGGGGCCGCCTACGTCCTTGGTGGTGTGTTTGGCTTCGCGATAGACGGTTTCGAGGGCGGCTTCGATGCGGCGCGCGGCGGAGCGTTCGCCGAGATGGTCGAGCATCAGGATGCTGCTGAGGAGCAGGGCGGTGGGATTGGCCAAACCCTTGCCCGCGATGTCCGGGGCGGTGCCGTGGACAGCTTCAAACATGGCGCCGTGGTCGCCGATGTTGCCGCTGGGAACGACGCCCAGTCCGCCAACCAGACCTGCCGCCAGATCGCTCATCACGTCGCCATAAAGATTGGGAAGCAGCAGGACGTCGAACTGCTGGGGATCGAGGACGATCTGCATGCAGGCGTTGTCCACGATCATTTCTTTGTATTCGATATCGGGATAATCGGCGGCGACGGCGCGGATGGATTTGAGAAACAGGCCGTCGGAAAGCTTCATGATGTTGGCTTTGTGAATGGCGTGAATCTTTTTGCGGCCTTCGCGCCTGGCGTACTCGAAGGCGAAGCGGGCGATGCGGGTGGAAGCACGTTCGGTGATGATTTTGAGGCTTTCGACGACACCGGGGACCACTTCATGCTCGAGGCCGGAGTAGAGGTCTTCGGTATTTTCGCGGACGATCACTACGTCCACATTTTCAAAGCGCGATTTGAGGCCGGGCAGATTGCGTACCGGGCGAAGATTGGCGTAGAGGTCTAGCGTTTTGCGCAGCGCGACGTTGACGCTGGGCGCGCCACCGGCGACGGCGGTGGCCATGGGGCCTTTGAGGGCGACGCCATTGCGGCGGACGGAATCGACGGCGGTCTGGTTGAGGACGGGGCCGCCTTTGGCCTCTCCGGTGGTGCCTTCCGCGCGGGCGTCAATTTCTTCCCAGTCAATCTGGACGCCGGCGGCTTCGAGGATGCGGCGGACGGCGCGGGAGACTTCAGGGCCGATGCCTTCGCCGGGAAGCAGTGTGACCTTGTGTCTCATGGGTGCATCTTATTGTAAGGAAACAGGTTCGGGATGTCGAAGTTTGCGCGCCGAAAGGTTCCTGAGGCTAAACGCGGTGGCTAGTGCGGCGGCCAGCGTTGGAGTGGACCCGGCGTTTTGACACCGAGGGCACAGAGGGTGGCGCACAGAGGTCACGGAGACGCGGCAGAGACGGCGGTTGTGGTAAAATCAGAGTTGTAGGGAAATGCTGCGGCTCAGGGGCCGCGGCGGAGGCGAAATAGGTCATGATCAGTCTTACTCCGGTTGCCAGCAGCAAGGTGAAGGAAATCATGAGCATGCAGACCCCGGTGCCCAGCGCATTGCGCGTGGCCGTGGTGGGTGGCGGTTGCTCGGGTTTTCAGTACCACATGGCTTTTGAGAACCAGACCAACGACACCGACGAAGTCGTGGATTTTGACGGGTTGAAGGTGGCGGTGGACCAGATGAGCTCGATGTATCTGGAAGGCGTGGAGATCGACTACATCGAAACGCTGGACGGCGCTGGGTTTAAATTCAACAACCCAAATGTGAAGAGCACCTGCGGGTGCGGGAGTTCGTTTAGCGTTTAGGAAAAAGAAGTTTAAGGCACAAGGTACAAAGTTTAAGGCTCCTGAGAAGGGAATTGGTTCCGCTCAGGGGCCTTTTCCTTTTGGATAGGCGGAATAGAGGACGTTTACGCCATGAGTACGCCACGCCGCGCAGACAGGATTGTCTGCGCTACATTAGAAGAAGCGGAACTATAGTATTCTAAAGAATAGAAAATGAAGATTGCGCTGGCGCAGTTCAATCCCACCGTCGGCGATTTCGCGGGGAACACGGCACGCATCCTGGCTTTGGCGACGAAGGCCAAAGAACGGGGAGCGGACCTTGCTGTTTTTTCCGAGCTTTGTCTGTGCGGATACCTGCCTCAAGACCTGCTGGAACGTCCTGCCTTTATTGAAAGAAACAAAAGGGAATTGAAAGCGCTGGCGGCGAAGCTGCCTTTGCCGGCGATTGTGGGCTACGCCGGGAAGAGCAGCAGCACGAACGGCACGGGCAAAGCGATTGCCAACAAGGCCGCGCTGCTGAGCGGCGGCAAGATTGTGTTTGAGCAGAGCAAGATGCTGCTGCCGACCTACGATGTGTTCGATGAGTCGCGGTACTTTCAGCCAGCGACGAAACAATCGGTGTACGAGTTTGGCGGCGAAAAGCTGGGCATCACCATCTGCGAAGACGTGTGGAACGACAAGAATTTCTGGGCGGTGCAGCTGTACGACCGCGATCCGGTAACGGAGCTGGCCGGGCAGGGAACTCAGGTATTGATCAATATCTCGGCGTCGCCTTATACGATCGACAAGCGCGGGCTGCGGGTGGACATGCTGCGGTCCATCGCGATGACGCACAAGCTGCCGGTGGTGTATGTGAACCAGGTAGGCGGCAACGACAGCCTGATTTTTGATGGCGCGAGCATGGCGCTGACGGCGGACGGCAAGGTGGCGGCACAAGGCGCGGCGTTTGAAGAAGACCTGGTGCTGTTTGACACGGAAACGGGGCACGGTGAGATTCACGAACAGCCGCGGGAAGAGATTGAGTATGCGTACCGTGCGCTGGTGCTGGGGACGCGGGACTATGTGCATAAATGCCGGTTTGAGAAGACGCTGGTCGGCCTGAGCGGCGGCATTGATTCGGCGGTGGTGGCGGCGATTGCCGTGGAAGCTCTGGGTCCGCAGAATGTGCTGGGCGTTTCGATGCCGGGGCCGTTTTCGTCGGAGGGCAGCAAGGAAGACGCAGCGGCGGTGGCAAAGAACCTGGGTATTGAGCTCAAGACCATTCCCATCACGCCGGTATTTGACGCCTACCTGGCGGCGCTGAAGCCGGTATTTGGTTCGCGGAAGAAAGATGTGACGGAAGAGAACATTCAGGCGCGCATCCGCGGAAATTATCTGATGGCGCTGTCGAATAAATTCGGCTCGATGGTATTGAGCACCGGAAACAAGTCGGAGCTGGCGGTAGGGTACTGCACGCTGTACGGCGACATGGCCGGCGGGCTGGCGGTGATTTCCGATGTGCCGAAGCTGATGGTGTACGCGCTGGCGGAATACATTAATAAGAAGGCGGCGCGCGAAGCGGGCAATCGCAAGAGGGAACTGATTCCCCACTCGACCATCGAGAAACCGCCTTCGGCCGAGTTGCGTCCGAACCAGAAGGACGAGGATAGTTTGCCTCCTTATGAGGTGCTGGACCGGATCTTGAAGTCGTATATCGAGGATGTGCGGGGCCCGCAGGAGATTGCGGACAAATACGGGTACGATTTGAAGCTGGTGCGGGAGATTGCGGCGCTGGTGGACCGCAGCGAGTACAAACGCAAGCAGGCGGCGCCGGGATTGAAGATCACTTCGCGGGCGTTTGGGTTTGGGAGGCCGTTTCCGATTGCGCAGAGGTTTGTGCCGTAGGGGCGTGCGGAACCGTGGTGGGGCTTAGATCAAGCCGCGCAGACAGGATTGTCTGCGCTACAAGTGCGGTTTGTGCCTCGGCTGCAAAGGTAAAAGGTATAAGGTGCAAGGTATAAAGACTGCGGTGCTACTGGAGAGACATACGTGAGTCGAAGGATTGCGGGGTTGTGGCGGTTGATGATGATGGCGTTGCTGGTAATTGCGGTTGGCGCTGCGCCAGGCCGCGCACAGAATCCGTCGCCGGATGAGTTGAAGAAAAAGATGGATGCGTACCTGCGGTACCTGTTCGCGTTCGGGCCGGAGGTGAAACTGACGTTCGGGGAGTTCAAGGAGTCCGGAGTGCAGGGCCTGCTGGAAACGGTGGTGACGGTCAATATCGGGGAGAATAAAGAAGACGCGACCATGTGGGTCAGCAAGGACGGTAAGTTCCTGCTACGCGGTGAGATGGTGGACATGGGTAAGGACGGGTTCGCGGAGAACCGGGCCAAGCTGAACTTGAAAGACGCGCCCAGTGAAGGCAATCCGGCGGCTACTGTGACCATTGTGGAGTTCGCGGACTTTGAGTGTCCGGTGTGCCGGGGTTTGCACGACGCGATGCGGGGGCTTTTGCCAAATTACCCGCAAGCGCGGCTGGTGTTCAAGGATTTTCCGCTGGAACAGATTCATCCCTGGGCCCGGACCGGGGCGCTGGCCGGACGGTGCGCGTACCAGCAGGATCCCAAGGCGTTCTGGAAGATGTACGACAAGCTGTATGACAACCAGGATCTGATCACGGCCGAGAATGCCTGGGACAAGATGGTGGACTATGCCGGGCAGGCCGGGCTGAAGGCGGATGCCTTCAAGGCCTGCATGACCAGCCCGGAGGCGAGCGCGGCGGTGGAGGCCAACATCGCGAACGGCAAGCTGATGGATGTAGGCAGCACGCCTACCTTATTTGTGAATGGGCGGCGGTTGGTGGGGGCTGACCCGCATCAGCTCGAAACGCTGATTCAGTACGAACTCCAACACGCAAAAAAGTAAGAGGAAACGGCGAAGAGGGAAGGCGCTAAGTGGCCCTGCGAGATTCGCAGAGGATATCCACAGGGCCGTTTTGCAGACTCATTTTTAAGTTAACATAATATAACTTATAGGACGCAATGTCAAGAGGAAAATGCAGGAATTCTGCGGGCCTGTGGATATTCTCTGGGCTGCGGGGTGCTCTTTCTGGTGCCTCGGAAGTGCTCTTCTGCGTCTTGCTAGCTCGATGGGGCTTACACCGAGCACAGCCAGGAGTGGCTGTGCTACCTCAAGGTCGACGGGGTCGTTAGCTGACGGTTCGTGGGGATGTGGTTAAGGCGGGCGCAGCGGTGTGCGCCCTACTGCAGAGAGGACGCTCTGTGAGGCGTCTTTCAGGATCAAGTGATTCCCTGTTGGGTGTGGGTACGACTCGATGATTTGCTGGCGCGGGGGGTGCGCCAGCAAATCGTGCCATGCGGAGGCGGTTCGTTGTTGGCGGTGGTTCTTAGACGGTTAGGTTCAGGAGCTGGGTGGTGGAGGTGGCGGAAACCAGCCGGCCTTCGAGGGAGCTGGACGCGGAGGTGTTGTTGGCGCCCAATACGCCGGACTGCTGGAACTCCTGGAGGAGGCTGGTGTAGGACTGCTGGGCGGTCGCCAAGTTCCCTGTCTGGAGGGCTTGGCTCAGCTGGAGGATGGTCTGGTCGAGCGAGTTTGTGGAGCCCGTCGTGGCCGTCGTGCCCGTTGCGCTTGGTGTGCCGCCCGGGTTGGCGCTGGTGGCGGTGTTGCCGGTGGTGGTTGCGGTGGGGCTGGCGGTTAAGTTCTGGTTGTTGCTGGCGCTGTTGGCGGAAGCGTGGTGGTGGTGGTGGTGCGGGTGGTTGCCCACGGCGGCGGCTTGCTGCTGGAAGTCCTGTTGGATGGTGGCGTAATCGGATTGTGCGGCGGTGAGATTGCCAGCCTGGAGATCCTGAGACAGTTGGGTAAAGGCTTGAGCGATGGGGCTGGCGTTGGGGCTCGGTGTCGTTGCGGCCGCGGCATTATTGATGGATGTGGTTGGCGACGCCGCGCCCTGAACGGCCTGCTGCGCGAAGGGTGAGTTGGCGGTGAGCGTGGCGAAGTCGGATTGTGCCTGGGAAAGATTGCCGGACTGAAGGTCTTGGCCGAGCTGTTGGAACTGCTGCGCGAATTGCGCGCGCTGCGTGTTTTGGCCGTAGAGGCTCTGGAAGAAGTTGCTGCTGGAAATTCCTGAGATGGACATTATGAAAGACCCCTTATGTGGACGAGGGTGAGTCTCCTGTGTGCACCGACTCGTCCAAGAGAAATATCGGCAGCGGCGGAAGAGACTTTAGGTGTGGAGTGTTCCAGATTGGGTCTCGGGCCGTGCACGATCGTGCGTCGGGCGGATGGTGCTTGTCCGGCGCGTTCGGTGGCACAAGGGAGCATTTGTGTGGCCATGTGGTGCGGAGTGGTTTGCGGTTCGAGAGTGATGAGTTTTTGTTGAAAATAGGGCGGTTGCGGTGGGTCGGGGCTGTGAGGTGAGAATTTTGGTTTGTGTTGCTGGGCAACTTATGCCTGAGTTCGTGGTAGTGGGCACGGGCCTGCTTGATAGGCGGATCTGGAGAGGCTACGCGTTGGGCGTCTGGCGTTCTTGAACCGCGCGCAGACAAGATTCATTTCGCGAAAACCGCGAAATGGAGAAGAGATGTCTGCGCTACAGTTTGCAGTGATGGGTGGCACAGAGGGCTACGGTGGTCAGGCCGGCGTCGAGGGCGAAGTTGGCGATGCGTTTGGCGGCGCGGCGAGGCCAGGAGCCTCCGGTGGCGGCGCGCTTCCAGGCATCGCGATCTTTTTCGGTGAGAGTGAGTTGTTGTTTGAGCGCGGCGGTTTGCTGGGCGGTGATGGCGGACTGTTTTTGTGAGGCGGCCAGATCGATCTGGCATTGCTGGCAGGATTCGACGAAGGCTTTGGCCTGGGGAGCGTCGGGGAGCGGGATTTCGGCGACGGGTTGCGGCGCGGGATTGGCTGGTGTGGGCGGCGGCGTGGTGATTTTGATGGGCTGCGGAAGGTTCATGGCGGTGGTGAGGAGCGTGGCGAGCTGTTCGGGCGATTGGGCTTGAGCGTATTGCTTTTGCAGGGTGGCCAGCTGGGATTGTTGATCGGCCTGGGATTGTCTGAGTTGTTGGGCGAGGTCGGATTGTTGCTTGGCGAGCTGGGTGAGAGCGGATTGGTTGGCTTTGGATTGGGTGTCGGCGCGGAGGTAGGCGTCGTGGGCGCGGAGCCATTGAAAGAAGAGGAAGGCGGCCGCGGCGAAGAGCAGCGCGGTGAGGATGAGGTGGAGTTTGGTGGTCAGGGGCATGGTGGAGGAACTGGAGAAGAGGTACAAGGTACAAAGTGCAAGGTACAAAGAACTCGTTGGGCGCGATCGTGGTTGACGGCTGAATGCGTGGCGTTGTTTACATCGCGCACAGCCAGGAGTGGCTGTGCTACTCAGAGGTAGTGGATGCGGCGGGAGAGGACTTGCGCGGCGTAGGCTGGGTTGGAGCCGCCGTTCCATAGCAAGAGGGCTCGAGTGGTT